>JAEIGA010004317.1_pt1 | contig 22015 bp, 16 predicted proteins | sample 9270691 | NCBI WGS metagenome assembly JAEIGA01 (sample SAMN17057246, study PRJNA624740) | gut metagenome | biome: biome; isolation source: fecal sample | host: Bos grunniens | place: China: Xizang | collected 2019 | reverse complement strand
TGTTAATTTATTTTTATCGTTTTACTTTGATTCTTTTTCAATTTAATTTCTTTGATTGAACCATCTGGCATTAATATATAATAGGTGCCGCCTATTTTTGATTTAATCTTGATTTTCTCAACCTTGCCATTTTTCCAGTAGCAATCTACTACGGCGCCGTTTTCTGCGCATAATCCTTTGAAGTGACCTGTCTTCCATGCTGATGGCAATGCTGGCAACACTTCAATGAATCCGTCGTGTGACTGAAGCAGCATCTCTGCTATGCCGGCTGTTCCTCCGAAGTTACCATCGATTTGGAAAGGAGGATGAGCACAGAAAAGATTTGGATAAGTGCCTGCTCCTACTCTATCACCAACCATTGCTGGCTGTAACAAGTTTTTCAAAAGTCTGTATGCTCTGTCGCCGTCGTGAAGTCTCGCCCAGAAATTGATTTTCCATGCGCGCGACCATCCTGTTCCTTCATCGCCGCGACGTTCGAGCGACAATTTGCATGCTTCGTATAAATCAGGAGTTTTTGATTTTGTTATCAGACGTCCTGGATGCAAGCCGAAGAGATGAGAGACATGGCGATGATGTATCTCTGGCTCGCCATAATCCTTAAGCCATTCTTGGAGATAACCTTTTTCGCTTATCTGCATAGGAGGGAATTTTGTCAAAGCGTTTTTCAAGGTATCGCAGAATTCCTTGTCGATGTTTAATAATTCTGCTGAAGCAATTACATTCTGATATAACTCAGTGATAATCTGTATATCCATAGTCGGTCCCATACAGACGCTGGCTATTCTTCCGTCGGGGAGATAGAATGAATTTTCTGGAGATGATGTAGGTGCTGTCACTAACCAAGAGTGTTCGTTTTCTTCAATCATGACTGAATTGAAGAACTTGGCAGCGCCTTTCATCACAGGATATATTTCTTTAAGATAATCAATGTCTTTTGTGAATAAATAATGTTGGTAAAGATGTTGACAGAGCCAAGCGCCTCCTGTGTTGGTTGCGCCCCATGAAGGATGTTCGCCAGGCGCGGTGAATCCCCACAAATTACAAATTGAGTGCGCCGTCCATCCGTCTGAGCCGTAAAAACCTTGTGCTGTCTCTTCTCCTGATTCTACAATACCTTTAGTGAATTCGATGAGCGGCTTGTGTAATTCAGAAAGATTACAGACCTCAGCGAGCCAGTGATTCATCTGCACATTAATATTAAGGTGATAGTCGCCATTCCATGGAGTCTGTATCGTATTTGCCCAAAGTCCTTGTAAGTTTGGAGGCAGCAAATCTTCTCGTGTTGAAGAAATCATAAGATAACGTCCGTATTGGAAATATAACTCTGCAAACTGAGGATCGTCTTCTTCTTGAAAATCAAAGAGTCTGTCGTTAATAGGATGATTCTCTGTTATAGCTTCACCAAAATCGACTTCAACTCTATTAAACAATTCCTGATATGTCTTGATATGCTTTTTTCTTAATGGGACGTAATTACGTGACTTAGCTTCATTCATCAGACTATCTACTAAAGCCGTGTAGTCGTTGTTTTTGTAATTTGTTGCTGAAGAGAAAATGAGAGTAAGTCTGTCGGCATTTCTTACAATTATTTTATTGTCTTTGTATTCAACCTCGCCACCTACGTTGTTCACTGTAAGTTTTGAAAGATATTTCATTCCTTCGTCGCCATTGCTGCCGTCTTTAAGCTGGCCGAACATCACGATGGCATCATCTTCTGTAAGATATTCAACACGTTCTTGTCTATTTAAATTTATATCAACAGAAATCATTTTAGACTTGTCGGCATCGAGACGAATCACGGCAACATCAGATTCTCGTGACACGAAATATTCGCGATGGAATTTGGCTTTGTCTGTCTCAAATTCTGTGGTTGCTATTGCATTAGTCAAATCTAGTTTTCGAATATACGAGCCGTCTTTGACTTTTACATCGTCATTATAAATATAATCTATATTGATGTTTCCCAAAGTCTGGAAGCAACCGAAATTGGAGAGAGCTCCATTGCCCCAGTTGGAGCCATTGTTGGAACAGGTGAATGTTTTATAAACTAGTTCTTGAGCTTCATAGTTTTTGTCTTCAAGCAAGAGGCGCTGTATTTCAGGAAGAGCTTCTTTAGCCATCGGATTAGAATAGTCAGCGACTTTTCCCGACCATAATGTTATATCGTTAAGAACTATGTTCTCCTTTTCTATTCCTCCGTCAGGCATGATTCCTAAACGGCCGTTGCCAAGCGGCAAAGTCTCCTCCCAACATCTGGCTGGCTCTTCAAAGAAAAAGTATAAATCTTTCTCTTTTTCAGATTTCATTAACAATAAACACAATAAAATAGTTAGCGCCTTGAAAAAGTAATTAAGCTTTTTCCACCTGAAAATCATAAATATAATAACAGAAATTAAAATTAACTTCATAAATCACTTTTTTCTTCAAAAATAATTATTTTTTTCATATTTTTGTTGAATATTTTCAAACTTTTTATACTATGGTTAATTTTAATTCTAAAGTCGAGCAGAGTTTTTTGAGAGATTCTAAAATTCAAGACATCACGACTAAAGTTCCATATATCATCACCGACAGTGTGCCTAAACTCGGCGTTATGACAGCACTGCGTTTTTTAGAATGGGTCTCAGAAAATGAAGAAGGAGTGATAAGTCTTTCATCAGACAAAATGTTCAAGAACTTCATACACTACACTCATCATTTTCTTAACACTTGGGACGATAAAGAAACCAAGAAAGTCCTAGAAAAATATGGAATAGCCGATATCAAGAAGCCTAATTTATCAGGACTTCATTTCGTTCAAATGGATGAGTTCTACCCTATCTCACCAAAGCAACACAATTCATTTTTCTATTATGTAAATGAAAACTATATCAATGGTTTTGGTCTCGATCCAAATCGTGCCTTGTTCATAAACTGTGATGATATAAAGTTATACAACAACAAATCTTTCAACGAAATCTTCCCTGATTTCAAAATAGATTTAAGTCTTCGTTACAGACAAGCTGAAAATGAAAGAGAAAGAATACAGCAGAAGTCACTCTTCATGATTGACGACTGGTGCTCGAGATACGAAGAAAAAATCAAGGCAAAAGGCGACATAGGATTCATGCTTAGCACATTAGGCTCTGATGGTCGTATTGCATTTAATATCAGCGGTACAAGTCAGCATTCTAACACCGAGTTACGTCAGACCAATTTCGCCACACAAGCCGATGCTGCATCATCATTAGGTGGCATTGAAGTAGCAAAGAATCGTCTGGTCATAACAATTGGTTTGGAAACAATAACAAGAAATCCTAATACTGTCGCTATTGTTTGTGCAGCTGGAGAATCTAATGCTCAGACAATCAAAAATGCTCTTGAGTCAGAAATGACGACACAATATCCAGCAACGGTTTTACAAAGACTGGAAAACTCTCGTTTCTATCTCACAGAAGGAGCAGCATCTTTACTAGAAGACAGCATTAAGCATTATTACTTCAAAGAAGAATGGAACTTCCAAAAGACTGAAAAAGCAATTTTAGCATTATGCAAGAAAATTAACAGATATGCATCTAAACTTACTCTGGAAGACTTGCAAAATGACGAAGTATGCCGTATGATTCCTAATCTCAGTCTAGAAACAGTAAATGATGTTATAAAGTCAGCCGAAGAGAAATTGCTCAGAGGTTCTGTTACTCAAACAAACAAAGTCATCTACAATTCCGGACCTCATCATGATGACATCATGTTAGGCATAATGCCATTAACAAACAGACAATTACGTCCTGCAAGCAACAATGTTCATTTCGCTGTTATGACATCAGGATATAATTCTGTGACAAATGGTTTTCTCCGCGACTCCTTGAAAATGACCCTCGATTTCGTCGAAAAAGATGAAATACAAATGGTTCATTATCCAGATTTCTTCGAAGAAGGATATAAACATAAACACGACAAGGACATTTATCATTATTTGGACAGCGTTGCAAGAAACGACCAATATCAGATGAACAGAGGATTCTGTCACAGACTGTTACGTTGTTCTGTATCAATATGGCAATTCAAGAATCTCGAAGAATTGAAAGTCAAATATAAAGAGGTGATTGATGTTTTGGAAAGAAGCTACGATGGAGAAAAGAACACACCTGACTTGCAACGTCTCAAGGGTATGATTCGCGAGTTTGAAGAGGAATTGGTTTGGGCATACAATGGCGTTCAAGTGAAGAACGTACATCATTTGCATCTAGGATTTTATCAAGACAGCGGTATTACCAAAGGACCTAACATGGAACGTGACGTCATGCCTATTTTGAACCAATTCAGAGAGATACAACCAAATGTCATCAGCGTAACATTAGACCCAGAAGGCAGCGGTCCTGACACACATTACAAAGTATTGCAAGCCACAGCTGCTGCAGTAGCTGAATGGAGCAAAGAAAAAGATTTATCAGATTTGAGAATTTATGGCTACCGCAACGTATGGTTCAAGTTCCATCCTGCCGACGTCAATATGTACGTTCCTGTTTCGTTAAACGCATTAGCAGTTTTGGACAAATCGTTTACTGCTAGTTATTTAAGCCAAGTAAAAGCTGAATTTCCAAGTCCGTTCTATAACGGTCCGTTCAGCGATATATCAAAGAACACATGGATTAAACAGTTGCAAGACATTCAATTGATTTTGGGCAAAGATTACTTTTATGAAAGCCCTCGTCCATTAATCAGATCTACACATGGTCTTATATTCATCAAAGACATGAATGTTGACGAATTCATAGCTATATCAGAAGATATGAGAAGACGCTCTGAAGAAGCGATATAAAACAATTGAAAATTGAAAATTAGGTGCCTTCGGGCACCTTTTTTTATTTATATATTAATTTTAAAAAAAGAAAGACCAAGGAATTCCTTAGTCTTTCTTATAGTATTTATGGTCTTATTGACTCTTATTTATCGAGTTTTGCAATCAAATCTGGCAATGATTTCAATGTTGCAATTTCTCTCCATTTCTTTCTGACTTCTACAGCAGGGACACCGAAGTAAGTCTGGCCTGGCTGAGTATCTTTATCAACACCTGAATATGCGAGCACAGTTGTACCTTCAGCAATAACGAGGTCTTTATTTACAGCCGACATTGACCAGATAGAAACATTGTCTTCTACAACTGTAACACCGCCTACTGATGCATGAGCACCTAGGAAACAGTTTTTGCCGAGTTTAGCGTCGTGACCAATCTGAACGAAGTTGTCCATCTTTGTGCCTTTACCTACGATAGTATCGCTAGTAACGCCAATATCTACGCAGCAGCAAGCTCCTATTTCAACATCGTCTTCAATAATGACTCTGCCACATGATTCAAATTTTACAAAGCCTTCTGGACGACGTTGGAAATAACATGCATCGCCACCGATTACGCTTCCACTTTGGATGATGACATTGTCACCTATTATTACATGGTTGTAGATTGTAACATTAGGATGTATGATACAATTCTTACCTATTTTAACTCTATCACCAACAAATACACCTGGTTCTATAATAGTACCTTCACCAATCTCTGCTTTTGGACCTATCATCGCTGTTGCAGGTTCAAATCTGCGATATGACAATATAAGCTTATTAAATGCATCCAATGGATTATCGTGTACTATCAAAGCTTTGCTTTCTGGACATCCAACTTCATCAGTATTGATTATTATTGTTGTTGCCTTAGAGTTTAATGCCTTGCTATAATATTTAGGATGGTCAACGAATGTGATATCACCTTCTTCCACTTCGTGTATCTCATTAAGACCTGAGATAACAAAGTTAGGATCACCTATCATCTTCTTTGCTCCAATATATTCAGCTACACATTTAAGTGTTGTATGTGGATTGATTTTCATCTAAAAGATTATTATTTTACTCTTTCTGTATATTCTCCTGTACGAGTGTCAATTCTGATTTTATCACCTGTATTGATGAATAAAGGAACTCTAACTGAAGCGCCTGTTTCAACAGTAGCGTCTTTCATTGCGTTAGTTGCTGTGTTACCTTTTTCTCCTGGTTCTGTGTAAGTAACTTCCAAAACAGTCTTAATTGGCAATTCAGCATAAAGAACAGTTTCTGTTGATGTATCGAAAACTACTTCGCAGACGTCACCTTCTTTAAGGAAGTCAACACCTGTAATCAATTCACCTAAAAGAGGAATTTGTTCATAATCTTCTTGGTTCATGAAGATAAAATCTTCAGCTTCTTTATACAAATATTGATATTGACGACGTTCAACGCGTACGTCTTCTAATTTTTCACTGATGTCAAAACGATGTTCTAATGTACGTCCGTCAACGATGCTTTTCAATGTTACACGCATAAATGTATTACCTTTACCAGGTTTTACGTGTTGAAAATCAACGCAGAAATAAAGTTTTCCGTTGAAACGGATACATGTTCCTTTTTTAATGTCTTGTGAGTTAATCATATTCGTCTATATTTATTATTATATTTGTTCGTTTTTATAATTTTGCCTACAAAGATACAAAAAAAATGCATTTAAACAAGTTTAAACGCTTAAATTATTACAATATCTTCTAATATGTCGGCTCCGGCTATTTTATTAAGATTTCTTAACAAAATTGTCTTAGAATATAATAATTCATTTCTCAATGAATCAGCATCTACTTTAACATAAAGCACATGTTTTATGATTCTTAAGTCTAATGTATGAGAAGAAATAAAATCGCCTACAACAGAACGCCACGACTCCAAAATCTTCATTTCCTCAAAGCCGTTGTCTCTGTTATGATTCTTGTAAAACGCTTTTATAAGCTCAGCCAATGTATATCCGTCCTCATTCATCGTCAATAGTAATTTCGCCTTTGTTAACATTAAAAATCTTATGATTCACAATGGTGTTATCCATCAGAAACTTTATTCTCTGCCGCTGCGTATCGGTAATGAAAACCTGTCCGAAATGGTCGTTTCCAACAAGTTTCACCAACTGACTTACCCTATTGTCGTCGAGCTTGTCAAAAATATCATCTAACAACAATATTGGCTTGTGTCCTATCTTTTTATAATTAAAATCAAATTGTGCTAATTTTATTGCTACAACAAAAGACTTCTGCTGTCCCTGTGATGCGAACTGCTTCACAACATGATTGTCAATCATAAACACCAAATCATCTTTGTGAATGCCAGTATTAGTATAAGTGCTAAATCTGTCATGGTTAAGATTCTCTGCCAACAGTTCCTGATATGGCTTTTCATTGAGCGCAGAATTATATGTTATAGAAACCTGCTCATTTGTGCCAGACACTATTTCGTAATATTTTTGAAAGACAGGATTGAATTCTTTCAGAAAAACATTCCTTTTCTCATTGATTGGTATAGCGTTCTGAATAAGTTGCTGATCCCAAATCTCAAGCAAAGTGCTATCCCAAATTCTATTTTCTGAAAAAAATTTAAGCTGCCTGTTTCTCTGCTGCAAGGCCTTGTTATAATTTAAAAGACAGTTGAGATAGGAAGGGTCAAATTGTGAAATCACGCCGTCTATAAACTTGCGTCTCAGCTCGCTGCCACTGTTTATAAGGTCGCTATCGTATGGGGAAATCATCACCAGAGGTATCTTGCCTATATGGTCAGCAAGACGCTCATATTCCTTTTTATCACATTTGAATGATTTTTTCGATGAAGACTTCTGCACACATGAAATGGTATGAAGTTCATCATTGTCAAAATGAAAGTCACCATGAATGGCGAAGAAATCTTCTCCATGACGAATGTTTTGTCTATCCGTCAAAGTGAAATAACTCTTGCAAAATGCAAGGTAATATATTGCATCCAAGATGTTTGTCTTGCCAGCTGCATTCAAGCCAACGAAACAATTTATTTTTTCCGATAAAGACAAATCAGCCGATTGGCAATTTTTAAAATTGCTTAACTTTAATTCTTGGAGATACATTATATTAATGTTTTTTAAAGCTATCTAAATTTGTTGTGATAGTCAGGAAATTTGGAGAGCCATGGATATGCATCTCTGAGCGTGAATAATTTATATTGAATTTATACACTTTGATGCCTATACCGTAAGAGAAGCCGACAGCGCCTTTAGTTGTTGGCGACTTCATATTCTGACGCATACCATAATTATATCCGACTCTCAGATTGATGTTTTTACCAAGTGACAGTTCACCTGCAAAAATCATGTGACTGAACAAATTCTTAGCAAATTTATCAAGTTTGCTTTTCTCCACCATTTGTCCCGTCATAGGGTCATAATTACCATCTAAATCAAGCGGGTCGTTGTAACTCAAATCCCATTTCTGAACGTTGTCATACACTATTATAGCTGTAAAAGGCAGATGCTCTAATTTTTTAGATGCGCCTATCTGCATTCTAAATGGCAGACTATTTCTAAATCCCTGATAATTATTATAAAGCTCTGCACCAATATTACGTGCCGCAAAGGATATATTCCAATTAGTTTCTGTACGATAAGACCCCGCAACATCAACGGCAATGGCAAATGACGAATTGCTTTCATATTGAATTCCAGCAAATTTAAGGTTAGCACCTATCGACAATCTGTCATTCAACTGACGTCCCCATCCAACATTTATTATGTAATCTGAGACATTGAACGTTGTAACATCTTGAAAACCTGTTTCATCGGAATAAAAGAATTTGCCATAATTATGATATTGTATTGTTCCGACATAACTGCCTATTTTTTCAAACGTGTGTCCGAATTGGATTGTTCCAAAATTGATGTCATTGAAATAATCAACATAAGACAGTGATATGGAATTATTCATTCCTGGATTTATCAAAGATGGATTGAATGTAACTAATTGAATGTCGGAGTCATCTATTGGCAACATAACGCCTCCGAGTGCAGCCAAACGAGCTGAATTAGGCGTGTTTAAAAAGGTATATGTACCATCTTTCTGCTGTGCAAACACATTGGCAAACAGCATCGACAGAAACAATAGTATATATATCTTTTTATTCACGACTCAATTAATTTTTAGATGTAACGTAACTTATTTTTATTTATTATCAAGAATCTAACAAACCAACGCCTTTTTTGACGATAAGATTTTCTTGAATGAGTTTCTTTGACATTCTATCCAAGATTCCGTTAACAAAAATCTTACTTTTTGGCGTACTAAAATATTTTGAAATCTCGATATATTCATTCATAGTGACCTTCACTGGGATATATGGGAAGCAGCAGAATTCTGTAAACGCCAACTTCAAGATAATCATATCCATAACACAAACGCGTTCTTTTTCCCAGTTTGATGTGTTGGCGCCAATCATCTTGCCATATTCATCGTTGTTCTTGATGACGTCTCTGAACAATTTCTTGACAAATTCTTTGTCTTCGTTAACGATGTCTTTTTCTGTCTTATAAATTGTTGGGAGTAATGTACCCTCATCAAAGCTTTCCTTCATATCTGTGAAGAATTTTATCAACATTGATGAAACGAGATGATAGTCATCAACGAAGAAGATACTTTTTTCTTCATAGAAGTCTTGAAGCAGTTCAAGTTCAGCAAAATATTCTGTTATCATTTTGACAATGAATTTCTTGTCTAAAGCAAAACTGCTAGTAGAATCTGACATATAATATTTATATTCATCAGTGTTACGCATCATATTGTAATAATTTCTTACAATATCTTGATGGTCAGCCCAATTTATTTTAAGTTTTTCTTCTTCTCTACGAAGGTCTCTATTATTCTGCAAAGCATTAAGCACACGGTTTTCAACATAGCGCATATTCGGATTCAAATCTTCTTCTGTAGGGAAGTTCTTGCGTTTGTTCTCTTCTATTCTATTCTCTGCAAAACGTTTTGTTTCAACAAGAAAAGAAAGTTGCCAAACGAACAACTCGTGCATTTTGTCGATGCTTTCAAGCAAATGAGAAACACCTTTTTCTACAAAATCTTCACCTGATTCCAAATAAGCATAAACTGCTTGTAAAACTTTAACTCTTAAAAACCTTCTGTTTATCATATTATTTAACCTTTAATTGTTTACAAAATTAAGATTTTCTTAATGCTCTGAAGAAGAAGTTTATGTCTTTCGACAAAGTATAATCTCTAGCATACATTAAGTTTAAATGTTCTTTTTCTTCATCTGTCAATCCCATTCTGCTCATATTTGTTGATGGGTCGAAAATTCCTTTCTTTATTTTAGGAAGTCTTAGTTTTTCACTATCATTAACATCGCAATATCCTATCCATGAATACTTTCCAAATAAAACCTTAAAGCAGCTCTTTAAGAAGTTAAAAGGTTTATTGATAAAGAAAAACAAGAAAATCCAGAGCACTATTCCCATAAAAGATGAGATTAAATCAAAGAGACGTTTCTTTCTTTTATTGGAATTAGTACTGATAGTTTTGATATCGATTGTATATAAGTCGCCTCTGGTATTGATGGAATTGCTGCCTATAATTGAAAGTGTATCTTCTGGTGCGATTTTATAATCGAGCGATGACTGCCATTCTTCCATCTTATCAATAATCAACTGATGCGACATATCTTTAGAACAAAATATTATTTCGTTAATCTTATAAATGTCGATGATATCAGGAACTTGATGTAAGTTGCCGAGGAAATTTTCAGGTACATCTCTGTCATCGAATGGTGTTATCAAACCTATGAAATCTGGCTTTATAGACGTGCTTTGCAAAAGCTGTTCAACACGTTGGGTCTCTTCTTTGCTGCCAATTACAAGAAAACGTTTTTTTGTATTTTTTCCATATTGAAAATTAGGTCGTTTAAGCAGATAGCCCAACCATCTTGTGAGACTCATCTCAGCTGCAACCCATATCATTCCCAATAAGATAAGAGCGCGTGAAAATCGCAGCTGTTCTGGAAGCAAGGCATAAAACACCAATATGAGGAAACTTCCAACAAAGACGCCTCCAACAGCTGGTGCAATTTTATATGGTTTATCATAACCACCAGAGAAATACGATGTTGCGAGCCATATAAGTAAATATATTGGTAATATTATCGCGAACAATGTTAAAGGATAAGTACCAGCGCCATCATAAACCATCATATTACCCCATAAATACCCAATCGCTGCGAGTCCAGAATATCCTAATACAGTATCCATAAGAGGCTGAACTGCCTTGCTGAAAAATTGCGACAGCAATGCAAGAAACGCTTTAAGATAAATTGCCATGTTGATAAAAGCAGAATACGTTTTTGCACCTTTTGTGGCGAAATGTTTTCTTACGAATATCTCCATAGCTTTATAGAAAACGAGAACATAGTTCACACTGGTTTTCTTTGTACTTTCGCCTTTATAGTGGATGATTCTAGTTTTTGGGAAATAATAATTCTTGTATCCTGCGAGAATTATTCTGTAAGAAAGGTCAATGTCTTCTCCATACATAAAGAACGTCTCGTCAAGCAATCCACATTTGTCGAGAGTCTCGCGACGCATGAGCATGAATGCACCCGACAAGATTTCCACTTCGTTAATCTCATCATTATCAAGATGTCCCATATAGTAACGTGCAAAACGTTTTGAACGAGGGAACAACTTAGCAAAACCAAACATCTTGTAGAATGCTGTCATTGGTGTTGGAAGGCCACGTTTTGATTCCGGGAGGAACCTACCTTTTCCATCTACCATCTTAACGCCGAGACCGCCAGCTTCTGGATGGGAGTCCATAAATTCTATAGTCTTAGTAAACGTGTCATCTTCAACAACTGTATCAGGATTCAACAGCAAGACATACTCTCCTGTTGAAATTCTAATTGCTTGATTATTAGCTCTGCTGAAACCTACATTATCTTTATTGGCAATGACTTTTACTTCAGGAAATTTCTCTGCAAGCATTTTCAGAGAACCGTCAACGGAATTATTATCAACCACATACACTTCCGCATCAATGTTAGCAATAGCTTTTCTGACCGAGAAAAGACATTGCTCGAGGAAATGCTCGACATTATAATTTACTATGACGATAGATAATTTCATGAACCATTTTAAAGTTGCAAAAATAATGTTTTTTTGTCATGTTTTATTAACGATGTGAGATTTTTTTATTGTTTTAAAAAAAGCATAAAATTTTATGAAAATTATCTTTAAAATCTTATTTTTGCATTAAAAAAGAAATCAATGGGTAACAAGAGAAAATCACTTCGTTTTGGTCTGATGATTAACAGTTTAACTGTTGAACACTGGCAATATGAAACCATCAAGCTTCTGATGGATAACGGAATGAAATTGTCTCTTATCATACAAAAAACAGAAAATACCACTGCCCCATCATTTATTCAAAAGATTAAAGACTATCCTTTCAGAAGACTATTTTTCAGACTTTGGAACAGATTTATATTCAAGCCTAGAAGTAAATTTCCAGCTGACCTTACAGAACTGACTACCGACATACACACTATTTTCTGCAAGCCAAAAATCAAAGGCATCTCAACATATTTTGAAGAAGTTGACATACAAGAGATTAGAAATCAGAACCTTGACTTCATTCTTAGATTCGGTTTCGACATTGTTCGTGGCGAGGTCTTGAACGCAGCCAAATATGGCGTATGGTCGTTTCACCACGACGACGAGAGAATCATCAGAGGCGGTCCTCCTGGATTTTGGGAGTTTATGAAAAAAATCCCTAGCAACGGTGTTATATTACAACGCCTCACTAATAGTCTCGACAAAGGAATAATACTTAAAAGGATTCTGTTCAAGACGATTCTTCATAGTTATAAAGCCCATCTCGATCAATTATATTTTGGAGGTGAAGTACTCCCTCTTCAAGTATGCAAAGAACTGATTGACAATGGTGTATTAGAAGAGTCACCTTCAGAATCTGATGCTCCAATAGTTTATCCTCCTACCAATTTAAAGATGATTCAATATTATTGGAAACTGATGTGGCGAAGAGTAGGATTCCATCTCAATGACTTGTTCAGACAAGAAGACTGGAATGTTGGTTACTGCGAATCATCAATGGAGGATTTTATAAACAATACTGATAAAGAACAGCTTAATATTCAATGGTTTAAGAAACCAAGAAAAAACTGTTATTTTGCCGACACATTCATCATAAAAACAAAAAAAGACACATATATCTTTTTTGAATGGTATTCTTATCCAAAAGGCAAAGCTGACTTAGCCGTTGCTTTAAAATCAGAGTACTTCAAGAAATATCATAAGTTAACCAATTTCAAAGAACATCGTTCTTATCCATATATATTTGAATACGAAGGATATATATATTGTCTCCCTGAAGCAAATCAAACAAAACAAGTGGTTCTGTATCGTTTTGACGAAGAGAAATTGACATTAGAGAAAGAATCTGTTTTACTAGAAGGCTTTCCTATTGTGGATGCAACATTGCATCATCATAACGGCAAATGGTTTATGTTTTTAGTAAACCAGAAGAACTCTCATACTCATTTGGATATATATTATTCAGAAAATCTCAGAGGTCCATATAAGTCTCACGAATTAAATCCAGTGATGATAGACTGCAGCAAGGCACGTCCAGCAGGAAAAATTTTCAGTTTTGAAGGAAAGACCATCCGTCCTTCTCAAAATTGCACCGAACATTACGGACAATCGATTACATTGGAAGAAATAGATTTGCTGACAGAAAAGCAATTCAAGACCAAAGAATTCGGTCGCATTTTACCAATAAACAACAGCGATTATGACAAGGGCATTCACACAATAAACAGTGATGACAATATTGTTGTTTTCGATGGAAAGAGATTTGTTTTTACATTTTCAGGATTTAAACAACAACTTAAACAAAAGATACATAAATAAATGATTAAGAAGATTTTTGGAACATTCGGAACACGCCTTTTAAATGCTTTAGTCGGCTTTGTCACTTTATGGTTCGGAACGAACTTTCTAGGCAGAGAGGCTTGGGGCATTGGTGCAACTGTTCTGGTAGATGTTTCGCTTCTTCTCATCGCCGTCGAACTTCTTTCTGGCAGCGGTCTCATCTATTACACACCAAGAAAATCATTCGTTACATTATTTAAGATTTCGTATGTATGGACTTTCATAATGATTGCATTTTTTGCGACAACATTCTCCCTTATACATTTATTTTTCCCAACAATATACGACGCTTTTGTACCTGACGGCTACGGATTCCACATATTATTTATGGTATTCCTATACAGTCTTCACAACTTCAACATGAACGTTCTTTTAGGAAAAGAAAGAGTTGGGACGCAGAATATATTGTTTATAATACAATTTATGACGCAACTCATCTCCATGATATTATACATATTCGTATTCGGCATCCGCAATGCTGATGCATTTGTCTATTCTCTTATAACTGGTTATATTACAGTTAACATTTGTGGTTTTGTCTGTATATCACCATATTTCAAAGATAACAAACACGAAAAGCTTATTCCTACCGCAAAAGAAATGTTCAATTTCGGAAGCATGATACAACTTTCCACATTGGTCACAATGATTAACAGAAGGATAAGTTATTTCGTAATCAAGAAGACTTTCGGTTTAGGAGAAGTTGGAGTTTACACTTCTGGAACACAGGTTTCAGAAGCCACCAAATTGATTGGCAACAGCATTGCATTGGTTCAGTTCTCATCCATCAGCAATATGGATGACAAGAAGAAGGCTGCTGATTTAACAGTTACATTCTTGAAATTGGCAGTTATTTTAACAGCGCTTTGCATGATTGTCATCTGTTTGATTCCGAAGTCAATATATGCTTGGATATTCACTCAGGAATTTGCGGAGACAAAAGACGTATTGGTAAGTCTCAGTCCTGGAATGGTTTTCATGGCAGCGAATATGATTTTCAGTCATTATTTTTCAGGAGTAAACCTTCCTAGACACAACCTCTATGGCTCATTGGTAGGATTATTGGTGACAATACCATCCATTTTTATACTTATACCAAAGTACGGAATCATTGGCGCAGGTGTTTCTGTTTCATTAACATATCTGGCAACAATAATTTACCAATGGTTCATATTCAAAAAAGAAACAAAAGTAAAAACAATACAACTGCTTCCAACGTTAAACGATTTTAAGACATTGGTTGTCAGTATCAAGTCACAATTTTTTAAGTATTAATTTAAAACAATTAAAATTATGGATTTTTTATCACAAATCAATTTAGTAGAAATATTAAGTTCGTTCATCGTACTTTTTGTTATCATAGACGTAACAGGTTCAATACCAATTTTTTTAAGTCTCAAAAGCAGCGAAAAAAATATCAAGGCCGGTCAGGCATGCGGAATAGCCTTATTGATGTTCGTAGCCTTCTTCTATGCTGGCGACAGGCTTCTCGATTTATTCAGCATCGATGTTGCTTCGTTTGCTGTTGCAGGTTCGTTTGTAATCTTTATTTTGGCATTGGAAATGGTATTAGGTTTCGACATCATCAAATACGACAGTCAAGGTTCTAACGTATCTGTTGTACCAGTAGCCTTCCCATTATTGGCAGGTCCTGGAGCATTGACTGCTTTGTTGTCGTTACGTGCCGACTATTCAGTTATTAACATAATGATAGGTCTTGTATTAAATCTCACTTTAGCATATATTGTAATTAGATTTGTAGGCAAGATTGAGAAATGGTTAGGCAAAAACATTATCTTCATCTTACGTAAATTCTTTGGAGTCATTTTGTTAGCATTAGCAGTTAAATTATTCGCAAGCAATTTGACAGTCGTTATTGCTGAACTTGCTAAATAATTCACAATTATCAAATATAAAATAACGAATAATGAGCAATACATTAATAACAATTATTGGTTTTTCTATAATATTTATAATGACGACATTAGGCTCGTCATTGGTATTCTTTTTCAAGAAAGACATTTCACAGAGTGTCAACTCAATGCTTTTAGGATTAGCTGGCGGAATCATGGTTGCAGCTTCAATATGGTCGTTGATAATTCCATCTATAGATATGTCAGAAGCCACATTTGGCAAGTTCGCCTGGTTTCCTGCAGCGACTAGTATTATAATAGGCGGATTGATTTTGGCATTATTAGACAAAATCGTCCCTCACATGCACAACGGTACGCATCAGGAAGAAGGACCTCGCTCACATTTTTCAAAGTCGATGAAACTGTTTTTTGCTGTCACTTTGCACAATGTTCCAGAAGGTTTGGCTGTAGGATTCGCCTTCGGTGCCGCCGCAGTAGCAGGTGACACCGCTGCCTACATATCAGCTTTGGGATTAGCAATAGGTATCGGTATTCAGAATTTTCCTGAAGGGGCTGCCATCTCCTTGCCGATGAAACAAGTGACGGGCAGCAGCAAGAAGGCCTTCCTCTTCGGTATGGGCAGCGGTGTGGTAGAACCATTGTCGGCAATTGTCGGATTCTTCCTCGCCTCGCATCTCATCGTGTTACAACCTTGGCTCCTCGCCTTCTCTGCAGGCGCAATGTTGTTTGTAGTGGCCGAGGATTTGATTCCAGACGCCAATTTAAGCGAGAATCCACACACAGGCACATGGGGATTTATGATAGGATTTATCATTATGATGATATTAGATGTAGCATTGGGATAAATATGTAACAAGGCAGAAAAAAATATGTTTACCAAAATCACCTTAATATGAAAATCAAGAATTTCAAGATTAGAGCTAGTTATCCTAACTTTTTCATGCTCAATCTATATACAGAACAAAACCGCTATATATTCGAAAAAGAAAACGAACGCGAAGGCAACAAGCCCGGCACAGTGATATATCAGTTTGAAGATGACAATGCATTGTACGAGATTGCTCCTAAATGGTACGACATATATTATCTGCTCACCAGAAATAACGATGACGACATTAAACATTTCCTGAATCTTCTTATAGAAGAACGTGATGGCGACAATTCTCATCTTGAAGAACTAGAGTCGCTTAGAAATGAATTATACAACGATTGTGTCACTTATGTTAGAGAGAATCCTCTATATGAAGATGATAATATAGTCACCACAGTTACGCCACAAAATTTCTCTGAAGTGGTGATAAGCAACAAAGGAAAGATGTTGATGGAACTCACAAAACAATGCTACGCAGTTCCAGACTTTTGTATCATCAGTTCCAACGCTTTCCTACTCGACAATCAGGAAGAGTTGCTGAGGAAAGCCATCCACAATCTTGAAGTGATGACTAAATGCAAATTCGGAAGCAAGGAAGAACCTCTAGTCTTTGCTCTCAGAAGCGCCATGCCTCAATATATACCAGGTCTCATGCCGACACTTCTTAATATAGGCATCAACAAGAATGCATACGAAGGCCTTTCTGAGAAATACGGACAAAGCATGGGAAACCGTATTTATCTCAACACATTGAGCAACATCATCGAGATGCTTTCTCTCAATTATAATTATGTTGATGAAAACAATCTGTCGGTGGAAGAACAGCTAGACAAAATTAAGATGATGGAAAACATCATCATCGAGGCGGAAGGCAACGACCGTATTCTTCAAGACAGTCATTATCAGGCACTGCGTTTCTTGAAACATGTAAGAAACTTCTACATCAACAATCAGGATATGGTGCTGACATTCATGCGTGGAAAGAAGGCATATCCTTCAATGATATTACACAAGATGGTATGGACCATCGGCAATGAAAACTCATATCCTGGAGTCTTATATAGCTGCCACAGCCGTACGGGAGTAGGTCGCCAGATTGAAAGTTATCCAGATATTTTCGGAGAAGAAATCATGACAGGTCATATTTCATCAGAGGATTATGAATATTTTGACCGCTCTGAAATCAAGGAGATGTTTCCTGCAGTATATCACTTCGACCCTCTTCTCATTAACCTCGAAAAAAGGTTCCAGTCGCCAGTGACTATTGAATTCGCAGTAGAAACCTTATCTCACAATTCTAGTTTATTTGCCGTATTGCAACTTAACAAGTCAGAGTTAACAGGTCGCGCCGCCATGCTCTCCGCTATAGATTTATACGAGAAAGGGTTTATAGACAAAGAGATGATAATTGAACTTGTACGTCCTTATCATCTTCGTCAGATTTTCTCAGACACCATCGACAAACAATCTTTCTCCAATCTTAAGTTTTTCTGTAACGGCGTCAATGTCTTGCCTAGAACAGCAGTCAGTGCGAGATTATGTTTCAGCGTTGCATCTGCCAACAAGATGAAGAGTATGGGTTATAAGGTTTGTCTCTGCAAAGAACGATTCACTCCAGAAGACACCATAGTCCTCAATGAGGTTGATTCCATCTTAAGTATGACACCTGCCGCCATCCATGTGGTTACTGCCTGTCGTGGCTATGGCATTCCTGCATTCTTGAATCTCAGTCTCTATGGAGTTAAAATCGTTGATAATAAACTCATCAACAGTGAAGGCATGACGATAAACGAACACGATTGGATTACCGTCTCGAGCAAGAAACATTGCATATACAGCGGAGAGGCCAGCTTCACTCCTGCCCGATTCCGTAAATATCTCGACGATGACAATTTCACTTTTACCGACATCAAGGAAGAGAATGTTTTCGTTAGACTCAAAGCAGCATACACAAAATACCAACAGATTATAAACTCCACAAAAGTCAATTATATCAACGACATCAATGCGTTGGCAAGAATCATCAGCTACGACTTGAATCAAGATCAGGAAAAAGCAAAAGTTATTGTAAACACATGGTATAACATAAATTCGAAACTTTATCAGAAGCAAGTTCTTGAAAGCAAGATGGGTTCTCACAACGAGCAGTCACGTGTATTCAACCTACTTGATATCGACAAGAAAATTGACTTCTTTAAAAATATAATAGTGAAATGCGAGATAGAGAAACTCAGCGGATTAGAAGCAGGTTCATTCATGCTCGGACGTTTCCTTGCCAAGCCGCTACCAAAAGCATTTTGGGAGGCGTTCCTACCTAACGAACTCGCATTCATGCTAAATGAATATGTCTTGTACGAAAAATATCTTTCTGTATTACAAGAAGTCGGCGAGACAAAACTCACGAGAACAAGCTCCAAGATTATCTCCGAAGGAATGCATCAACTGGAAGTCAAGAACTTCGACTATTACACATTTGTGACACTTATGAGTGCTGGAGTGAAATGGAATGAAGTGATGTGTTTTGTGAATAATTTAAACAACAAACAAGAAAACACCTTGTTATTCATCGATACCATCTCAAAACCGATGGCAGAGATATTCAATATGGAACAAATGTGGGTAAAAGAAAAAATCTCTAGAATTCTAGAACTCTAGAGATTAACTTGTAGTCTTGTTGTCATGTAGTCATGTTGACTTCAACAATCCAGGTACATCTTAAGCAGGCTCTTACTTGGGTTTTGTTTTAACTTCTTAAGAGCCTTGTCTTTAATCTGTCTTACGCGTTCTCTTGTAAGATCAAGTCGATAAGCTATCTCTTCAAGAGTATAGCTGTGCGAAGCGTCGATGCCGAAGTAGAGATTTATTATCTCACGTTCCTTGTCTGTGAGTATCGACATTGAACGATGAATTTCAGCGCAGTCGAGTTTACGGATTATGCTGTCGTCTGCCGACGATGCTCCATCAGGGATTATAGTGTCGATTAATGACATATCATCGTCTTCTCCAACAGGAGCGTCCATCGACACCTCCTTGGTATTCATGCGTAATGCCGCAATCACTTTATGTTCCGGAAGGTCGAGTTCCTCTGCTATCTCTTTTATAGTAGGCTGTCGGTGATACAATTGTTCCAGACGTGAAGAAGTCTTTTTTATCTTTGACAAAGAACCTACTTGGTTTAGAGGAAGTCGCACCATCCGCGACTGTTCCGCCACAGCTTGCAAGATTGACTGACGTATCCACCACACTGCGTATGATATGAATTTAAATCCTTTTGTCTCATCAAAACGTTGTGCAGCTTTAATCAGTCCAACATTACCTTCATTAATCAGATCAGGCAAACTTATACCCTGATTCTGATACTGTTTCGCTACGGAAACGACGAATCTCAGATTCGCTCTCACCAATCTCTCGAGTGCCTGCTCGTCACCCGCCCTTATCTTCTGCGCGAGGACGACTTCTTCTTCAGGTGAAATCAGCTCCTCTCTCGCAATGTCGGCAAGATACTTGTCGAGCGATGCCAACTCACGATTGGTGATTGATTTTGAAATTTTTAACTGCCTCATATTTTTTAATACTACTATTTAAACAATGTTATTACAAAAATGTTTTATGAATTTTGAACCAAATCATAGTTCAACAGCCTTAGTTTATCATCTATAAAACTCAAAAGTGATATTATAAGTACCTGTGGAATTGATGCCTTCGATTCTAATCTTACCATTTCTGTCACTGTTCAAAGCTTTTCTGAGTTCGTTTTCCGAGCTGACTCTCTGGTGATTGACTGATAATATTATAAAGTCATTTGTTATTCCTTTTTGTTTGAATATACCATCTTTAACTTCAACTATCTTCAATCCATAGTTGATTCCGAGTTCGCTTCTCAACGACGATGGCAATGCCTGCGCCTTAATTCCTAACACTTCATTATAGAAACTATCTGTTTCTCTATGCATCTCTTCCGTTCCCTCCAAGTTCTTAAGTGTAACTTCTTTCTCTATTATATTTCCATTACGTTGTAACTTCACCTTAACTCTGTCGCCTGGACGATATTGACCGACAACGCCTATGAGTTGTGCATTTGAGTTTACTGTAATATTATTGATACTTAAAATGATGTCATCTTTCTTGATACCTGCTGCTTTGGCACCTCCATTTTCATGCACATCTATGACATAAACACCTGATGTGACTTCAATGCCTTTTGCTTCAGCGAGTTCTTCTGTAATTTCAGCTATACTTACTCCTATATAAGCTCTTTGCAAAGCTCCATATTGCAAGAAATCTTCCACTACTTTTTTAACAATATTAGAAGGTATTGCGAATGAATAACCTTCATAACTTCCGGTACGAGATGCTATAGCAGCATTGACACCTACTAGATTGCCATCCATATTAACCAATGCGCCACCGCTGTTGCCGGGATTTATAGCGGCATCTGTCTGAATGAACGACTCTATGGTGCTGCCGTCACCTAAGATATTTATATTACGTGCTTTTGCACTTACGATACCAGCTGTCACTGTTGATGTCAAATTGAAAGGATTACCTACAGCGAGAACCCATTCTCCCACTCTAACCTGATCTGAATCAGCGAAAGTCAGATATTCAAGGTCTTTTGCATCAACTTTAATCAAAGCCAAATCTGTACTTGGGTCGTTGCCTATTATTGTTGCTGTTCTCTTGTGCTTGTCGTTGAAAGTAACTTCAATTTTGCTTGCTCCTTCAACAACGTGGTTGTTTGTGACAATATAACCGTCAGGAGAAATGACTACTCCAGAACCATAGCCAACAGAAACGTTATTTGGAACTTGCATCTGTCCTCCATAAAGTTGTTCAAGTAAAGAACCAAAGAAATCGTAATAGCTATTGCCTTTTGAAACTATCTCTGTTCTGATGTGAACTACAGTGTTGACTGTCTTTTCTGCAGCATCGACGAAACTTTCGCCTTCGTCATTTGTCATAAATGAAGCTCTTAACATAGGAGCCTGGTTACCGTTCATTGAAGTCTGTCGCAACTCAGCATCAGCCAATGACTTTTTCATATCTTGCTGCGATAGATAAAGATTGATTGTAAGTACGCTTAATGCAGCGAATAATACGCTTAATGTTACAAATAAGAATTTAGTCTTGTTTTTCATACTTTAAAATTAGTTAGTTAATAAAAATGATGTCATTCTTCATTTTTACATCTCCTCGGGCGACATCATCCCGAATCTTTTTAAGGGTAAAGATTCTTTTGTCTATAATTGGTTTGTTTTTAAAAAATTACTACTTTTACGTTCAAAATTCCTGCCAAAACATTGCAGTTTATAAACAAGAATATTTTTATGAATACAACTGAAAATCATTGCATTAATTTCAGCAAGTTTCATGGTGCCGGCAACGATTTCATCATGATAAACGCAATAAAAAATGAAATAGTATTGTCGGAAGAATTAATATTTAAAATGTGTGACCGACGTACTGGAATCGGAGCCG
>JAEIGA010004316.1_pt1 | contig 22016 bp, 16 predicted proteins | sample 9270691 | NCBI WGS metagenome assembly JAEIGA01 (sample SAMN17057246, study PRJNA624740) | gut metagenome | biome: biome; isolation source: fecal sample | host: Bos grunniens | place: China: Xizang | collected 2019 | reverse complement strand
TTTTAGAACTGAATTCATATTGCCATAAAAATTGGTTACCAGTACCAAAGGACAACATTCAGACATAGACTCCAATTCATGACGCGCCACCTTATTTATATTAGTAGTAACAACAGAATAGCAACAATCCAATATATTTTTACTCTGTACTTCTGTAACCGAGCAACCATTTTCTCTTAAAAAATTTGCTTGTAAAGAGAGTTTGGTTTCTAATGTTTTGTAGAATGTAAATTGAGGATTGATAATAGGATTTTTACCCAAAGTACGTTCTGCATAGACGTATGCCTGACGCAGCAGAGCATCTTCTATAGCAGGAGCGACACAGGAATATGCCTGTTTAAACACCTTATACCAATGTCTACCATCGGTATCTATTGTACCGCCAAAATCAATCAATACCCCTTTCACTGTCATTCACTTTTTTATTTCCAATCTTCATCAGGATCACACCTATTACTATCCATATTCCCTCTCTTATTCTTGTTACCAACGAAGTATATAAACCGTATGAACCTGGCATAGATAAACCTCCCGTAGCAAGTGCCATACCACCTTCACGAGCGCCTAACTGCATAGGCATAAAGAACATAAGATTACTGAACAAAGAAGAGAATGCCACCAACATAACGCTATCAAAATAGGTAACATCCGGCATTAACACCTTTATTATAATCCAATATTCAATACAGCCCACAAATCTTGCCACATATTCCAACAGCAGTGATTTCCAAAACGCCCCCTTTCTATTACTGCGCAAATCACCTATCTGTTCATCTATTTTCCGCAGGGAATCAGTGTGCTTTTCACTAAAGTTTACAGCCCATTTTTTTGCAAAGGGGAGTCTCTTTACAAATCCCAGAACACTAACCACAAAACCATGTTTGAAACCCTTCATAAAGAGATTGATAAGCAGTAAAAAGACAAATGCCACCAAAGCCATAACCAACCCACTCCATAGGTTTAGCGCATATCTCTCCATTCCTATAAAATGCAGAGTTACATATAAGATGATAGAGGTCAGCCAAAAGCAGAAATGAGAAAAGATATGCATCATCACATATAAGATTACAGACGATGTAGCTTTTTTATTTCCAACGTAAGGCGATAAAGCCATAATACGATACGGTTCTCCTCCCATGAGACCCAGCGGGGTTGCATAGTTTAGAGCGAAACCGGCTATTGTCATTTTAAGAATCTGCAAAAACGGTACTTTGGGCGTTTTACCATCTTTTATAATAGCATTCCACGAACAGGCATTAAGCAGATAGATAAAGAGCCATAACAGCACAATAAGCGGAAACAATATTCCCATTTTGGAAAGCATATTGCCTATCACCTGCCAATCGGTATCGAAGGTAAAAGCCATAAAAATTATGGCAACAATACCGAATGCAAAGAATATGTTATTCCACTTTTTACTCATTCTCAAGTTCGTTTCTCATTGTTTTACAAACATTTTCGTGAGTAAATTTCATATAGAAATATATCACGTTAAGCACTGTCAGTTCAAACAAGAAATATATCCAAGGCATATCTACCAAAAACGACACAAACATTACCGCAGCTCTTGTGTTGAACGTCAGGATATTTGTCCATTTTAGCAGATGAAATGTTTTCCTGCAAAACTCATCGCCTATCTGTTGCGGTATGTTGCTGCCATATTTTGATTCCAATGCCTGCATATATTGTTGGAACTGTGGAGTACAACGTTCCTGACGTATGGTGTAACGCTGATAAAAGAAGAGCCATATCTTCCAGAACCATTTTCGCCAAGGTGTAGAACGCTGTTCTGCTGATAACTCCTTACTATTATTCAGTTCCGATTTATCTTTTTTGAACATTAAATAGATATTTCTATAGTAATCGGCCAATCCTGTCTGATCTTTATGGCTGATAATACCGGAAAAGAACATCAGAATCCATATCCATACCCCCCAATTGGCATCTATACCAAAAGGCATTGGCTGAGGCATCATTCGCAGACCTATGCAGAAATAGATAGTAAAGAACCAGATATCGCCGGCAAAACCATCCAACAGGCGTCCCCAAAGTGTCTTCTTACCTGTCATACGTGCCAACTGACCATCGGCGCTGTCTAATGTATTTGCCACTACCAGAACTATTATTCCCAATATATTCCAATCTAAAGTAGTATGATAAAAACAGAATGCCGAAAAGACACCCAGCACTATAGATATTATGGTAACTATATTTGGATGAATTCCCAAACGATTAAACAGCAATGCCCAGGCATAACCTATTGGTCTGTTGAATTTAATGTCGAACCACTCTTCTGTATCTTTCGATTTATATGTAGCCTCCAGCGAAACCGTTCTCTTCTTTTTCATCACGTTTTGCAATTCTCTCCTCAATCAAATCGGCAATCATTATTGTAGCTTCTTCTCTACAGGTTCTAAAACTTGGCCAATCATTGAAATCAACCAGAAAGACTCTGTTATCTTCTGTTACAATAACATCACCTCCATAAACATCTACATCCAATCTGTTTGCAGCATCAACGGCTATCATCTCTATATCTTTTGCCACAGGGAGACTATCAATATCATAATTGCAATATTCCTCTGAATAATTTGTTATGTATCTGTGCCCAAATTTATCGCAACTATTCACTTTAGAAATATTTACCAGTCCCTTTCCGCGTACTCCGTAGAACTTATACAATGTGCCCTCTATATGTTCCTGTATAACACAATGCTTTACCTTACTTTTATACATTTCTCGTTTAGCACGTTGAAGCTCATATAACGATTTGGCAAAGACAACATCGTATTTACTTGTTGTATGAGTATCAGCATTTTTAACCCAACAGGGATAACTATTCCACACTTTATGCACCATATCACTCGTTTTGCAATAATGATATGCCGGGAGATAATATGCGCCTTCCAATAGCTCCATTTGCTGTAAGCGTAAAGAACAATTACACACTCCCCGGGTGCTATTTATTACAGGAACATCTACTTTTGACAACTGGGATAATGCTTTTGATGAACGTGCCATGCTAAAAACGGCAACAGCACTGTTACGGTTAACGTAACCTGCATTAATACAACTCTCTGCACGTTTCTTTACAACGTACGATCTCTGTTCAAGTTCTTTAATGACATTATTAAAGATTCTGAAATCATCTATTTGTCTGCCAGGCGAAAAAACTTTGTTTCTACTTACTGCAATTATTCTAGGAATTTCATATTCTTTCCTTGCTATTAGTGCTTGTGCCTTAGGAATATCATCGGCGCTATCCACATCAATTACATCACCTATATCAAAGGCTTTAACTTTAAGTCCATGTTTTATCAGCTCCTGTTGGAAAGTGCGCATTCTTTGCTTACCTGCAGATATACACTCTTTCAGCACCTCCATACATGCCGGAGTCAAACCATAAATGCCTGCCGAAATATATTTATAGCTCTCTTCTTTATTGTCTTCGTTATAGAATCCTTTGATGTTCATATCGTCATCCACATCAACATAGAGTGGTTTTTCATCGTCTATGTATTGGGTAACTGCCATCAAAGCATCACAATCATCCATCTCTAAGAAGGCATCTATATACTGCTTGAATTTTTTCTCTTCAAATACTGTGTCAACAGTAGTCAGGCACAACTTATCGTCTCCTAAAATCGGCAATAGTTCATACAAGCTGTGCATAGAACTTTCGGTGGTTTTTACACGAAAATATAACGGAAAAATGGCAGACATTTTCAACATCCTGCTAAGCAACATCCTGCTATCAGGATTTATTATTACAGATATTTTTGTTGCTCCGCACTGCTGGAAGACAGTAAACAGACGATGTATCAGAGTCATGCCGCCAACTTTCACCAAAGGTTTGGGAAGCTTAATGCCCGATTCTTTTAATCTGCTTCCATTACCTGCTGCTAATACTGCGTACTGCATACCTGTCAATTTTATGCTTCGTCAGAAGTATCCAGTTTTAGCTTATCGCTATCATCACGACGGTCAAAGAACTGCTTCTTCAACGGGTTTCTGCTAATCTGATACTCTATTGCTCTGCGTTTGAATATATCGAGTGCTGTAAAGATAGCCTGACGCAAAGAATTTTCGTCGGCTACACCCTTGCCTGCTATATCGTATGCAGTACCATGGTCGGGCGATGTACGAACCACAGGAAGACCTGCAGTAAAGTTTACACCATCGTCCATTGATATAGTCTTCAACGGAATCAAACCCTGATCGTGATACATGGCAAGAACTGCATCAAACTTACGATAATCGCCACTGCCAAAGAAACCATCTGCCGAGAACGGGCCGAAACACTGTATGTTTTCTGCCACCATTTCATCTATGGCAGGCTTTATAAATTCTTGTTCTTCCTTACCTATCAGGCCACCATCACCTGCATGTGGATTGAGCGCCAAAACGGCAATTTTTGGTATCTCTATTCCAAAGTCATACTTTAGCGAGTTATTCAACTGCTGAATCTTTTCACAAACAAGTTCTTTAGTGATAAGCGATGCTATCTTTGCTATAGGTTCGTGGATTGTAACCAATGCCACCTTAAGAGCATCGTTCATAAGAATCATCAAAGGTTTGTTTCCTTCACCAAGTTTTGCAGCAATATATTCTGTATGTCCCGGAAATTTGAACTCTTCTGAATGAATACTGTTTTTGTTTATAGGTGCAGTAACAAGCACATCTATCAAACCGTCTCTATATTCCTGAACAGCTCTTTCCAATGCCTGAAAAGCGGCCTTTCCGCTCTCCTGGGTTGGCATACCAAAATCTACCTTTACCTCTTCTGCATTGCAATTCACCAAATTAAGACGACCTGCTACAGATTGATCGGCATTATCTACAACATTGAAATTTGTCTGTGAACCCACCACTTTACGGTGATATGTAGCAATTTTAGGCGAACCATAAACAATAGGAGTGCAGAAATCAAACATCTCAGGATCTGCAAATACTTTTAAAATAATTTCGTACCCTATTCCGTTTACATCGCCCTGGGTAATACCTACTCTGATGTTATTATTCATATTATTTCTATATTATTCGGGAACAATTGTTATCTCTTCAATTCCATAACTGAATTTCTCTACCTCTTTCTCTTCCGGAAGAGCCAATGTGTATAAAGCAGCCTCCATTCTACGCATCAAATTACGTTTGTCATCACCCGGAGCATATACAAAAGCCTCTACAACCACTACCATTTGGTTCTTTTCATCTACTCTTGAAATTGATACAAACGGGCCACCCATATCGTAGTTCTCCATTTCCCAAAGACCGCGAGCTATCTGAGCATATTCTCCTCTTACTTCTGTATCTTTTACTGACACAAACTGGTGTGCAGTTGTCATATACTGATCTTTATTTGGACCGGGAATATATCTCTTCATTACAGAATCACGTTTTGCAAAGAAGTACTCTTTGGTAAAGGTATTCAGGTCTCTATATGGGTATGAATAGATTACAAAGTTCATATCTTTTTCACCCTTGTTTGTTGCTGCCCAGAAGAAATTCTTAGCTGTTTTGGTCTTGTTTAATTCCTGCGGAATCCACACATCGCAACCAAATAGAGAATCTACTCTTTGAGCCACAAACAGGCTATGCTTCTTTTTTAGAAGTTCAATTTCTCTATTCATTTCGGCCTTGGTAAAGAAGTCTATTATACTCTCTCCATTTTCTGTTACAAATTTCGCAAACTGTTTTGCATCCTGCGCTTGAATAGTCATAACCATCTGCGGAGAAGCATATACATCTCTTGAAAACTTAATCTTTCCTTGTGAATAAATAGGATCGATGTTCACAACGATTATATTCCTGCAGTAACGCAATGTTCTGTGAAAATCGTTTACAGATACCTTTGAAATACTAAACGATGGTTCCGATTGAGGCAATCCGGGGATATCGCTTTCCAAAACCTCTTTCAGTGCATCGTACGCTCCATTATAGTAGTCTTCACCATCGGCAACCACCAAAACTTCGTATGGAATACCCGATGAAGATGGTGTTAAGACGGTCTTTCTGCTTGCTTTTTTTGTTTTAGCAACAGCAGCGGCTTTATTACCGCCATTACCATTATCACTACTCTCTTTACAACCTACCATTACCAATGGCAGAATTGCAATCATTAAACTGAATAAATTTTTAATCTTCATAGTTTTGTATAATTAGTGTTGTTTAATTGTACTCAACATTCCGCATGCAGCCCAAATATCTTCGCCTCGCGATGCCCTGATAGTGGCAAAAAGACCGTGCTGTGTAAGATAATCTCTGAACTTAACAATATCGTCTTCTGCTGTTGGACGCAACGGACTATCCGGAATAGCATGAAAACGTATAAGGTTAATTCTACAACTGAAACCTTGCAACAATGTCAAAAGTTCTTTTGCATCGGCAATAGAATCGTTCACACCTTTAAACATTGTATATTCAAAAGACAATCTACGCTGACGCGCAAAATCATAGCGTTTTAAAATCTCCAGCATTTCCGTCATAGAAAAAGCCTTTTCTGCCGGAATAAGTTCACGCCTTTTTTCAGGATTTGGAGCATGCAGACTTATAGCTATATGACATTCACAATCTTCAATAAGTCTTTTAAGTTCACGTCTTATACCAACAGTAGAAATGGTTATACGCTTTGGACTCCAGGCAAATCCCCATTGGGCAGTAAGAATTTCAGTAACTGCCAGCACATTTTTCAAATTATCCAAAGGTTCGCCCATACCCATAAAGACCACATTGGTCAATGCTTCCCGCTGTTCAACAGGCAGTGAGATTATCTGATTCAGAATCTCACCGGCAGTAAGACTTGCAGTATAATGCTGACGGCCGGTCATACAGAACACGCAACCCATCTTACATCCCACCTGAGATGATATACAAAGTGTAGCTCTATCCCTGTCCGGAATAAAAACAGCCTCCACAAAACGGCCATCAGCAACCTGGAACAGATGCTTTACTGTTCCATCAGAAGATTCTGCCGATTCTGCCGGAGCTGACAGAGATATTGTATATTTTTCCGCAAGAAGCGAACGGAACTTTAATGAGACATTCGTCATTTTATCAATGGAATCTACCTTCTTCACATAGAGCCAGTCAGCTATCTGTTTAGCTGTAAACATAGGCATACCCAACTGCAGTACTACATCCTGCAATTCCGACAAAGTAAGACCCACTAAATTTGTTTTATTATTCTCCATTTTATCCAATACTGATAATGTTTGCGAAGATACTAAAAAAAATTGACTATCTTCGCATTTGTTATGGTACAGATTATAGATATTCCTTTATACGGCACCTCAACAGCAGGATTGCGCGCTATTTTTGAGAAAAATTGTGATTCTTTTGTGTTTTTGAACATCAGCGGAAAGCAAATCTCCATTGATGACAATGCTATTGAAAGCTTTATCTCTGTGGCCCGACAGAATAATTCCGGCATTGTGTATTCTGATTTCAACAAAGAGATAAATGGTGAAATAATACACAATCCTGTCATTGACATACAAGACGGTAGTTTGAGAGATGACTTTGATTTTGGAGCGGTAATATGTATTTCGCGCCCTGCGGCAGATAGTTTTGTAAAGTCTCAGCCAAGGGAGTATTCCATAGGCGGATTATACCAATTCAGATTATTTGTACAGCGCAATTTCAGCATAACCAGAATAGACAAACCGCTTTACACCGTAGTGGAAACAGACACACGCGCATCGGGACAAAAGCAGTTCGATTATGTAAATCCCAGAAATAGAGACAGCCAGATTGAAATGGAAAAGATATGCACTGACCATCTGAAAGAGATAGGTGCATATCTTAGCCCAAACAGTTACAAAAAGTGCCTTTTCAACGAAGATTTTGCAGTAGAAGCATCGGTTATTATTCCGGTTAGGAACAGAGAACGTACCATAGCTGACGCCATACAATCTGTACTAGAACAGGAGGCTCCATTCCCGTTCAATTTAATCATTGTAGATAACCATTCTACCGACAATACCACATCCATAATCAATTCGTTCACTACAGACAGCAGAGTAATACATATTATTCCGGAAAGAGAAGATTTAGGCATAGGCGGATGTTGGGATTTGGCTGTACGCAGCCCACATTGCGGAAAGTTTGCCATACAGTTGGATAGTGATGATATTTACAGTGGCAAAGAGACCATTAAGCAAATAGTGGATAAATTTTATTCAGAACAATGTGCTATGGTGATAGGCAGCTACAGAATCTGCAATTTTGCGCTTGAAACACTACCTCCGGGTATTATTGACCACAAAGAGTGGACAGACGAAAACGGGCCAAACAACGCATTGCGAATAAACGGTTTAGGAGCTCCAAGAGCATTCTACACACCGGTTATAAGAGAGATAGGTTTTCCAAATGTAAGTTATGGAGAAGACTATGCTGTAGGAATAGCCATATCACGCAGTTACAGAATAGGACGTATCTATGAAGAACTTTATCTGTGCCGCCGATGGGAAGGCAATAGTGATTCTGCATTAAGCCAAGAGAAAATCAACGCGAACAATCTGTACAAAGATAGTTTAAGAACAGCAGAACTACATAAAAGAATGGGAAGATGAAACAGATTCTGAACAACCTAACCGACTTTTTAAAAAAAGAGCGTGAAGTATGGCAAAAGGCCGATAAAGCTTTTCAAGACCTGAACAGTGTAAAGAGCCGCACTATATCATCGTCCGGATTGAGATTGCAATTCAACCCAAGCAGAATAGTATCAACAGCAGCCAACATCAGCAAAGAAGGTATTGGTAGTCGCGCCTGTTTTCTTTGTGAAGAGAACAGACCATCTGAACAAAGAGCCTATTCCATAAGCAACGATTACGAACTGTTGGTAAACCCCTATCCCATACTAAAAGAACATTTTACTGTTATAAGCAAAAAGCATCAACCTCAATCCATCAAAGAGAGTTTGCCCACATTTATTAAGATTGCCACAGAACTGCCATCGGGATATGTAGTATTTTACAATGGTCCCCGTAGTGGAGCATCTGCCCCCGACCATCTGCATCTGCAGATAGGCAGCAACGATAACATACCACTGATAGATAAAATCTGCAACAATAATTGGAGTAGCAACAGCAATATATCAACAATATCGCCTTTTGGATTTCCTGTAACAATAGTAAGAGGAGAAAACATAGAAGAGATTGAATCGGTTATAGAGAGCATTCCTATTCTTGATGGAGAATATGAACCACGTCTGAACATTATAGCCTGCAACCACAACGGAACTGTTTACACTGCAATAATTAAACGTGGCAAACACAGACCCGCCTGTTATTATGCAGAAGGCGATGCAAAGAAATTGGTCAGTCCAGGTACTCTCGATATGTGCGGATTGGTTATCACCCCAAGAGAATCCGATTTTGAGACTCTGACAGAGAAAGACATATTGTCCATATACAGGGAAGTTACTCCCGTACAGCCCACACTGCAAGTAGGGATAGTAAACGGTGAGAAGATAGAGTTTATGCTGAACGGTAAATATTCAGATGGAAAAGCAGTTTTCACAGGAGAACAAAACGTTCAGATAACTGACGGTAAGATACTATGGCAAGGGGATGTTGTTGATACATTAGAACTTAAACCCACATCTTCGTCTTGTTCATTTACCCTGCATAGTGTTACCATAGGTATAGGATTTCACTGGGAACGCAACGAAGAACAGAACTTTACCGGTAATTTATCTTTCAAATGCGACAATGGAACAATATGGGCCATAAACGGAATATCTGTGGAAGAATACCTGGAAAGTGTTATTTCATCAGAAATGAAGCCCACTGCCCCGGCTGAATTTTTAAAAGCCCATGCAGTTATCTCTCGCAGTTGGGTTATAGCTCAATGTCATACTGCCCGATATACAAAACCGGAAACAGACAAAAAAGCAGACAACTGCTGCACAGAGAGCAATAAAATAATTAAATGGTACGACCACGAACAGCATACTTTGTTTGATGTGTGTGCCGACGATCACTGCCAACGATATCAAGGTAAAAGCAGAATAACAAATTCTGCCGCACGCAAAGCCATACAAGAGACATACGGTGAAATTCTGACTCACAATGGTTTTCTGTGCGATGCACGTTTCAGCAAATGTTGCGGAGGTATAACAGAAGAATTTGAAAGCTGTTGGCAAGAAGAACATCATCCATACCTGACAATACTTAGAGATAACAGAAGTAGCAGTGAGCCTATACCGGATTTACGAAACGAAGATAATGCAAAAGAGTGGATTTTAGAGAGACCAAAATCTTTTTGCGGCAATGCAGATGTAAAGATTCTGAAAGATTCGCTCAACGGATACGACCTTGAAACTCCCGATTACTACAGATGGAAAGTAGAATACACCGCAGAAGAGTTAACAGAATTATTCCACAAAAAAACAGGTTTGGATTTAGGCACCATTATAGACCTTAAACCACTGAAACGTGGAGGTTCAGGCAGGATAATAGAACTTGAAGTAACAGGCACAAATAGTAGTGTTATCATAGGAAAAGAGCTTGAAATAAGAAGAGCGCTTTCCCATACTCACCTATATAGCAGTGCTTTTGTAGTAAGTAAAAAATACGATGAAATGGGGAATATCAGCAAATTCATACTTAACGGGGCCGGTTGGGGACATGGCGTAGGACTATGTCAGATTGGTGCTGCCGTTATGGGCGAAAAAGGATATTCATACAAAGATATTTTACTGCACTACTATCCAAAAACAGCACTTAAAAACTGTTACTGATAGAATCTGCGCACTATATCTGCCGCTTTCTCAAGCATTTCAGGTTTACCGGCATCAACCCAATCAGATGGGTTAATATCTTCCAATGCAGATATTTTTAGCATATTGGCATAATCTATGTAAAATCCGGTTATGCCAAATTTATTTTCATTTACTGCGTTAAGATATTTCAAAACAGATTGTGAGACCACATGAATACCCTGAAAAGCGTATGGTCTGCAAAGTGTATAATCAAAATCAGAAAATGCAGAACGAATTTTACCGTCTCTGGAATCGCGCCACCCTTTAAGATTTTGATATTCGTCAAAATACAACTTACGTGCAGTATCTCTATCGGCAACCACCATAGTCACATCGGAATTTGCAACACAATGAATATCATATAATTTGCGCAAATCCATAGATGAAAAGATATCCACATTATGCAGTAAAACAGGTTTGTCGTTATTAAATAATGACAATGCCTTTCTTAAACCACCTCCGGTATCAAGCAGTTCTCCACTTTCATCCGATATACGGATATCCATACCAAAAGCCCCAAAACTATCGATGAAATCTACTATTTTATCTGCATAATGATGCACATTGATAACTACCGTTTCCACACCTGCATTTTTAAGATGTAGCAACTGATGTTCAAGCATAGGTTTTCCGGCAACCTTTACAAGAGCTTTTGGTAAATCCTGAGTATAAGTTCCCAAACGACTACCCAAACCGGCAGCAAATATCAACGCATTCATAAAACTGTTGTAATTCCTAATTCTCTATGAGTAAGTTCCACACAAATTTCATCGGCAAAAACTGATTTCAAATATTCCGCCAGATGTTGAGCCGAATAGACAGAACGGTGCCTGCCTCCGGTACATCCAAAAGAGACCATTAAACTGGTAAAACCACGCTTCACATATTTTGCTACAGCAGGTTTTACTATTGAATATACATTGTCCAAGAAGATTTGAATTTCTCCTTGTTCTTCCAGAAAGTCTATAACCGGTTTATCTATGCCGTACAGCTTTTTATATTCATCGTACAATCCCGGATTATGCATAAAACGGCAATCGAAAACAAATCCGCCACCATTTCCGGAGTTATCTTGCGGAATACCTTTGCGATATGAAAAGCTGCAAATCTTTACAGTTAGATTACCATTCTGCTGCTCTGCCGGAGCAAACTGTGGCAAATTTACAAGTTTATGCAAAAGTTCCTCCAGATAAGGATATTCAGGCATAGGCTTTTCAAGCAAACCGCGCAAATTCACCATCGCAGCCGGAATACTCTGTATAAAATGAGCCTTATGTTCAAAATAGCCTCTGAATCCGTATGCACCCAACACTTGTAAAGTTCTAAACAGGACAAAATGATCTAATCGTCTTAAGAAAGTATCTCTGTCTGTTTTACGATATTTTTGAAGCGCGTCCAAATATACATTAACCAGATGTTCACGTAAAGAAGATGGATAAGCAGCTCTTGCCTGCCACAAGAAAGAAGCCACATCGTATTCCACAGGACCTTTTCTACCACCTTGATAATCTATAAAGTAAGGTTCACCCTCTTTTATCATCACATTACGCGACTGAAAATCGCGATACATAAATGTAGTACAGAAAGAGTCCGATGAATCCAGTAAAATTTCTGTCAGGTTATCAAAATCATCTTCTAAAAGAGATTCATTGAATTCTATACCGACAGCCTTAAAGAAACAGTATTTGAAATAGTTTAAGTCCCACTTAACCATTCGCAAATCAAACGATTCCGACGGATAGCATTTTGAAAAGTCCAGACCTTCTGCACCTTTGAACTGCAAATCGGGCAGTACCATCATCACCTTTTCCAGCATCGCCACCGATTGAGCAGAATATTCGCAGTTGTTTCTATCTGCCGACAGATAATCGAAAAGCGATGTATCTCCTAAATCCTGAATAAGATAGACAAGCTTATCGTCCGAAACTGCTATCAACTGCGGCACAGCAAGTCCCTGCTTAAAAAAGTGTCGGCTTATTTCAAAAAAAGCTTCATTCTCCTGAACCGATGTTCCTTCAACACCAATAAGTGTATTATTTTCAGAATCGGAAAGCCTGTAATAAACTCTGTTTGAACCTGCAGGAGTAAGCTGATTTGCAGAATTCACACTATGGCCTGTCACCTGAAAAAACAATTTTTCCAATCTATTATCCATCACTTTTCTGTTTGTGTGGGTAAAATTAGTGAAAATTAGTGAAGATTATGCGGAAAGATACAATACTATTAACTAAATTTGCAAAATATGAATAATAGAAACCAATCACCCTGGAGCTGGATTCCTACTCTCTATTTTGCAGAGGGTTTTCCATACGTACTGATAGTTACGGTCTCTGTTATTATGTTCAAAAAATTGGGCATAAGCAATAGTGATGTAACTCTTTACACCGGATGGTTATATCTGCCATGGGTAATCAAACCTTTATGGAGTCCGTTCGTAGATTTAATTAAAACAAAACGTTGGTGGGTTACAACCACACAAATCATTCTTGGAGCAGGATTGGCGGGGATAGCTTTCTCTATACCTACATCTGATTTTCTACAATGGACATTAGCTATTTTCTGGATATTGGCTTTCAGTTCTGCCACCCACGACATAGCAGCCGACGGACTATATATGTTAGGATTAAGCGAAGGTGATCAATCGCTTTTCGTAGGCATAAGAAACACTTTTTACAGAATAGCCAGTATAGCAGGACAAGGCGGACTGCTGATAGTAGCAGGACTATTAGAAAAATCCACAGGCACTGTACGCACAGCCTGGAGTTTAACATTTCTGATAGCTGCAATCATAATGATTCTTTTGGCAATCTTTCATATTAAGGTACTACCTAAACCAAACAACGACATACAAAGTGCCACATCTGCCAAACAATTAGCGATAGGTTTTATCCAGACATTCAAAACATACTTTTGTAAGCCAGGCATAGTTACAGCTGTGTTATTTATTCTGCTATACAGATTTCCGGAAGCCCAGCTCACAAAAATATGTCCACTGTTTCTTATAGATCCGCTTGAAAACGGTGGTTTAGGTCTATCGACAGAACAAGTAGGTTTCGTACAGGGAACATTAGGAGTTATAGGATTGCTTTTAGGAGGTATTTTAGGAGGCACTGCTATTTCCTGGAAAGGACTTAAAAAGTGTCTTTGGCCTATGGTAATAGCCATATCACTACCTGATTTGGTATATGTTTACCTTAGCTATTTCCCTACCGACAATATGTTCACAATAGGCAGTTGCATCTTTGTTGAACAGTTTGGTTATGGTTTTGGATATACTGCCTATACCCTATTCCTGATATATTTTGCGCGAGGCGAACAACAGACCTCTCACTACGCTATAAGCACAGGTATAATGGCATTGGGAATGATGCTTCCGGGTATGATTTCCGGCAAATTGCAAGAGATAATGGGTTACAAAATGTTCTTTATATGGATTATAGTATGTTGCAGTATCACATTCATTGTATCTGCACTCATAAAGTTTGAGCCCGATTTTGGAAAGAAAAAAACAGAAAAGTAATATATATGATACTGATAGCAGATAGTGGATCTACTAAAACCGATTGGTGTGTATGCGATAGTACAAACAAACAGACTATTGTCAAAACTCAAGGCATAAACCCATACCACCAAAGCGTAGAAGACATTACAGAGATTATAGAAAAAGAATTTCTGCCACAAATAACAGAGACAGAAAAAGAATCCATATCACAAATACACTTTTATGGTGCAGGTTGCGCCACAGAAGTAAAATGCAACATAATTAAAGAGATACTATCAGTACCATTCCCCAATGCTGAAATAAATATAGCCAGCGATTTGCTTGGCGCTGCACGTGCATTGTGTTGCAATCACGAAGGTATAGCTTGCGTAATAGGCACAGGTTCCAATTCCTGCCTGTATGACGGCAAAAACATAGCAGACAATATTCCTTCTTTAGGATATATTTTAGGCGACGAAGGCAGTAGCGTTGCATTAGGTCGCAGACTATTAAGTGACTGTTTCAAAAGACAACTACCACCTGCCGTTTGTGATGAATTTATGTCTGAATATGGTTTAACAATGGAATCTGTTTTAGAAAACATCTATAAGAAACCACTTGCAAACCGATATATGGCACAATTCACCCCCTTTCTGGCAAAACACAGAGACGTGCCTCAAGTACATGAAATACTGATAAGTTGTTTTACCGAATTCTTTAAACGTAACGTAATAGCATATCACAAACCATGGTTACCGGTCCATTTTGTAGGTTCAGTTGCCACCATATTTTCCGAAGAACTTATAGAGACAACAGAATCTCTTGGTATGAAAGCCGGTACTTTCATACAAAATCCTATAGAAGGAATTGTATCGTATCACATTAGCAACATTTAACATAGCCCCACACATCGTATATATACAAGTACTAACCAGAAACTACCAAATATGAAAAAATTATTTACAGTAATATTGTTCTTAACAACATCTGCATTTTGTTTTGCCGCTTCTAACGAACAGTCGGAAGCATTAATGCGCTTTGCAGGCAACATACACCAATTTAATTCTATCTATCCACAAGAAAAGGTATATCTGCAATTCGACAACACATCGTATTACACAGGTGAAACCATCTGGTTCAAAGCATTCGTTGTAGAGGCATCCACACTAAACAGAGCGCCCAGCCGCGTACTTTACGTGGATCTTATCTCTCCTGGCGGAGTAGTACTACAACAGGAGAAATTAAAAATAGTAGCCGGACAAGCCGATGGTTCTTTCCCTTTAGTTGATGCTGCCACATCGCAAGTTCGCAGTATGCGCGGCATAACAAACTACCCAAGCGGATTCTACGAAATAAGAGCATACACCAACAATATGCTTAACTTCAAAAAAGAGACAGTATTTTCCAGAGTCTTTGCAGTATATGAACAACCAAGCAAAGAAGGCGAATACTATACAGAAAAGCCTGTAATCAAACAGATTATAACCAACGTAGAACAATACAGACCTGAAACAAAAAAAACGAATAAAATAAATCTGTCATTCTATCCTGAAGGTGGCCATCTAATTATAGGTAAGCCATGCAGAATAGCATTCAAAGCTACTGACGAATCAGGTTTTGGAACATCTGTTACAGGAAAAGTAAACGATACAGACATAACATTCAGCACCATCCATAATGGCATGGGTAGTTTTACATTCACCCCTACAACAGAAAAAAACAGCGTAACCATAGTTTCAGCAAATGGAACAGAGAGACGTTTCTCTCTACCGGACGCAGAGCTAACCGGCGTATCATTATCGGTTACAAACCAAAACAACATCAATCTGGACATTGATTGTACAGAAGAATTCACAGGAGAAACATTAGGTGTAACTTTAACCTGCAGAGGTGAGATAATGGATTTCTTCACTATAGACATAAACAATAACACCATAACAAAACAGATAGTCACTGACGGAATTCCGGAAGGAGTTTGCAGAGTAACTGTTTTTGACAGAGAAGGTAGAATCTACGCATCCAGATTTATATACAACTACAGCAACATAGCAGCTCCGCAAATCTCAATTACTCCGGACAAAGCCAAATACAACGGATTCGACCCGATGAAATTAAGCATACTACTACTGGATGGTAACGGAAGACCATTCAAAGACCGTTTCTGTCTGTCAGTAAGAGATCAGCGCGGATTCAGCAATATTTACACCGATGACATTAGGACATCACTGCTTTTATCGTCCGATTTGAAAGGATTGGTAGAAAATCCGGAATACTACTTTGAATCACGCGACAGCATACACACAGCAGCCTTAGACCTGCTAATGATGATACAGGGTTGGGAACGTTATGACTGGCGAACAATGGCCGGAATAGAGTCGTTTGTAGCAAAACATCGTATAGAAACCGGTCTTACACTAAACGGTTGGGTACTAAATCCATCTGGCAAAAAGCCATTAGGAGACGCAACTGTGCTTGCTGCAATTGTTCCGGAAAATCGTGACGATTTGGAAAGATACACCTACTACACAGATTCAACCGGATACTTTGGATTTGATATAGGTGTAGATTTCTATAACACAGCAAAACTGACCATTTATGCCCAAACCGAAAAAGAAAGATTGATAGGAACCAGTGCCAGATTACTATTTGAGCGCTCGCTTACACCGGAGATAAGAGCCTATCAACCCGGGGAAACAGTATTCTCTACCACGCAGAGAAACAACGAAATTAAAAAGGTGGGAAGAGAAAAGATAGACGAAACAGAAGAGGAGAAACACTATCCTACCATCATTAAGGAGAACGAAGGCTATCTACTGCCCGATGTTGATATAGAGAGCCAGCGTAAGTACATAGACTACTACACATTCAAATCGTTTGATGTTACAAAAGATGTTGAAATAGAATTAGATAAAGCAGAACATACAACCGATGTATTTGGTTATCTTATTGAAAAAGGATACGAAGTAACTACTGTCATGTCCGATACGTCCGACACAGCAGACACTGTATATGTTGATGGTTTTCCGGCATTCTTCTACGTACACAACAATTCTAAATACCTGTACCAGGGAAAGTTTGAAACACCATTGTATATAGACACTAAAGATTTGAAGGGCGTTTTGGTTTACGACAGAGTTATAACTTTAGGTGAAGCTTTCACACTATCACCACTATATCAGGAATATCAACGCAAGACTCTGTTCCAGGTACCCGATTATGAGTATCTACAACAGAGAGTACGTTTGGTAGATATCTACGTAAAAGAAGATCACGAATTAAGCAGTAAGAAAGAGATTGTTAGCATAGACAAACGAATCTCTACTGTAACAGGCTATTCTGAACCATATTCATTCTATAGTCCGGAATATCCTGATGGTCCTATTTTAGGCGATGTAGATTACCGTCGCACACTGTATTGGAATCCAAATGTAGTTACAAACGAAAACGGCCAGGCAACTGTAGAGTTATACAACAACTCCATAACCGGTAGTTTCAGCATATCTGCAGCAGGAATAACAGCAGGAGGACAACCCTACTCTTTTGACCAAGATTTCTAAGCTAAACATTTGGTTTATTGTTTAGAAAGCATTACCTTTGCGCCCGCTAAATACGCATGTATTTGGCGAGTGATTACAACATATTGTCTAACTTTATCTTAGTTTTAGTATTTTAAAATGGAAGAATTAAAGAATGTAGCTCCCTTAGCAGATTTCGATTGGGAAGCATACGAAAGCGGTAACATTGCTACCGGTAAAACAAAAGAGGAACAGGAACAGGCTTACGACAGCACTCTTAACAAGGTTGCTGACAATGAAGTAGTAAACGGTACTGTTATCTCTATCAACAAACGTGAGGTTATTGTAAACATCGGTTACAAATCTGACGGTATTATTCCAATCAGCGAGTTCCGTTATAACCCTGAACTGAAAGTTGGTGACGAAGTTGAGGTTTATATCGAGAACACAGAAAACAAAAAGGGACAGTTACTTCTGTCACATAAGAGAGCTCGCGCATCACGTTCATGGGATCGCGTAAACGAAGCTCTTGCATCACAGGAAATCATCAAGGGTTACATCAAGTGCCGCACAAAGGGTGGTATGATTGTAGATGTATTTGGTCTTGAAGCATTCCTACCAGGTTCACAGATTGATGTTAAGCCTATCCGCGATTACGATGTATTCGTAGGCAAAACTATGGAATTCAAGGTTGTTAAGATCAACCAGGAATATCGCAACGTAGTTGTTTCACATAAGGCTCTCATTGAAGAAGAACTTGAACAGCAGAAGAAAGAGATCATTGGTAAGCTTGAAAAAGGTCAGGTACTTGAAGGTACTGTTAAGAACATCACAACCTATGGTGTATTCATTGACCTTGGTGGCGTAGATGGTCTTATCCATATTACAGACCTCAGCTGGGGCCGCGTTAGCGATCCAAAAGAAATCGTTGAATTGGATCAGAAGATCAACGTTGTTATTCTGGACTTCGACGATGAAAAGAAGCGCATAGCTCTTGGTTTGAAGCAGCTCACTCCACATCCATGGAACGCTTTGAGCGAAGACCTCAAAGTAGGTGACACTGTTAAGGGTAAGGTTGTTGTTATGGCCGATTACGGTGCATTCATTGAAATTGCTCCTGGCGTAGAAGGTCTTATCCACGTATCAGAAATGTCATGGAGCCAGCACTTGCGTTCAGCTCAGGACTTTATCAGCGTAGGCGACGAAGTAGAGGCTGTAGTTCTTACTTTGGACCGCGACGAGCGCAAGATGTCACTTGGTATCAAGCAGCTTAAGCAGGATCCATGGGAAGGTATTGACGAAAAATATCCTATCGGTTCAAAGCACACTGCAACAGTTCGCAACTTTACCAACTTTGGTATCTTCGTAGAAATTGAAGAAGGTGTTGATGGTCTTATCCACATCAGCGATCTTAGCTGGACCAAGAAGGTTAAACACCCATCAGAATTCACTTCAATCGGTGCTACAATAGACGTAGCAGTTCTTGAAATAGATAAAGAAAACCGTCGCTTGAGCTTAGGCCACAAGCAGTTGGAAGATAATCCTTGGGATGCTTACGAATCACAGTACACCGTAGATTCTATCCACGAAGGTAAGATTACCGAAATGATGGATAAGGGTGCTGTAATTTCTCTTGCAGAAGGCGTTGAAGGTTTTGCTACTCCAAAACACTTGGTTAAGGAAGATGGTTCACAGGCACAGCAGGGCGAAACATTGCAGTTCAAGGTTATTGAATTCAACAAAGAATCAAAGAGAATCATTCTTTCACACAGCCGTATCTTTGAAGATATAGCTAAGGCAGAAGCTAAAGCAGAAAAGAAAGCTCGCAAGGCAGCAACTGCAAAGAAAGAAGAAAAAGAACCAGCAATTCAGAATCAGGCAGCAGCTACCACATTAGGTGATATAGATGCACTTGCAGCTCTGAAAGAACAGCTTGAAGGTGAAAAGTAATTAATCATTACTACACATAAACAACAAAAAGGTTAGCCACACAATGGTTAACCTTTTGTTTTTTATATATCTTCGCAGGAGAAAATTATAATAAGTGTTTATGTTCACTCGTAAAATAACAAATACTATTACTATCGTCATATCTTTATTATTGCTAACCGGATGCAAGACCGCAAACAGTGAGCAACTTGCCATTGCAGAGAAAATCATGTTCAGCAAACCAGATTCTGCCCTGAGAATCTTACAGAACATTGACACTACCACTATAACTACAGCAAAGGAACAAGCACTTTACGCACTACTAACAACACAAGCACAAGACAAGAACAATATAAACACAACAGACCATTCTTTAATAGAGCAAGCCGTTAACTATTATAAAGACAATCAAGATAAAAAACGCAAAATGTTATCATATTACTATATGTCACGCGTTCTACAAAACAACGGAACATATTCAGAAGCCATCATTTCACTACTTAAAGCAGAAAACATAGCATTACAAATGGAAGACCATTTCCATTTAGGACTTATATATCGTGCGTTTTTTGAAATTTTTTACAACATAAAAAATTCCGTTGAAGCCCTACACTACGCAGAACTACAACACGCTGAATTTAAAAAGACCGGTAAAGAGATCTACATAAATTGGGCATTAAGAGATATAGCTGTTGCACAGATAGGCGCTGAACAATATGAAAACAGTTTAGGAGTATGTCATGACATAATAGAAAAAGAGTTATCAAGAAACAATTGTGACACGAACTTTATTAACAACATATATAAACTTCAAGCAATATCTTATTTTGCGACAAAACAATATAGAAAAGTTATTGATACATACAACACCATTCTTAATAATAACACAGATTTAATGAATGTTGCAGAATATAGAAATCTTGGATTGGCATATAAAAGAATTGGACAAATTGATAGTGCAATACACTATATGCAAATAGTCAACGAACTAGATTCTACAGACCAATGGCTATCATACGAAATACACAAATATTTAGGCAATGATAAACTTGCATTATCAGCTTTAGAAATTGAACACGAATATGCTAACAGTATTATAGATTTGGTAAAAACACAGAATATCACAACATTAATCAATAAACAAAAAGAATATGACAAGGTCATTCAAGAGAAAGAACACCAACACAGACACCTTTCTTATACCGCAATAATTATTATTCTTCTTTTATTAATCATGTTGGGTTTCCTAATTATTAAACAAAAAATTACCGCACAAAAGATTGAGATAGAAAACGGTATGCTTCAAATTACCAACCTATCCCATATACTGCACATTAAAGAAACAGAAAGCAACAAAATTAAAGAAGCCAACATCAAACTAAACAAAGACTATATCACACTGAAAGAAGCTAATATCAATTTGAAGGAAGCTAATATCAGACTGTTTAAAGATCGCTTTACTGAAATAGATAATTTATGCAGTAAATACTATGAACTTTCCGGTACAGAAGAAGAGAAAATGAAGAAAATATATCTAAACGCTAAAAAACAGATAATCGAATTGACATCAAATAGCGAAACCATAAAGGAGTTAGAACACAATGTCAACTATTTTAAAGATAATCTTATAAACAAATTCAAGCAAGAATTCCCTAATATCAGCAAAGAGGATTACTATTTATATCTGCTATGGGTTTCAGGTTTCTCTACGCGAGCAATCAGCGTTCTTACAGATAAAAATATAAATCTTACTTATAAAAGGAAATCACGTTTAAAGGAACTTATTAGTAAAAGTTCATCACCAAATAAGGAGCTATATCTTGCGCAAATCAATTAACTTCACTAACAATTGAAATCACACAAATTCATCCAACAAAAAATGATGATTTTCACCATCATTATGGGTTATGTCAGATTTTAATTTTTGACAAATCGCACAAATCATTCGCATCTTACTGACTATCACCATATTACACATACAGCCAACAAGTATTTATGTCAGATTTATTGAGTCCTTTTTTTTGTTCACCAATAGTTATCCAACTACCTTTGTACAAACTTAAATGGTTGAAAAAATTGCAAATAAATTGTTTTATTGTTTGATATGATTATATTTGCAATACATAATAAGCTGTTATAATCTTTTAAATATTAGTGTTATGAAACGTTTAATTTTCTCATTAATTGGTTTGTTAATGCTTGGATCATCTATAATGGTGTACGGCAGTACTGCTCCTGATAGTGTCATTTACTATTATGGTTTTGAAGATAATCTGGATTCATTCTCAGAAGAGAATCCTCAAGATTCTATTGAAGGTATATGGTATTG
>JAEIGA010004315.1_pt1 | contig 22017 bp, 14 predicted proteins | sample 9270691 | NCBI WGS metagenome assembly JAEIGA01 (sample SAMN17057246, study PRJNA624740) | gut metagenome | biome: biome; isolation source: fecal sample | host: Bos grunniens | place: China: Xizang | collected 2019 | reverse complement strand
CTCGGTGGTGGTAACTTCGGGCTCGGTAGTGGTTTCTTCGGGCTCGGTGGTGGTTTCTTCGGGCTCGGTGGTGGTAACTTCGGGCTCGGTGGTGGTTTCTTCGGGCTCGGTGGTGGTAACTTCGGGCTCGGTAGTGGTTTCTTCGGGCTCGGTAGTGATTTCTTCGGGCTCGGTGGTGGTAACTTCGGGCTCGGTAGTGGTTTCCTCGGGCTCGGTGGTGGTGATTTCAGGCTCGGTGGAGGTATCTTCAGCGCCTGCGTTATTGCGGTCAACCGCGACGTTCTCCAACGTAAGGAAGTGGCAGAGGTGCTGTGCGTTTTTGTATACGGTCTCACTGCGAACGGCAATGTAAACCGTCACACAGCTACCCGCATAGGCCGAAAGATCGGCGACAATGTCTTTGAAGATACCATTTTCGGGATTAACGACGGTTACATTAGCGTTGTCGTAGGCACGGGTGGCGTAGTCGGCATCGGCGGTGCTGTAAGTACCACCGACGAATTCATACCAGTTCTGACCGTCGACCGACCAAAAGTACTTATCCTGACCGCCGTTGACGAGTGCCCAACCGGAGATCACGACACGTCCGTCGGCCCCAATGCTGAGTTCGTTTACAATAGCGGGACTGGCGACATTCGGCGATCCGTTCTTACGGTATCCGTTTAGGTCATACTGAACGCCGTTGATCCGGTCAACATGGCCCAGATACTTGAAAGAGACCGAGGAGGAAGCGTGCATAGTTTCCGCTCCGATCGAGGGTTCAGAGGGCGCGCTGCTCGAACCGGAGGTGCTATCCTCTGGCTCCGTGGTGGTTTCGGTTTCAGCCGAACTCGACTCGTCGAGTTCGGTGGTCTCATCGGGCAGGCTACCCAGCACCGCGTAGTTGGCAATCGTAACGAAGGGTACGATGGTGCTACCGTCACTTTCCGCTACGGCGGCAAAGGTCACGTTCACCGTTCTCCCTGCGTAGTCCGAAAGATCCGCTACCACGGGGGCAACATCCTTATGGAACATACCCAGCTTCGTGGCGTTGGAAAAGCCCAGCGCGGCGTAGTGCCCGGCCACGGGCTCACCGTTATGGCCGCCCGTGGCGTTTCGCCACGTTTTGCCGCCGTCCACCGAGTAGACGTAATGCGAAACACCCCCGCTCATGCCCAGCCAACCGCCGATGGACAGCTTGGCGCTCGGATCAGCCGTCACGCCCTGCGACACGGCGTCAATGGTATCCGCACCGTCGGTGTAGTTGCCGCCCGCGCCCGAAAAGTTGGCGCCGCCATGCGGGCCCATTCCGTTGACGTGGTCAACCGAGCTCCAATACTTAATTGCGGCCCAGCCCGGGATAGTGGGTGTCGACGGATCATTGGGCACGGCGTTTGCATTGAGGGAGAGGTTGTAGTATTTGGCTATGCCATCGGCAACGGCGTAGCCGATACGCTTGAGGCCCGCTTCGGTGGTAAAATGGTTTTGGTAATCCTCGGCGCTGGACAAATAGGCGCACTCCACAATCATAACGACACCGATATTTTGTAGCTTACCGTTGCGAATGACCTGGAAATGGTCGGCAACTGACCCGTCGGGGTAGGTCACACTCGTGCTGTTCTTGGTATAAATGGTTCGCTTGGCGAGTCCCGTCTGCGAGGTGAGGGTATCCAGAATTGCGGTGGCGCAGCTTTTCGACGCCGTGCCAATCGCGCCTCTGTAATTCTGGTTGGGGATAATAATTTCGGCACCCTTAGTGGAGGCTCCACCGGAATTGTTATGGATGCTGATCAGCGCGTCGGAATTATGCGAGGTGGCGATATCCGCGCGCTCCTTGAGTCCCGGGCAATCCTCGTTGTTGTCGCGAGTGAGGTAGACCTCCACGTTCCGGTACTGCTCCAGCCGCGATTTGGCATACAACGAGATCGCCAGGTTGTAGTAGAGCTCATTGACACCGCCGAATTGCTCGGCGATGGGCGTACCCGTTCCCGTAGATCCGTCATCCGATTGGCGGCCACCGTGGCCGGGATCCAGGGTAATGACGATCTTGCCGTCATCCGCGGCGGCGGCAGATACGCTTACAGGCAGGGCGGCAAGCAGGGGGATCAGCAAAAGGAGCGACGCCAACATACGGGACAACCGCTTTATAGTCTTGGAATGCATCATGAATTTCCTTTCCGTTTCGAGGGGATTCTTCGGAAAAACCAAAGTATACAACATTTTTATTATAACGCTTGAGTAAAAAAATGTCAAGGTGAAATTTTCTTTCCTTCCCTTTTTTACGTAAAAACGCAGAAGTAACTATTCAGCCACACGTCAAATTGGGGTTTATCTGGGAGAACGCCGAGGGAACTTCTTGCAAGAAGTTCCCCCGAACCCCCTCAAGAACCTTCAAAAAATATATTTAAAAGAGCGTTTTGAAATATATGTTTTTTAAGGTTTTGGGGGAGTCCAGAACCCTTCGCGATATTTGCTGAAGGCAAATTCGCACCGAACGAAGTGAGGAGGTTTTCAAAAAGGGTTCTGGTGGGGTGCAGGGGTGAAACCCCTGCTCGACAAATCCAAATTTGAACATCGGCTGAATAGTTACACGCAGAAATCCCCGCCCCGCGCCATAAGGCGCGAGGCGGGGATCATGCCATTTACGTAAGACGGATCAATCCTTCTTCTTGCGAGCGAGGAATGCCGCACCTGCCGCTACGGTCATACCGATAATGGCCATAGCGCCCGAAACGGCGGATCCGCAGCCCTTCTCCTCAGCGGGAGCATCGGTCTTAGCCTCAGCCTCGGTGGTGGTAGCCACGGGCTCAGCGGTAGTGACCTCAGGCTCGGAGGTGGTGACCTCGGGCTCAGCCGTGGTAACCTCGGGCTCGGTAGTGGTCTCGGGCTCAGCCGTGGTAGTCTCAGGCTCGGTGGTGGTCTCGGGCTCAGCCGTAGTGGTCTCGGGCTCGGTAGTGGTCTCAACGGGCTTCGTACCGGGTACGAGATAGCTCAAAATGGTGATAAACGGGATGATCGTTTCGTTGTCAGCTGCAGCGACAGCGGCAAAGGTAACGTCCACAAAGTCACCCGCATACGCCGACAGGTCGACCATAAGGGGAGACTTGTTACTGTTAAACATACCGTTCTTGGTGGCATTGGTAAAGCCCAGACCTGCGTAGTGACCGGGCAGGGGCTCGCCGTCGTAGCCGCCCTTGGGAACATCCATCCAGGTCTCGCCGCCGTCCAGCGAATATACGAAACGAGCCGTACCGCCGTCAACGGCCAGCCAGCCGCCAACAGTCAGTCTGGCATTTTTGGGAATGTAAACACCCTCCGAAAGAGCGTCGATGACATTGGCGCCGCCGTTGGTGTTGCCGCCGTAGCCCTGGAAATGGGGCTCACCGTTGGGGCCCTTACCATTGACGTGGTCAATGGAGCTATGGAACTGGATCACCTTGGGAATCTCGGGGATAACGATATCGGGCACCTCGGGCATGGACATATCCGCGCCTGCCTTAGGCTGCAGCTTGAAGTATGCAGCAACACCGTCAGCAATGGCATAACCGGCTCTCATGCGGGTAGCATCGCTCTGCAAAACCTTCAGATAATCCTCCTGGTTCGAGGCAAAGCCGGTTTCCACGATCATGGTTACGGGGATGTTCTGAAGCTTACCGTTCTTGATAATGCCGTAGTAGTCAGCCTGGGAGCCGTCCGCATAGGTGCTGGAGCCGACTCTCTCCTTCAGACCGCGGTTTCTCACACCGATCTCCGCGATATACTTTTCAAGAATGGCATTTGCGCAGTTCTGAGAAGCCGTACCGACTTCGGGGCGCCAGTTCATATTGGGAACGAGGATCTCAATGCCGCCTGCAGACTTGTTATCGGCCGAGTTGGTATGGATACTGATGATGGCATCCGAGTTGTGGCTCTTGGCAACCTGCACGCGGGTGTCAAGGCCCTTCATGGTTTCATTGTAGTCGGTGCGGGTGAGGTATACGGTAACACCTGCATACTGCTCGAGACGAGCCTTGGCATACATGGTCATCTGCCAGTTGTCGTACGCCTCGTCGTTGCCGCCGTACTGGAGCGCCGACTGGTTACCGGGATCGGTACCGCCGTGACCGGGGTCGAGAGTGATGACGATGTTGTCAGCCGCGCTGACGTTCATAACGGGGAGGATGGCCAGCATCGTGGTGGCGATCATAGCCACGACGAGAAGCTTGACCAGCGCAGTAAAGCATACCGAACGCTTCATAAAAATTTCTTCCTTTCGTATTCGTATGTGCTGAATTTTCCCATATAAGGGTACACAAGGATATTCTATCACAGACTTGAGGAAAAGTCAAGGAATTCCACCACAAATTATGTGAAAATCAATCAAAAACGTCTCCTTGGCTCCACGCAAGCCCGAAAGCGGCCCTGCCCCGTAGGGGGCAAGACCGCTTTCGCTTGGTTATGTAATGGCTTTAGTCTTCCTTTTTGCGCGCGAGGAACAGAGCGCCTGCCGCGGTGGTCAGAGACACGATAGCCAGCGCACCCGACACGGCGGATCCGCATCCGCCCTCCTTGGCGGGAGCGTCAGTCTCGGGGGTGGTTACTGCGGTTGCAGTAGTCACGTCCTCGGGCTCGGTGGTCGCATCCTCGGACTCAACGGTGGTCTCGTCGGGCTCGGTAGTGGTCTCGTTGGGCTCGGTGGTAGTCACCTCGGGCTCGGCGGTGGTTTCGTTGGGCTCGGTGGTAGTCACCTCGGGCTCGGTGGTAGTCACCTCGGGCTCGGTGGTAGTCACCTCGGGCTCGGCAGTAGTCTCGTCGGGCTCGGTGGTCTCGATCTCGGGAGCGGAGGTATCCGTCTCTGCCTCGGCAACGGTCACGTCGGTAAGCGTGAGGAAGTGGCACAGGCCGTTATTGGTACCGCCAACGGCGATCTGCACGGTGATGGTCTTGCCTGCGTATGCAGACAGATCTGCCACAACGTCAGCGAAGGTAGCGTTCGCCGCCTGCGCGTCGGTAAGCTGAGCATCCGAGGTCTTGGCATCAGCGATCACATCCTCAGATGCCGCGCCGAAGGTACCGCTGAAAGCATACCACTTCTCACCGTCCAACGACCAGTAAATGCCGTTCTGTCCGCCATTCATGAAGGCCCAACCCGTCAGAGTGAGCTTGCCATCCGTGCCAACGGTCACGCCTGCCTGCTCGGCGATCACGTGTACCTTGGGGGATGCCAGCATATCGCGGTATCCGACCAGCTCGTACTGAACGCCGTTGATCACAGAAACGACACCCTTGTAACGGAAATTCTTTACGGGAGTTCCCTCAAAATCGGGAGTGGATGCGTCGGGAGCATCGGGGGTTACCTCGGGCTCGGTGGTGTCGTCAGGCTGAGTGGGCAGCGTGACATCACCCGAGGGCTCACCGGGAACGGTATAATTCTCGATGGTAATAAAGGGGATAACGGTCTTGTTATCCTTGGCAGCCACAGCGCCGAAGGTCACGTTCAGCGTGTAGCCCGAATAAACCGACAGATCCGCTACGAGGGGGGCCTTGTTGATGTGGAACATACCGTTTTTGGTGGCGTTCTCAAAGCCAAGGCTATTATAGTGGCCGGCGAGGGGCTCACCGTCGTAGCCGCCGCTCTGGACGTCCTGCCACGTCTTGCCGCCGTCAATGGAGTAGACATAGCGAGCCGTACCGCCGTCAACGCCCAGCCAACCGCCGATGGACAGAGTTCCGTCCTCCTTGACGGTTACGTTCTCACTGACCGCGTCAATCGTCTTACTACCGCCGCCAGTGTTGCCGCCCTTGCCTGCAAAGTTTGCAGAGCCGTTCGGGCCCCTCCCATTGACGTGGTCAACCGAGCTATGGAACTTGATGATCTCGGTAAACTCGGGGATCACGGGTGCCTCGGGCTTGGAGAGGTCAGCGCCCGCCTTGGGGGTAAAGTTAAATGCCTTAGCAATACCGTCGGCAATGGCGTATGCCGATCTCTTGCGGGCGGCCTCGGTTGCGAGGTGGTTGTAGTAATCCTCCTGGTTGTCCGCATATGCGGTCTCGATCAGCATAACGACGGGGATATTCTCCAGTTTACCGTTCTTGATGATGCCGTAGTAGTCAGTAGTGGAACCGTCGGGGTACGTACCCGAACCCTGTTTGAACAGAAGGCCGAGGTTCTTGACACCGGTATCGGCCACCATCTGATCCAGAATGATGTTGGCGGCGGCGCAGGATGCCTTGCTGATCTCGGGTCTGTAATTCTCGTTGGGCACAAGAATCATAGCGCCCTTGGATGTTCCGTTACCCGATGCATTGTTGTGAATACTGATGAATGCATCCGACTTGTAACCGGCCGCGATCTTGGCGCGCTCGGCCAGACCGGGAGTCTCGGTCTCAGTACGGGTGAAGTACACGGTCACACCCTCATACTGCAAGAGACGCTCCTTTACGAGATTGGCGAGCATATACGTGTAGAGGTACTCGTTGAGACCGCCGAATTGGACGGCACCGGGCGTACCCGAGGAATCGGGGCCGTGACCGGGGTCCAGCGTGATGATGAAATTGTCAGCCGCGCTGACGTTGATTGCCGGAAGGGTTACCAGCAGAGCGGTAACCATCATGACCACGGCAAGAAGCTTTGCAAGCATCGCAGAATACGAACGTTTCATGGATTGCTTCTCCTTCCATATTGTATTAAATTTTCCCACACGTGGGAATACGTAAAAATTTTATCATAAAAGCAAGTAAATGTCAAGAATTTTCCGAAAAATTCAAAAGCGACCCTGCCCCGTGGGGCAAGGCCGCTTCAATTATGTAAAGATCTTAATCTTCCTTCTTGCGAGCGAGGACCAGAGCACCTGCCGCGGTGGTCAGGGCCACGATGGCCAGCGCACCCGATACGGTAGAGTCACAACCCGTATTCTTCTCCGGAGGTATAGCGTCGGGTTTGGTGATCTCGGGCTCGGCGGTGGTCACTTCGGGCTCGGTAGTCGTTACCTCGGGCTCGGCGGTGGTCACCTCGGGCTCGGTAGTCGTTACCTCGGGCTCGGCGGTGGTCACCTCGGGCTCGGTAGTCGTTACCTCGGGCTCGGCGGTGGTCACTTCGGGCTCGGTAGTCGTTACCTCGGGCTCCTTGGTAGTCTCAGGCTCCTTGGTGGTCTCAGGCTCCTTGGTTGTTACGTCGGGCTCGGTCACAACGGGCAGAGCGGGAATGATCTCGGTTTTGAGCGTCGTGTGGCACTTGGTACACTCAATATGCTTGGATCCGTTCACACCGGGCTGGGCCGCAGAGTCAACGATCCAACTGCCCTCGGTATGGCCCGTAGCGGGGATGGACTTGGTTTCGACCTTACCGCAGGCGCACTTGCGCGTGCTGAGGCCGCCATTGATGCAAGTGGCCGGCGTTGTCTGTGTCCAAGCGCCAAAACTGCACTTGTGCACGTCGGGCTCGGGGGTAGTTTCCTCGGGCTCGGGGGTGGTCACCTCGGGCTCGGGGGTGGTCACCTCGGGTTGAGGAGCGGCCTTGACGGTGAAGCTGTAGGAGTCGAGACCCACGACGGTTCCGTCGCTCAGCTGCATCATGTAGTTAATGGAATGTTTGCCTGCAGACAGAGCCGCGGTGCTCGCTTGAATGTGATAGCGTCTTGCGTTCGCACCGCCTGCAACAAGAACGGGCTCCTCGGTTTCGTCACCGGGATCGGTCGTCCACACGATTGCGGCGGAGTTGCCGTCAAGGTAGTAGCCAAACTTGGAAATGGAAGCGGTGTAGCCTGCCCAACCGCGCAGACCAACGGTCTGACCCGCGGTAACGGTGATGGCAACCGATTTGTCTGCGGTGTCTGCGCCGTCAATGCTGTATGCGTCCACGCAGGAAGCAATCTTCGTAGGAACAGCGGGGGCGGCCGCACCGGCAACGGTATAATTGGTCACCTTCAGGAACGGAAGAATGAAGGAACTGTCCTTTGCCGAAACAGCGGCGAAGATGACGGTCAGCTTCTGGCCAACGTAGGCGGTCAGATCCGCTACGACGGGCGAAACATCTTTATGGAACATACCCATCTTGGTGGCGTTACTGAAGCCGAAGCCACCGCTGTAGTGATTGGGCAGGGGCTCGCCGTCGTGGCCACCCGATGCCTTTTTCCACGTAGCACCGTTATCCACCGAGTAGACGTAGTGGCTGGTACCTCCGTCAACGCCCATCCAGCCGCCGACGGACAAATTGCTTGCAGTCGGAACACCGTTGGTTACGGCGTCCACGGTAGCAGGTGTACCTGCAGTACCGTTGAGGTCTGCGTAGTTGGGGGAACCGTTGGGGCCCACGCCGTTGATGTGGTCAACGCAGCTGTAATAAGAGGGGGTAGTGGGGACGACGGGCACGTCTACGCCGGGCAGGCTGGCGCCGCCCTTGGGAGACAGACCGTAATAAGCAGCAAGACCATCCGCAATGGCATAGCCCGCTCTCTGACGAGCCGCATCACTGGACAGAACCTTCTGGTAGTCGCCCTGGTTGGATGCGAAGGCGGTCTCGATCAGCATAACAACGGGGATACCCTGAATCTTACCGTTGCGGAGAATGGAAAGAGAATCAGCGGCAGAACCGTCCGGGAACGTGGACGATCCGTTTTTGGTCTTCAGTCCGCGGTTTCTCAACCCGGTTGCGGCAATATACTTTCCCAGAACGGTGTTGGCACAATTCTTGGAGGCAGCGGCAATATCCGCGCGATAATTATCGTTAGGCACCCAGATTTCAACACCGTTTGCCGTGGCAGTTGCCGAGTTGGTATGGATGCTGACGATGGCATCCGAATTATAGTTCTTTGCGATCTGAACACGCTCAGCGAGCTCCTTGAACTCATTTTCGCCGCGGGTCATATACACGGTTACACCTGCGTACTGCTCAAGGCGAGCCTTAGTATGGTAGGAAATCCAATAGTTATCGTAGGACTCGTATTTTCCTCCGAATGCTGTGGCTGATGTGTTTCCGGAGTCATGGTCTCCGTGTCCGGGATCAAGGGTGATGATCAAGTTTGCCGCGCTTACATTCAGGATCGGGAATGCGGCAAGCAGGGTGGTAGCGATCATAACGACGGCTAATATTTTTACGATGAACGTAAAAGAGGTGGGGCGTTTCATAGGTGTGTTCCTTTCTTTGCATGGGTATGGGGTAGGGCTTTTGTTTGCATGAAGCAATCACATACGTGGTAATTATACCATATATTGTAAAAAAAGTCAACGTTTTCTCCGTTGTGTCTTTATACAAAATGCATAGCCCCACGCTTGTGCAAAATCACGGCAAAGCGAAGCCGCCCCCGATGCGTTGGGAGCGGCAACAACGGAAAAAATGATCACGGATCAATGAAACCGTCGGCGATAGCGTCGGCGGCGGACGGTACGGATGCCGTAGCGCCCTCCTCGGCTGCGCGTCATACGGAGGAACAGCAACAGCAGGATCGTGAAGCATACCGCCGTGGCGATAAAGGCGCGGCTGACGAGGTAGGAGCGAAAGCTCTGCATACCGTCAAGAAAGCCGTTGCGGGCAAAGTCCTCATCCACCGTGAGCTTAGCTTTTCCCACAGCTTGTCCGTTGTAGGTGACGAACACCTCTCCCACCTCGTCCCCCGCGAGGAGAGGTGCTTCCAGCTTGCCGCCGCGGAGCTGCAACACGGTAGTCAGATCGGTCATGGGATCGGCATCAGCGGGCAGGTACACCTTGAGATCGGTGGCAACCAGCACGTTGGCCTCGCTTTTGCTGATACCCGTCATGGCCACCTTGCGGGTGTCCACCGTGTCGCCTGCTTGCAGAATGGTGCGGTAGCTGTAATTGCGGTTTGCCCACGACAAAAGACGATTGATATAGGTGTAGGCGGGGACAAGCTCGTTCTGCTTGGCATCCCGTGCCGCCATCACGATGGCGAGATTCGAAGCGCCGTCGCGCTCGGACACTGTGACCACGCACCAGCCGCCCTCGTCGGTCATACCCGCGTTCATGCCACGGCAATAGCCGTTATAGTAGTTGCGGCTGCTGTCCGAGATCAGCGCGTTACGGTTGGTGATCAAGCGGGCCGCCGACACGTTGGTTTCGGGCACGGTATACGTACGGGTCGAGCTGATGACCATAAAGAGGCTGTTCCCGTACGCCTCGCGGGCGATCAGCGCCATATCCCGCACGCAGGTGATCATGGCAGGATCGTGAAGTCCCGTAGGGTTTGTAAATTTCGTTTTCGCCGTACCAATGCGCTCGCACTCACGGTTCATGTCCTGCACGAACGCGGCAACCGAGCCTGATGCGAGGCAGGCAACCGCGCAGGCGGCGTCGTTATAACCGCCGCAGATGGCGGCGTACAAAAGATCGTTTACGGTGAGCACCTCGCCCTTGGCAAGACCCATTTTTCGTCCCGTAACGCCCGTGATCATACCCTCGGTAATCGTGACCGACTCCTTGGTGCGCTCTGCCAGAGCGCGACAGGCGAGCAGTCCCGTCATGATCTTGACGCCCGAGGCGGGATAGAGCAGGGTGTCGGCGTTTTTCTCATACAGGATCAAGTTATTTTCCAGATTGCAGAGGTATGCCGAGCCCACGTCGTTGGTTTCGGGTGGGGATTCCAGCGCATAAGTGGGCAGAGGCAGTCCCACGAGCAGGAGGACGACACTCATAAACAGGGCGACGATATGGCGCACGGTATTCTTCACAGTGGATCCTCCTTTCATTTCAAAATTTATTATTTCTCCAGCAAGCACCGTGCCGTATCGGCATCGCGGCGGATGGCGTCGGTGAGTTCTTCAAGGCTCTCAAATCGCTTTTCGGGGCGCAGGTACTCCACGAATTCCACGCGGATGCGCTTACCGTAGAGATTGCGGGAAAGCCCCAGAATATAGGTTTCGCAGTTGACGCGCGCGTGGGTGTCCACGGTGGGATGCTCCCCGACATTGGACACACCCGAGAACACGCCGTACGGGGTATGACACCGCGTGGCGTACACGCCGTAGGCGGGGATGATACGCGCGGGTGGAAAATACTGGTTGGCGGTGGGAAAGCCGATGGTGCGCCCCAGCTTCTTGCCGTGGACTACGGGGGCGTCCAGCGTATACGGACGGCCCAGCAGCGCCGCGGCGGTTCTCACGTCACCCACACTAAGACAGGCGCGAATGCGGGACGCGCTGACGGCGGCGCCGTCTACCGTAATTTCAGAGACGACCGACGCGCCGCACAAATGGGGTTGACTAAAATAGGTGTAAAGGGTATCGCTGTTCCCTGTCCCGCCCTTGCCGTAGCGGAAATTGTAGCCGCAAACCGCCCCTCGGCAGTTCGTGGCCTCACACAGCACGTCCAGAAACGTCTCGGGGGCATCATCCCGTACCGCGGGGAAATCGACCAGACAGACGAAATCCATCCCCGCGTCGGCAAACAGGCCGAGCTTCTCCCCAAGGGAGGTCAGGTGGCTCGCGCGCGGCGAGGGAAGGTCGGGACGTGGGAGGTAGTCAATGGAGGGGCGAAAAAAGCAAAACACGCCGCACAGCCCGTCGGGCAATCGGGTATCCCGAAGGCGCAGGCCCTCCCGCAAAAGAGCCCTGTGCGCCACGTGAACGCCGTCAAAATTCCCCAGGCAGAGGATCGAGGCAGAGGGTGGTGCGGACATCTCGCGCACCGTGGGGGGGCGCAGATCCAAGCAAAGAAAACGCGGCTTCATCAATCGGTTTCTCCCCCTTTGGGGGTGCTTTCAAGAGTGTCTTGGGTGCTGACGTACTGCTCGATCAGCACCTGCAGGAGCTTGTCCCGACCGACGCGGCGGGCAAGAGCACGCGCATGATGCTCGGAGGGGAGATACGTCGGATCCTCGGTCACGATGTACCCCGCAAGCTGAACGGAAGGGTTCATCCCCTCCTCCCGCATGATACGGACAAGCTCGTCGAGCACCTGCTTACCATCTGCCTCTGCCTCGTCACGGGTAGGGACAGCGGACGTTTCGTGATTACAGTGCGCTACGTAATGTAAAGATAAGATTTTTTCTCCTTCTCGCGTATGGTTCATTTCATCCATTTATCAATTCGTCCTTTCCATTTGAGGCGGTAGAGGATCAGAAGGCGGTCTATAAGCAGGTCAAAGATGCCGAAGGTGAATATCGACAAGCACACAAACGCCCACGCCAGCCACAGCGAGCCGCCCGACTCACCGAAGGTGGCAAGGAATACCTCTCGGGGCGTGCCTTGGCCGCCGAACATGATCAGATACATGATCAAAAAGCATGCGGCGAGGGCGGCGCACGCAAGGGCGAGCTTGCAGAGGTAGGCCAGGGGGCGCGGCAGGCGGTCGATGTGCCGTTTGAGAATGGGATAGTATCCAAGCAGGCCGAGGAAGAGCCACGAGGTGAGAGTCTGGGGCATGAGGATCACGCCCAGCACGGCGGTGGCCACGTAGGCAAGGAGAGCGTAGTAGTCCCCGTAGGTCAGGAGGATGGGCATCAGCACGACGGACGCCATCGCCGCCGCCGTGAGATCCAACACCTCCACGACGGCACCGAGTCCCATGGCAACCACCGCCACGGCGCACAGCACCGAGGACGTGGCAAGCCGTTTGGTCGCGCCGCGATCATGACGACGTGCAGACATAACTCACCTCAACAGCCCGAGCCCATGGCGTCGCAACAGCAATCGGCGCACATGAAGGCACAGCAAACGTCGCACAGCGAGCAGGAGGAGCCCGTCGACCGCCCACCTCCAAAGCCTGCCGCGCGTCCGCGAAGCTGCTCCTGCGCGGTGCGGTATTCGGCGTTATCGGGATCCATACCGCAGGCGGTATCGAAATACTGCTGGGCATCCACGAAAAATCCGCGAAGGTAGGCAATCGAGCCCATGAGGAAATGCCACTCCGCGCCCCGCTCGGTGGCAGGGACGGTGGCGAGCACCTGCTCGGCTTCCATAACGCGGCGCATATTGATAAGCTGGCGGGCGTGGAGATAGGGGTTTGCGGTGTTACCGTTACCACCCGCATAGCCCCCCGAACCGTAGCCGGTGTTTTGCCCGTAGGTGTTCTGTCCATAGGCGTTTTGTCCGCTCGACTTGGCGGCGCGCATCTTCTGGATCTCCTCGTAGGCGGCGTTGACCTCCTTCATCTTTTCGGTGGCCATTTCGGCAAGGTCGGTGTCGCGGTATTTATCGGGGTGGTATTTACGCGCAAGGGCACGGTACGCGGCTTTCACCTCGTCGTCGGTCGCTTGCGGGGATACACCCAGGATCTGATAGGGGTCTTTCATCGGGTAACATTACCTTTCTATACATTACTCATTCACAAATTCAATTTCAACGGTCAGCAGGGTCCGTCACAGGCCTCGCAACAGCACGTACAGCCACATTCACAACAGCAGTCGCAGAAAAACTCGCTCTTGCTTTCATAGCCGCAAAACTTCTTGTTCTTGCTGTCGGCGGCATCCGTTTCCTCCCCATTCTCGGTATTCGGTTCGGTGTGATCTACGGAGGACGGCGTGTCCTTGTCACCGAACAACACCTTTTCCGCCATGGCGGGCATACCGTGGTACAATATGTTTTTCAGCACGCCGTCCAGGTCGCGGTCGGCGATCTCCACAAGATCCAGCGCGGATTCCAGCCCCGCCAGCTCGGCGGTGAGGGCGGTGCGGAGTTCCTGCCGTTTATGCTCAGGCAGGGTGGTCATGTTGGGATCGTTGTAGAGGCAGGCGAGAGGGTTATAGCGTCCCTTTTTCACGTCCTCGGCAAAATCGTCGGCGGCGTCAAGGATATACACCCAGCGGCCGACGTGGCGGCCGATGGTTTTTGCGAGGGTCTGTTCCCCGCCCTCCAGCCTCCACGAGAGGAGATACGCCATCAGCTCGCCGAACACCTCGGCAGGACGATCCACCGACGGGGGGCGGGATGCCTCCAGCTCGGACAGCCGCGCCATGATGGAGGCCGCGTCGTTGTCGAGGCTCTCGTACATGCTGCGGACATTGCGGCGGAGGTCGTGGGCAAACGGCGCAAGCAACGTAGCGCGCAGGCGCTTGCCGCCCCGCTCGTCGGTGCGGTCGTCCCGATTCTTATGGTAGACCAAAATGGCGGAGGCGTATGCGCTCAGGATCAGCGAATCACAGGTCTCGATCATGGGGCGACGGCGGAGGGGATGGATCAGGCAACGGCGGCGGCGGGTGGCGGTGTTCTCCCCCGTGATTGCCATACGCATAAGGGCAAAGAAGGTAAAGTCGTAGGAAAGGGTGAGGCGGGAGCGTTGCCCCGTACACTCGCCCATAGCGCGGCACAGCCCGCAGTAGGCGGCGCGGTAGTACTCCTGCTCCCGAATCTTGAGCTCGGGCGTATAGGTGCGTATGTAGCCGTACACGGTTTCCCCTCCCTTCGCATACATAGTCTATTGTATCATACCTCATTTTCAGAGAAAATACAACCCTATTTTGTAAACATTTGCAAACTGAATGTGAAGTAGGTCATTTTTATTATCGGTTTTCAAATTTGGATTTGTCGGGCACCTGCGGTGCGGCTTTGGCTCGGGGATGGGTGTCGGAAACCCATTGTTATCCCCCGATGGAAAAGTTTTTCAAATTTGGATTTATCGAACGGTTTATAATAACCCATGGTAGGGGCGCACTGTGTGCGCCCGCGGGCGATCACAGATCGCCCCTACAATCTAAAGTTCAAACATCCCGATAAATCCCAATTTGTAGGGAAATTTGTCGACACAAAGGAAGCCCGCCCCGACGAGTCGGGGCGGGCAAGAGAGACGTTATTTGATCCGCATGGCGGCGACGGCGTCGGCATCGGGAGTGACGTACGCCGTCCAGTTGGTGTGGTAGGTGACGAAGCCCGGCTTCGCGCCAGGCACCTTGCGGACGTGGCGCACAAGCAAATAATCCACGGGCACCTGCGCCCCCCCCGCCGCCTTGGAATACTGCGCGGCGATGGTGGCGGCATCGGTAAAGTCCTGCACGTCGGGTTCTTTGCCCTCGGTGACCAGCACGACGTGCGAGCCCGGAACTCCCTTGGCATGGAACCAGTAGTCATTGCGGTCGGCGAGCTTGTGGGTGATATGCTCGTTCTGCACGTTGTTCTTGCCGCAGAGAACGAGATATCCGCCCGTGGTGCGGAATTTCGCCACCGTGGGCGCGGGTTGCTTGCGGGGCGCGGCGTAGCCCTTCATGCGGGAGGCGTAGCCCGAGCGGTAGAGCTCGTCGCGGATCTCGGCAAGGTCTGCGGCGGTCTCGGCACGGGTGAGGGCATCAAACACGGTGTAGACGTAGGCGAGCTCGGCTTCACCCAGCTCGATCTGCCGCGCCAACTCCACCTTGGCATTGCGCGCCTTGGCGTATTTCTTGTAGTATTTCTGGGCATTGGCCGAGGGGGTCAGCCGCTCGTCCAGCTCAATGACGCAGGTGCCGTACTCGCCCCGCGCGTCGTCCCACGCCTCGTAGTCGGTCAGCTCGGCCTGCTTCATGCCGCGGGTGAGCTGCCAGATGCTCGCCGTGATCATATCGCCGTACTTTTTGTAGCGGTCGGCCTGCTCGCAGTCGATCAGCTCGGCGCGCTGGAGATCCAGCTTCTTCTTGATGCGGCTCTCGGCTTGGGTCAACAGACGCAGAACGTCGGCGGCGCGCTGGTGGATGCGATTCTCGCGGTCGCGGGTGACAAAGAAGGCGTCCAGCATTTGCGCGGGGGAGGCAAAGGGACGGGTCTCCAGCGGTGCCTGATAGTGCGTCAGGGGGCAGAAGGCGTACTCCACGGCGTTTTGGCCAACGGCCGTGCCATCGTAGACCATGGTGGGGGCGTAATTCCCTTCCAAAATGCGGTCAATCACCGCGCGAAATCCGCGCCACAGCACGTCGGGGGTGGCGTAGGCGGCGGGGGTGTCGGTATGGCGGGTGGCGAGATAGACCATCTCACGCGCCACGACCGAGGAGATGCCCAAGAAGCGGCTCGTGATGAATTTATCCAGCGGGCGGTCGGGCAGCTCGGCGGCGTACAACTCGGCAAAGCGCGCCTCGGTGACGGTCAGGGGGTTGTCCTTATCCTGCGCGGGTGGCAGCTCGTAGCGCATGCCTGGCAAGACCTGACGGCGGGAGCTGGTGGTGAAGTCCACCGTCTTGAGGGCGGTGATGATCTTCTTGTTGTCATCGGCAAAAATAAGGTTGCTGTACTTGCCCATGATCTCCACGATGAGGTAGCGCGTGCAGGCAAAGCCCATCTCGTCCCTCGTGTCAAAGCCCAGCGTGACCACGCGCTCAAAGCCCTCCTGCCCCACCGATGCCAGCCGCGCACCCGTGAGGTGCTTGCGGAGCAGCATACAGAGCATGGGGGCTTGGGCAGGATTCTCCCGCGAAAGCTCGGTAAAGCCGATGCGGGGGGACGAGCCCGCATTGATCAGCAGCCGCTTGCCGCCCTCGGTGGAGCGAAGCTGCAATATAATTTCGTCCCGCTCGGGCTGCATGACCTTCTCCACCCGTCCGCCCAGCGCAACCGTGCGGATCTCGTGGAGCATACACGCGAGCATACCTGCGTCAAATGCCATATATAATTCCTCTTTTCATCAAAGCAAATTTAGATTATAGAAATGTTCTCGCGAAGAACATTTTAGCGTACCTATTCAGCTACACGTCAAATTGGGGTTTATCGGGATGTTAATTTATCCGCTGTAGGGGAGGCCCTATGTGGCCTCCCACGGGCGCCCACGCAGGGGCGCCCCTACAGGCAAAACAGCAATATTCCTTGTCGGATATAGATATTCTTTGGTTTAAGGACGTAGGGGCGCACTGTGTGCGCCCGCGGGCGCACACAGTGCGCCCCTACGACGAGGTTATTGAAACACCCCAACAAATCCTAATTTGAATACCGTTGAATCATTACATTATCTGCTCACGAGCAGCATAACCGCCAAATTCAATGCCAATATTCCAAAAACTCCCGATATCGCGGCATATACGCCGTGCAAACAGAAGATATCCGAAGCGATATACGCCATGCGGGGGCATCGCTTGACGTAGACCACGGAAACGAATTTCGGCACTTGACGGGGCGTTGATCCCCAATGAAATTCGCTGCGGAGCACGTGCCTTTTCCCGGCCACGGTGTAAACATATCGTCCACGGCTGGCATGCTTGTAGAAGCGAGATCTATGTCTGCGTCTATCTGTTCTTACAGTCACGTTCTTTTTATATTCGACGCTCTCGAGGACGGCTCCTATTTTCGCTGTTTTCTTGGGACAGAAAGCAAATATGACAGCCGCCGTGGTCAACCAAGCGGTCAGTGCAAGCAACAACGCACCAATCACAAAGAAAATGATGGACAAGGCGAAACGCAACTCCATCAAACCACCCCGTTCGTGGAGCATACACGCGAGCATACCTGCGTCAAATGCCATGATATATCTCCAATTTCTCGTTTCAGTATGCTCATTATACCACACGATCGCCCATAAATCAAGCGCAATCGAAGCGGTTGACAAAAAATTCTCCGTGTGCTATAATAGCGGTACTGAAAACTTAAGGAGGATGCTATGCCTACCGCTCAAAATCCCATTCTGCACGGGATGAATCCCGATCCCTCCATCTGCCGTGTCGGGGAGGATTACTATATTGCGACCTCCACATTTCAATGGTTTCCCGGTGTCCAGTTGTATCATTCCCGTGATTTGGTGAATTGGGAGGAGCTTCCCTCCCCGCTGACCCGTGTATCCCAGCTGGATATGCGGGGCAACCCCAATTCGGGCGGTATCTGGGCGCCCTGCCTGTCCTTCTGCGACGGAGTCTTTTATCTCATCTACACCGACGTCAAGAACTTCCACGGCATTTACAAGGACACCCACAACTATCTGATCACGGCAACCGATATCCGCGGCCCTTGGTCCGAGCCCGTCTACCTGAATGCCAGCGGCTTTGACCCCTCCCTGTTCCACGATGACGACGGACGCAAGTGGTTGGTCAACATGAAGTGGGACGCCCGTTACGGCAACCACCCCTTTGACGGCATCCTGCTGCAGGAATATTCCCCGACCGAGCGAAAGCTTATTGGTAAACCCGTCAACATCTTCCGGGGCACCGACGTTCGAGTGACCGAGGCACCCCATCTGTACAAGTTGAACGGCTACTACTATCTCATGGTCGCCGAGGGGGGCACAAGCTACCGCCACGGCATCCAAATGGCGAGATCCAAAACCATCACGGGGCCCTACGAGGCCGACCCAGAGCCTCTGCTCACCACCCGCCACGACCGCGACTACCCCCTGCAACGGGCGGGACACGGCTGTCTGGTCGACACCCCCGACGGCCAGCTTTACACCGTATTTCTCTGCGGCCGCCCCTTGAACGGGCGGTGCATTTTGGGGCGTGAGACGGGTATTGCCCAACTCACATGGAGCATGGACGGCTGGCTTCGCTTGAAGGATGGCGGCATCCTGCCTCCTCTGACCTATACGTCCGACCTCCCCGAGGCTCCCGTGATCCCCGCCCCCGAGAAGGACACCTTTGACATGGACACCCTGCCGCACCGCTACAAGACCCTGCGCATCCCCTTCACCGAGCGGATGGGCTCTCTGACCGCCCGCCGCGGGTGGCTCAGACTATACGGACGGGAGTCCATCACGTCTTGGAACGAGACCACTCTGGTGGCCCGTCGATTGCAAAACCACCACACCGAGACCACCGTCAAGATGGATTTCGCCCCCGCCGACTACCAGCACATGGCGGGACTTGCCGTTATGTACGACTCCTATAATTTCTTCTACCTACACATCCTCGGCAGAGAGGACGGCGGTCGGGAGGTGCGGATCATCTGCCGCGACAACAAGGACTTCTTCGATCCCTTGAACGGCGGGGCTGCGGAGATCCCCAACGAGGGATCGGTATGGCTCCGCGCCTGTGTGGACGGTACCGAATTGCGGTTCTTCTATTCCGTCGACGGCGAGGACTTCACCCCCATCGGTGGGGCACTGGACTGCTCCAATCTGGCCGACGAGCATTACTTCGCTATGGGACACGAGGGCCACACGGGCACCTTCGTGGGCATGGCCTGCCAGGATCTTTCGGGATGCGCGGAGGGAGAGGTCTGCTTTGCGGATTTTGAATGGATGGAATGCCGCGAATTGAACTGACCAAACGTATGGAAAAACGCTGTGCCTTTGATGGCACAGCGTTTTTGTACGGTTTCAGTTGAATATCGACTCATCCACTTCCTTCAAGGACGGGAAAACAAACGCAGGTCTATCCCCCTCGGGTAGCTCCATAGCTTCCTCGTAGGTTCCCTCCCCCGTGAGCACCAGCACCGAGGTCACGCCGTTGCGCGCACCGAGCGCGATGTCGGTATAAAGGCGGTCACCGAAGATGCAGGTGTCAGCGCGGTCAATGCCCGTGACGCGCTCGATCATGTCCACCACCTCGGCGTAGGGCTTGCCGAGGTAGCGCGGTGTGACCTCGGTGGAGGCGGTAATGAGGGCGGCGATCGCGCCGCTGTCGGGCATAAAGCCCGTATCGGTGGGACAGTTAAAATCGGGGTGGGTGCAGAGGTAGGTCGCGCCGCCGCGGATGAGACGGCAGGCATCGTCCAGCTTCTCATAGGTCAGCTCGGTATCAAAGCTGCTGACCACCACGTCCACGGCATCCTCCTTACCCGTGGCAAGGTGGATGCCGCCCGAGATAAACTGCGACTCCAGCTGCTTCGTGCCCACAAGGTAAACGGTCTCGTCCTTATGGTAGGCGTTGAGATACGCCACGGTGACGTCCGCCGAGGACATGATCTCCTCACGGGTGGGCTCAAAGCCGAGGCGGGTGAGCTTTTCCAGATAGAAATCGGTGGAGTGGGAGGCGTTATTTGTAAAGAACAGCACACGGCGACCGCTCTCGCGGAGATGCTTGATGAAGCGAATGGCAAAGTCAAACACGATCTTGCCGAGGTAGATGGTTCCGTCCATATCGAATACGTAAAGCTTCTTATCGGCGAGCTGTCCGATGGGGGGATTTTGGTGATTCATGAGACTCCTTACCCTTCGCGGCACCTCCCTTGCGGAAAAACGCGCGAAAAATGAAAAATATTTGATAATATAGTATAACATATTCTTGATTTTTTTGCAAGAGTGTGTTATAATCTTTTTATCTGTGCAGACAAGCCCCCTCGGCGGGGCTTGATCGCGGAAAGGATACCATCCAACATGAATTCTGATTCCACCGTACATACGGCTACGGGCAAGGTCGTCATTGGCATTGACGTGGGTGGAAGCACCACCAAGATCGTGGGCTTTCGCCATACGGCATCGGGCACGCCCGAGCTGATCTCGCCCCTGTTCGTGCGAGCGACCGATCCCATCACCTCTATCTACGGAGCTCTTGGGCGTTTCACATCCGAAAACGGGCTGACCCTCGACGACGTGAGCCGCGTGATGACCACGGGCGTTGGTTCGTCCTTCCTCTCGGGCTCTATCTACTCGCTGGATTGCCACTCTGTACCCGAGTTTTCGGGTGTAGGTCTTGGAGGACTGTATCTTTCGGGCCTCAACGATGCCATCATCGTGAGCATGGGTACGGGCACGGCCATCGTACACGCCAAGCGACAAGCCGATGGCAAAACCGACGTTGAGTATCTCGGCGGTACGGGCGTAGGCGGCGGTACGCTGCTCGGTCTGACCAAAAAGATGCTGGGTGTGGACACCATCGAGCATATTGAGCAGATGGCGATGGGCGGCGATCTTTCCAAGATCGACCTGACCATCCGCGACATCTCCAAGCAGGACGACCAGTTCCCCATCGGTGCGAATCTCACTGCCGCCAATTTCGGCAAACTCTCGGATATGGCGACCGGCGAGGACATCGCACTGGGACTTTGCAACATGGTTGCCGAGACCATCGCCATGATGTCCATCTTCGCGGCACGCGGTCACGGCATCCGCGACATCGTGCTGACGGGTAACCTGACCAACATCGCCCCCATCCGCCGCGCGTACGAAAATCTCGGCGACTCCTTCGGTGTGAATTTCATCATACCCGAGAACGCCCAGTTCGGCACGGTTATCGGTGCGGCGCTCTTTGAGCCCTGAAAAATGAGATCCAAAAATAAAAATAAATTTATAATACACATACAGAAAGGCTTACATCATGCAGTGGACATCTCTTAACGATCTGCGCGAGAAATATCTCGCCTATTTTGAATCCAAGGGGCATCTTCGTCTGCCCTCCTTCCCCCTCGTTCCCCACAACGACCCCTCCCTTCTGCTCATCAACTCGGGCATGGCGCCCATGAAGAAGTTTTTCACGGGTGAAGAGGAGCCCCCTCGCCGCCGCGTCTGCACCTGCCAGAAGTGCATCCGTACCCCTGATCTGGAGCGCGTGGGACACACCGCCCGTCACGGCACCTTCTTTGAGATGCTGGGTAACTTCTCCTTTGGTGACTACTTCAAGGACGAGGCCATTCCGTGGGCTTGGGAGTTTTTGACCGTCACCCTGGAGATCCCCGAGAATCTTCTGTGGCCCTCCATCTACGAGAACGACGAGGAGGCATTCCACCTGTGGCGCGACGTCGTCGGCGTGCCTGAGGAGCGCATCGTGCGCCTCGGCAAGGCCGACAACTTCTGGGAGCACGGCTCGGGTCCCTGCGGTCCCTGCTCCGAGATCTACTTTGACCGCGGTGCCGCCCGCGGCTGTGGCTCGCCCGACTGCAAGCCCGGCTGTGACTGCGACCGCTTCATGGAGATCTGGAACAACGTATTCTCCCAGTTCAACAACGACGGCAACGGCAACTACACCGAGCTGGCACAGAAGAACATCGACACCGGTATGGGTCTGGAGCGTCTGGCCTGCGTGATGCAGGACGTGGACAACATGTTCCTGGTGGACACCAACCGCAAGATCCTGGACACCGTCAGCGCCATCGCCGGCAAGGAGTACGGTGCCGACAAGGCCAATGACGTCTCCATCCGCGTGTGCACCGACCACATCAAGTCGGCTATGTTCATGATCGCCGACGGCGTCATCCCCTCCAACGAGGGTCGCGGCTACGTTCTTCGCCGCATCATCCGCCGCGCTTGCCGCCACGGTAAGCTCCTGGGTATCGACCATCCCTTCCTGACCG
>JAEIGA010004314.1_pt1 | contig 22018 bp, 17 predicted proteins | sample 9270691 | NCBI WGS metagenome assembly JAEIGA01 (sample SAMN17057246, study PRJNA624740) | gut metagenome | biome: biome; isolation source: fecal sample | host: Bos grunniens | place: China: Xizang | collected 2019 | reverse complement strand
TTTTGCAAAGATACATTTTTTTTGTACATTTGCACCCGGGTAAGTCTTATACGACCAGCTCCTACAGAACTCCCCCAGGCGAGGAATCGAGCAAGGGTATGTGGTTGTAGCGGTGCGATATAAGTAGCTTACCCTTTTTTTTATATCCTTTTTTCTCCCTTTTTACACTTCATTTTTACATCTCAATACCCTTGGTTATTGCCCCAACTACCAACTTAGAGAGGTAGTAGGCAAGAGGTGTCGCTATGGCATAGCAGACGAACGACACAAAGCCCTTGCGCTGCGTAGCACGACAAAAGGCGAGGTAACCCCAATAGAGCGTCCACAAACCTACGACCACAGCTACGACGGCCATGATGATAGTATCGGTGGGATAGTTCAAATATGCCACACCTGGGTTGGACATGAATCCGGAGTATGCTATGCGGTTAATAAAGATGCCAGGCACAAGCAACAGCGTGATGGGCCAATGTGCAAAGAGCATACGACCAAACATCTCAGTAACACCCGTAGCGCGGTTGCGCATCACACCAAAGGCGAAGTAGACAACGCCAAACGACACCCACACCGCAACACCGAGTGCCAACTGCCAAATCAATCGCACGGATCTATCACATATGGTATATCCAATCATAGAGGTTGGCCTAATGGCGAAGTACCAAGCACAGATAACACCTATTATAAGCCATGCAAGACCCCACAACAGGGCATTATTGCGCGAGTTTGTTGCGGGGCGCTGGAGCATGCGCGCTATAAACGAGCCATTGCCCGAGCCCTGCCAGCGTGCATCGCCACGCGAGCGGTCACGCTTTGCATACATCTTTGCTTTTGCCATAGTGTCAAGTTTAGAAGTCAATCTTTGCACCTACCATGAAGCCTATGCCATTGCGGTTGTAGTAGGCATAGTCGTAGATATCCTGATTCAAGAGGTTGTAGCCGCTGACAAAGAGCTCTACGCCGTTTTTAACCTTAAATGCCACATCGGCGTGGAGGTCAAATATAGCATCTGACTCAAATGCCACGACACTCTTGCCATCAACGAAGTCGCTACCCGACCACTCTCTGCGACCGATAAAGTCACCCGAGATACCAAACTTCCAGCGCTTGAGGCGGTACTCTGCAAGGATGTTAGCGACGATTTTTGGGTCAGAGACAGCGTACATAGTAGACTTTGTATAATCGAGATGAGCACGTGCCGATGCTGCGAGCTTAAGGCCTCCGACGGGGTGATACTCCACCTCAGCACCCGCAAAGAGGCGAGTGTTGCGACCCTGCGCAAAGCCAAAGGTGCCAATCTCGTCAACATACCAGAACATCTGGTCGCGAATGAAACTGCTACCGAGATATACCCTATATGCTACCTTCGAGTGCTTATCCGAGCCACCAACACCGGCATATAGGTCGTAACTACGTGTAGAGGCTACCCTATTGAACATGTCCTGCATAGGCGCAAAGGCTATAAATTCGTTCTGACCATATAGCGCCTCGATGCCATTATGCTTGATGTTCGTCTCAAGCTCGATGAAGGGCTGTGCCTCCACCTTACCGAAGTCGAAGTCCAATCGCACAGCGGGCAAGAAGAAGTGCGAAGCCTTCTCTCTACCAGCAACCTTGTCGTACATATAACCCACCTCTGCGGCGATGTTGATGATGCCGAATGAACGAGCGTAGCTAACACCCGCATTCACGGCCATATCACTGTAGTCGATATTTTTGTCACCATGCCACATACCAAAACCGGCGTTAACACCTACGATGTTACCCTTGAAGCTGCGTGCCACCTTAGCTGCGACATTGACATTATACTCGCCAATACGCAACCTCTCCTCGGCAACGGGCATATGCTGACTCCAGCAGCCACCCTCAACCTCAACTCCAAAGTTTAGGCGCGAGAGATCAACAAAGTCGTCACCATAGCGAATACGTAGGTTGCCATCGTGGAAGTATAGACGATCGGGGGTCTGCAGTGCGTAGCGGTTTACGATATCGTTACCATAGTCGAGGCTCGCCTCGAGCATCTGACGACCCAATATCAAACCACCGTCGACATTAATTGTGTTCGACATAGCGTAGCTGTTTGCCATCGAGAGTTTATCGCCATAGCCATTTGTCTTGGCTGCGAAGTTAGCCTTGTGGTCTACGCCAATACCGAAGTAGCCCATGCGCTTATTGTGTGCCGTATAGCGTACAACAGCATCCGTAGCCAATGGGTAGCCCGCAGCGATGCGAGCAAAGAAGTTCATGGGACGGAAGAAGTCGTCGGCGTAGCCCGCTCTCGCAGGCTTGAAATTGTGGTCCTCAAGTTCCACCTGCCATGTCTCGGGATTTACGTTGTAGATAATCTCGGGTTCGATAACAGGGGCATCGTTAATCTCGGTGGGTGCCGTAATCTTCTTTGCGGGAGCCACCTCGTGTGTATAGTTCTTTGTCACCACCACCTGCTTATACTCCTGAGCCGAGAGTGACGCCACGGCAACAAACATAGCCGCAGCCACAAACATATATTTTGTATATCTCATATTTCGCAATCTCTTTTAGCGGTTACTACACTATTTTGGGAGCTTCGAGATGCGCTCCTTAGCCTCGGCAACCACGCCATCATCTTTTGGCGAGTATCCGTCGACGATGCTCTGGTATGTAGCACGCGCCTGGAACGTGTTGTTTGTCATAACAAAGGTGTCACCCAAGAGGATGAAGATGTGGCCCTGCCAGTACGTCGAGCCACACTGACCCATGTCGAAGACGAGCTGCTGGGCACGCTCATAGTCGCCAGCAATATATGCAGCCTCAACAACACGATAGTATGCCTCAGCACCCTCCTCGGTCATAGGATTCTCGGCAAGCGACTTATACAACTCCAACGACTGTGTGTTACCCTCGCTGTGGAGCACATCTGCCATCACGAGCTTAGCATAGCGACGTGCCCAATCTGTAGCATCGGTCATATCGGCAATATCCTCATACATGCGCTTGATAGCTGCATTGTCCTCGGTCATAGATGTAGCATCCACATAGCCTTCAGAAGCTCTTGCTCGCTTATCCTTCTCGTGTGCCACATCGTACAACGAACGGTATGCCTCGGCAGACTTAACATACTTCTTCATGTCGTAGGTCATATCGGCATAGACACCCAAAACGCGCTCTGTATACTGATTGAGTCCCTGCGCCAAGAGCTCCTCCATGGTCTCCATTGCAGAGACATTGTCATTGAAACTCACGTGGCAGTCACTCAAGTAGAAGAGAGCCTCGGTGCGGTTGTAACCCTTCTCGAAGGTACGCAAGTAGTTAGTAAGTTTTGTACGTGCCTCACCCATGTCACCTGCGAGGTAGACACTCTTTGCTGCGGCGAAGGTGAGCGAGTCACGTGCTGCAGCGCTCATATCGCTCTGTGCACCGCTACGCTCAGCATATGCGAAGTAGTCGTCGATTCTATCCTCCTTAACATAGATGTCACGAAGGCTGCGCATAGCCTCGAGTGCCGAAGATGACTGTGGATCATACTCCACAACCTTCTCGTAGCAAGTTATAGCATCATTCTTACGTCCGAGGTTGTAGTATGCAAGGGCGAGATCCGACATCGCGCTAACGTAGTATGGCGACGAGTTGTGGCTATCAACGAAATTCTGCAATGTCTCGGCACCCTGCGAGTAGTGCTCTGCAGCGATGTGTGTGCGACCCAACTCATACCACGCATCGTCCACATAGTCGCCTGTGCCATCCAAAACAATAGCCTTGAGCATCTCTATCTTCTTTGTCTGCTTCTTGTCGATACCCTCGAGCATAGCGAGCTGGTAGCGAGCATAGTGGCGATACTCAGAGGTTGAAGAGATAGATACCTTGTATGCGTTACGTGCCGAAGCGAACTCGCGCAATGTGAAGCGAGCATCGCCAATGCGGTTCTGAGCGTCGAAGAGGTAGTCGTCACGTTTGGTGTAGTCACGCACAAACTCCTCGAATGCCTCAGCAGCATCGACCATGTTGCCGTTTGCGAAGTTAGCATAGCCAATACCGTAGTGCGCAAACTGATACTCCACCTCGCTCTTGGGTGCACGACGCACATATGCCTCGTACTTCTCCTTTGCCTTCGCCATGTCGCCCTGAGCAAATGCCACCTCACCCTGCCAGTAGAGAGTAAGGGCGTTATACTTGGGCTGGAGAGCCAACTCCTCAGCCTCGGCAAGAAGTCTCTCTGCCGTAGCCCAATCCTCACGCTTTACAGCATCCACAGCACGGAAGAGCGCCACACGCTGCAACGCCGCCTTGATGTCATTATCGGGATTGGGATACTCCTTGATTGCTGTGTATGCAGCATCGTAGTTCTCAGAGTTGTAGTAGCTTGCGATGAGCAACTGCTTGACCTCCGACTCGCGTGGCGAGCCAGGATAGCGCTCCAAGTATGTCTGAAGCACCGCCGTAGCCTCGTTGAAGAGACCACCACCCAACTCATACTTCAAACGTCCCTGGTTTAACAACGCGTCGCGTGCAATCTTCTCGTCGTAGCCCTCACCTGTGGCTGTAGCCTGAGCAAAGGCATCCGCCGCAGACTGCTTATTTCCGAGCTTTAGGTAGCAGTCGCCAAGGTGGTATGCAGCATTCTGCGTGAGTGCATCCTCATATCCACACACCACTCTCAGTGGTGTCACAGCATCGCTGTAGCGTGCCATGCGGTAGAGCGAGTAACCGAGGATGTAGTTCTCCTCGCGCCCCATCTTCTCGGGGCTGTACGTTGCGATATATCGCGCCGCCTGTGCGTAGTCCTCTTTGAGGAAGTAGCTCTCGGCGATGATGCGAACAAGGTCGTCGCGTGTCTTTGACGTAGTCTGATTTAGGAGTTTCTCGCCCTCCGAGATAACATAGTTGTAATTACCCTTGCGATACTCTATCTGCAAGAGGTAGAAGGGAACCAATGTGTTATATGCCTCATGATTTTTGAGCTGTGTAAAGCCCTCCTTAGCACTCTCGAGGTCACTCTCAACATAGTTGATATACGAGGTATAGTAGAGTGCGTGGGGGTAGTACTCGCTCAATCTCGATATCTTCGAGAGGTGACCCTTAGCACGTGAATAGTCACCCTCCTTGAAACGGATGTAACCCATGCGCATATCATAGCGCTCGCGCGAACGAGGGTCCAAGGCTTTGTAGTCCACCTCTGCAAAGATGGGCACGCCATCGGTCATCATGTCGTTATCGGTGTAAAACACGGCAAGCATGAAGAGCATATCGTTGCGATAGATGCTTGCTGGATACTTCGCGATGAAGTTCTCCATCAACGATTCAGCATCGGCAACGCCCAACTCGACAGCTGTACGCACCTTCTGATACTCCACCCACTCAGCATCGTGACCCATGGTCATAGGGTCGATATCGCCCTCCAATGCCACAAGTGCATCATATGCCTCGCCCCAGCGACCACGCTCGAGCATATCCTCAATTTGGGCTCTGCGATCTGCAACACCGGGCTGTTGAGCCATAACATTGCCCGCTGTGGCAATCGTACCAACGAGGACTAAAAAAGATATAATTTGTCTACGCATACTCATATGTATAATATAGGGCAAAGATAGTAATTTTTCACTAAATAACACAACATAAAGGAACGATTATTGACACGTTGTTGGCGTATAGAACAAATATTTTTAGTTATGACACAGAAAATCACACTTCAGATGACTGCCGACCACCACTTTTCGATTGCCGACGGTCGCAACATAGAGGCTCTCAACCCCAAAGAGATGATGCTCTACGCCTCTCTCGAGTGCCTCGCACACACAATCACAAGTCTACTTAAGGAGCGTATAAAGGCGCTAAAGAACCTGGAGATGACACTCGAGGGCACACTCTCCACGCCAACAGTTGTGGCCGAAAGTACATTCACACACTTCAACATAGTATACAACGCCGAGTGTCACACTCTGAAGGAGCAAGAGACAGTGAGTCGTGCCATAAACCTTGCGAACGATAAATACTGCGGTATGTTGCAGATGCTCCGCAAGATAGCACCCCTAACACACGTCACATCCATCGTGGCTACCGACTAAAAAAAAACTCCTCGGACCAAACATCCGAGGAGTCTCATTTTAACATTCAGCGACGTTAGAAAACCACGACTGGAGCGACCTCCGCACCAGCATTAGCCTCAAACATGCTCTTTGTCTCGAAACCGAACATCGAAGCGATAATGTTATTGGGGAACTTACGCACATTAACATTATACTCCTTAACCGCCTCGTTGTAGTTCTGACGCTCTACAGAGATACGATTCTCAGTACCCTCGAGCTGCGCCTGCAGCTGCAAGAAGTTCTGATTTGCCTTCAAATCGGGATAGCTCTCCGCAACAGCAATAAGGCGACCAAGAGCACTTGACAACTCGTCCTGCGCAGCCATCCACTCCTGCATCTGCTCGGGAGTTGCAGTAGCAGGATCAATAGTCATAGATGTAGCACGTGTACGTGCATCGGTCACAGCCTGAAGTGTCGACTCCTCATGCTCAGCATAGCCCTTAACCGTAGCTACAAGGTTGGGGATAAGATCTGCACGACGCTGATACTGCGACTCTACATTCGCCCACTTCTGGTCTACAGCGGCCTCAGCCTCAACTAAACCATTGTACTTTGAGACACAGAAACCCGCAAACAAAAGCAAAGCACCTGCAATGCAAATAAGAATAATAATTCCTTTCTTCATAGTTTTATTTATTTAGTTATTATATTCCAATAGGTTATTGCAATAAGTTATTGATTACCAGCGTGAGCCACCGCCACCGCCACCGAAGCTTCCTCCGCCGAAACCTCCGCCGAAGCCGCCACCACCAAAGCCACCACCACGGCCACCCATGCCGCCAAAGCCCATGGGCAAGAAGATGATGCCGCCACCACCGCCATTATTGCGACGTGTGGTGCGTGTATGCGTAGTATGACAGTTATCACAGACCAATGTCTCCTGGATGGTGACGTGCGTAGCGGTCTTCTCAACAACAGCTCGCTCCGTAACCCTCAACGTATGTTTGCCACAGTTGGGACACTTTCGGCGTGCTCGATCTGCACGAACCACGACAATAAAGGTAAACGCTACGAGGAAGAGTGTGATGATTAGTGCCAAAATCATAGCATCTTCATCCTCATCACTCTTTGCACGAGGTAGTTCGCCATTGGTAAGTAGGCTATCAACAGCCTCAACACCGAGCACCATACCCTCGCTATAGTCACCCTCCTTAAACGATGGAAGCATATAGTCTTGCTGTATCTGCACACACGTAGCATCGGGGAGCACACCCTCCAAACCGTAGCCCGTATGAAAGCGCACCTCGCGCATATCCTTAACCAACAAGATGCCGAGACCGTTATCCAACTCGTCGTCACCCACGCCCCACGACGTAAAGAGTTGCTGCGAGAATGTAAATGTGTCACCCGACTTGATGTCGTCGACAGCGACAACAACGACCTCAGCGATGCCACGCTCCTTGAGCGAGTAGCATATAGAGTCGATGCGTGCCACAGCATCACGCGAGAGGATGCCATCGGGGTTTGAGACAAAGCGCGTGCGGTCCTGAAGCTGCACGTTCGGGATCTCCTTAACGCCATAGCTTCGAGCCTCAGCCGTCACAACGCCCGCAAGCATCGCCACAGCAATCATTAAGCAGTATATTCTCTTTCCTATCATCATATTAAACAAACACGGGCGAGGTCAATATATTGTATCGACACCGCCCGTTGTAGGTTATTTTACTAATATTATCTACCTTTTGGCATCAATAACCTCTGCCAAGCGACCGAACACCTCATCCATAGTACCGAGGCCATTAATCTCGCTATACTTATTCTGCTTGGTGTAGTGCTCCGCTACGATAGCTGTCTGCTGGCGATATACCTCGATGCGGTTGCGGATAACATCCTCCGAAGCATCATCAGCACGACCTGAGTCCTTGCCACGCAACAAGATACGACGTACGAGCTCCTCCTCGGGAACATCCATATAAATCATAACATCTACCTTGCGGCCAATCTCCGCGAGCAACGAGTCGAAAATCTCAGCCTGGGCAGTGGTGCGGGGGAAACCATCAAAGATGCAACCCTTGTCTGAGTGTGAAGCCATATAGTTGCGGACCATCTCTACAACGATGCTATCGGGGGCAAGCTCGCCACGAGAGATATAAGCCTCCATGCTCTTACCAAGCTCCGTACCGCGCTGAATCTCACCGCGAATAACCTCTCCTGTGGAGATGTGATAGAGGTCGTAATGCTCAGCCAAGCGTGCAGCCTGCGTACCCTTACCACAACCGGGGGCTCCAAAAAGAATTATATTAAGCATTTCTTCTATTTAATTATTGTTATAACTTTTTAATAAAAACAAATTTGAGGCAAAGTTATGTTTTTTTTTGCAATATTCCAATCAAAAAAGTATTTTTGCAAAAAATTTAATTATGAAGACTACAAATAGCACTGAAATTGCCTCTTTGGGCGAGTTTGGACTTATAGATCGTCTCACATCACGTCTCGAGCGTCGCAACGACACTACGCTCATGGCTGCGGGTGACGACGCCGCTATTATTGACCTTGGCGACGAGGTTATGCTCCTCACAACAGATATGATGACCGAGGGCATAGATTTCGACCTTAGCTACTTTCCGCTTAAGCATCTTGGCTACAAGGCAATAGTACGCGGCGTGAACGACATCCTCGCGATGAACGCTAAGCCCCAACAGATAGTCGTAGCACTCGGCGTATCGGCAAAGATTTCGGTCGAGGCACTCGACGAACTCTACGAGGGCATGGAGCACGCTGCAAAGGAACTTGGTGTAGACATCGTGGGTGGTGACACAACAGCCTCGATGAATGGTCTTGTAATCACCATATCGGCAACAGGACGTGCTAAGAAGAGCGAGATAGCATACCGCTCTGGAGCTAAGGAGCACGACCTCATCTGCATCACCTCAAACCTCGGCGCAGCATACATGGGTCTCCACCTCTTGGAGCGTGAAAAGCGCGTATTGAAGGACATCGCAAACCCCGAGCCCAAGTTCGCGGGACACGAGTACCTCTTGGAGCGCTACCTCAAGCCACGTGCTCGCATAAACATCATCGACGCACTCAAGGAGGAGGGCATTCAGCCAACATCTATGATTGACCTCTCGGATGGACTTGCGAGCGACTTGCGTCAGATTTGCCGCTCGTCGAAGTGCGGCGCACGCATCTACCTCGAGCGTATTCCCATTGCACGCCAGACAACAGAGCTTGCAGAAGAGATGCATATCGACCCAGTAATCGCAGCACTCAATGGTGGCGAGGACCACGAACTACTCTTCACCGTGCCCCTCGACAAGCAGGAGAGCATCATGCGTCTCGGCTTAGTTGACGTAATCGGTCACATCACACGCGAAGAGGCTGGCGTGGTGCTTGTAACTCCCGACGGCGAGGGTATAGCACTTAAGGCTCAGGCATTTGACAGGTAATTTTACCAAACACTATCCAAATAGGGAATTTAAGGAGTTTAGGGAATATAGGGTAAAGTAATCTCACATAACACTACCACCTCCCTAAACTCTTTAATCTCACTAAACTCCCTAATAATCCTCGCTGCAAACAGCGGTTCTTCACCAACCATTTCCCCCGAAACCACATAATTATGCAGAAATCTCACGACCATATTTGGTTGTGTAGATTTTTATATTTACATTTGTTGGCTTGTACGCACGCGTATGTGCTGAAAATGGACACATTAAACAACCAAATAACAATAACACTATGAAGCGATTTTTTAAGAACGCAAAGGCTGTTGTAGCATCAGTGCTTATGACAGCAGTTGTATCTTCTTCTATGGTGTCGTGTCAGTATGATGACACTCCACTTTGGAACGAGATCAACAACATGAAGCAGGAGATTGCTGATCTCCGTCAGCAGCTCGAGGACGAGCTTAACGCTATCAAGGACATGGTAAATGGCCTTGTAACTATCACAGACGTTAAGCAGCAGCAGGATGGTAGCAAGCAGATTACCCTCTCTGATGGCACTAAGATCAACGTGTATCCTAAGGGTGATGCCGTACCCTCAGGTCTCGTAACAACAACTGTTGTTGACGGCGTATTGTGCTGGGCTCAGTACGACGGTCTTGGCAATCCACAACCTATCTACGCTGACGGCAAGGTTGTTCCCGTAGCTGACGCAACACCTAAGACTCAGGTTACTGATGGCGTTATCGAGGTATCATTCGACAACGGCGAAACATGGATTCAGACAGGCTACACAGAGTCTGTTGCTGACAGCATCATCAAGGACATCAAGGTTGTTTACTCAGACTGGCGTACAGATGAGGATGGCAACAAGTTGGCTCTCTACTGCCTCGTAACACTTGCTGACGGCACTGAGGTTAAGGTCGGTATGCAGAATGGTCGCATCATCCTTCCTTACGACTCTATCTTCGCAGCATATGGCGAGACATTGCCCTTTACTATCAACGCTGAGGATGCTGCAGACTACCTCATCACTACTCCTAAGGGTTGGGAGTGCGAGGTTAACCACAACGCTAAGAGTGACACTATGACACTCTACTTTGTAGCTCCTACTCTCGAGGCTATCGAGTCTGGCGCAGCAGTAAACAACGGTGTTGTTAAGCTCATGGTAACATTCAACAATGGTTCATCAGCTATCGCAAGCATCAAGGTTTCGACTAACCCCGCAAAGATTTACTACACTTTGGAGGGCGTACACATCGAGGCTGGCTACGGTGCAAACTACATCCTCTGTGGTATTATCCCTGCAACCGACTACAAGATTGGCACTGTAATGAATTGGTGTAACCAGGTTCTTGGTGGCTCAACAGTAAGCTATGTATCACAGGTATCATTCATGGAGGAGAATTCAGCATACCTCACATACAAGGAGATGCGTTCACAGGGCATGAAGGTTGGTACTGAGTACATCTTCTGGTACACCGTACCTCGCACAAACGAGGATGGCGACCTCTACCTCACTGAGGCTGAGTTCTTCACTGAGAACTACACACACAGCTCTGTATCATTCCAGATGACTAAGGCTTCGTTCTTCGACGTAGATGTTAAGTTCACTACTAACAGCTCTGCTAACTACATGCTCGGCTACGCTAAGGCTGACGAGTTCGATGCTGCATACATCGCTAACTACTACACCGAGCACCCCGACTACCTCTATGCTGCACATGAGAACATGGAGTACACAGGCTCATTCGTTGAGCTCTTCACCGAGGGCGCAGCACTCGAGTACGGCACAGAGTATGTTGCTTACTACCTCGCAGAGAACTCTAAGCATGTATACCTCGAGGATAATGTTGTTTACTGGACATTCTCTACTCAGGACTACACACGCGATGGCGAGATGGAGGTTAGCGTAGTTGGCGAGCCTACTATCGCTTACGACTACATCGAGATGACTCTTAATACAACAGAGGAGCACATCATGATGTTCTACAACGCTATGCCTTCATACATGGCATCGGCTTATCCCGATGACAACTATGTTATCGACATGCTCCTTGAGGAGGGTTACCAGGTTAAGTCTAACGAGGCTGTTGTAGCACGCTACGATGGTGTTAAGCCTGGCACAAAGCTCACATTCTTCGCCGTAGCAGTAGATGCTGAGGGTAAGATTGGTAAGCCCTTCAAGCAGGAGCTTACAACAAAGGCTATCGAGTACAACACTAACCTCGTGCTCACTACCGAGCTCAAGGAGTACAAGATTGACAACACTCTTATCAACCTCTCGTGCGAGGGTGCGGCAAGCTACGCATATATCCTCTGCAAGACTGCTGACGCTGCTTGGAAGGAGGTTTATGGTGGCACAGTTAAGAAGGCTGGCGAGTATATCATCATGAACTACGACTCATACAATGTAAACAAGACCGAGGAGAACGCTATCGCCCTCACTGGTCTCGATATGGATGTTGATTATGTTGTTGTAGTTGTTGCATACGCTGCTGATGGCACATACTCTGAGGCTGTATCATGCAACTTCAAGCCTATCGCAAACATCGGTACTGTTGTTACTCGCGACCAGGCACAGTGGGCAGAGACTAAGCCTACTGTAACCATCTTGATGGTTGAGGACAACCCACACCTCTTCATGTCATTCAGCTGGTCATGTCTCCCCGCACCTCACACTAAGATCTACACTGCAGCGATGTATCGCGACAACCTCATCAACGATGATTTGGGCACAAATGTGAACACCGTTGAGAAGCTTATCGCTGAGATTATGACATGCTGCGACACTGGCGGCATGAACGAGCAGGGTAAGAGCTTCGAGTGGCAGGAGAGCGGCATCTACCTCCGCGAGTGGATTGAGTGGGAGGATATCGATGGTGACAACTTCATCGACGAGGTTTACCACTCTGAGGAGCGCGATGCACCATACATCTTCTTCCCATATGGTTCATCTGAGATGACCTTCATCTACACTACATGGGTAGGTGAGGATGGTAACTTCTGCGAGCCTTTCGCAATCGATCCTCTCACAGGTGAGGAGGTTGAGCTTTGGGCTCCAGGTACAATCTAAACCTTAGATACCTTAATAATAATGGGCTGTTCGAAATCTCGGACAGCCCTTTGTTTTTGCATTGTCTAACCTATTATTTTACTATGGGGAGGTCGTTCCAGTTTGTCGTGTAGCCAGGCGAGCGGTGCGCACTATTGGCCTTCACCTCCGAGAGTCCCGCCGAGGCCACCACTACCGAGCCATCACCCACACGGCTATTGATGCTATCGAGCGTCTGCATAAGCCTACGATGACGCTCCTGATGCTCGCCATTGAACATCGACACCGAGACGCCCTCGCGAGGCATTATGCCCGAGGCCACGACACCCGCCTTCTTGTAGCCCGTGCCCCGCACAAATATCTCGTTCAGCGCCTCGCGCGCGACACGCACAATATCTATGGTACTATCCGTAGGCTCCGCAAAGGGCACACATATATGGCCATACTGCTGCACCTCATCCTCCTTGAAGCGGTTGGTGGTAGCAAAGACCGTGAGGTGCGAACATACGGAGTTCTGACTGCGCAACTTCTCGGCCGTCATAGCGGCAAACTTTGCCACCTGCTCCGAGAGCTCTGCACGGTCGTATATCTCTGTGGAGAAGCTTCGCGAGTTGCATATCGACTGTTTGGCATCTGCACCCACCTCGAACTCTATTGCGGGCGTGCCACGCAACTCGCGCCATGTACGAAGTCCCGTAATGCCCATCTCGCGACGCACATATACCTCACTAAGCTGCGTGAAGTCGTATGCCGTATTTACGCCCACAGCCTTTAGGCGTGGCGTCGTACGGCGGCCTATACCCCACACATCCTCTATCGGCCAGCGCTTGAGCACCTTTTCGATATCCTGCGGGCGGTGCATGAAGCAGCCACCCCGCAACTTGGGATAGCTCTTACACAACTCCGCGGCTATCTTTGCGAGGGTCTTCGTGGGCGCAACACCCACCGACACCGGTATGCAGGTCAGCCTACGACACTTTGCCGAGAGCGCCTTGGCGAAACTATCGAAGTCAACACCCTCCACACCACGCAGGTCGAGGAAGGCCTCGTCTATGGAGTAGACCTCTATAAAGGGGGCACTCTCCCTCAATACCGCACGCACACGCCGCGAAAAGTCGGCATATAGCGACATGTTGGTGGAGAATATGGCGATGTTGTGCTTTTCGACAAGCTCCTTGATTTTGAATAGTGGATCGCCCATCTTTATGCCGAGCCGCTTCGCCTCGTTAGAGCGTGCAATGGCACAACCATCATTACGCGAGAGCACAATGACGGGGCGACCCTCCAGATCGGGACGGAAGGCTCGCTCACACGATACGAAGAAGTTGTTGCAGTCGGCAAGGGCAAACATCGGAGGCTATCGCTTTGTGGAGATAATCATAAATGTAACGGCTACAATCGCTATGAGTATACCGATAATGATGTTATTCGTAAGGGCCTCGCCAAAGACAAGGGTGCCTACAAGGATGGCTGTGATAGGCTCAAACACACCAAGCACAGAGGCCTTAGTAGCTCCAATTCTTCGTGTAGCGACGGCAAGTGTCGCGGTGGAGACAATAGTCGGCAGGATGGCGAGACCCACAATATTGAGCCAGTCGAGGCTGGTATCAATGCCCGCCATAACCTCTCGGCCAGATAGGGAGATGCGCGTAAGGAATACCACAGCACCAACCATGAGCGCGTAGAATGTGAGCAAAGAGTTTGAGATAGTGCTAATGGTCTTGCTGCGGTTGATAATTACAATAAAGAGCGCATAGACCAGTGCCGAGCCAAGAGAGAGAAGCACGCCTATAGGGTTTATCTCCTGCGAAGAGTCACCTTGCGTCATGATGATAACACCCACAAATGTCGCAACGATGGCAAGCCACACCTGCCACGACGGCACGACACGCAGAAATACCATTATCAGCGCTACGAGTACGGGATATAGGAATATGAGCGTTGTGGCCAGACCTGACGGAATATATTTGTATGCCTCGAACAGACATATACTGCTGGAGGTATAGAGCAAGCCCAATACGAGTAAAACCCCGGCCTGCCTCCACGATATTTTGAAACTCTGCCTATCGAAGAGGAGTATAGCGCCCAAGATGAGCACCGCAATACCATATCGGAAGAAGAGTATCGAATCGACTGACACACCATGACTCATCAATGGCATGCCGAACAATGGATTCAAGCCATAGGTAATTCCCGTAATAATACCCGCGGGGTAACCTATCAAAGCGTTGTTACTTATAGGTTTCACTTTTGTAGATATTGTTTACATCTTCTTTATGACATATGTCACCACACCCCATATTGCAAATTCGTTGTCGGGCGTGATGCGTATGGGCTTGAACTTGGGGTTGGCGGCAACAAGCAGCGTGTGGTCCTCGTGGCGCTCCACGCGCTTTACCGTAAACTCACCATCTATATAGCAGACTGCCGAACAGCCGTTATATGGCTCTATGGAGCGGTCTACGATGATTATATCGCCTTCGTCCATGTCGGCATCGACCATCGAGGTGCCACCAACACGGAAGAAGAAGGTCGAGGCAGGGTGGCGCACCAAGAGGCGCACAAGGTCGAGCTTCTCGTGTGGCTCCTCATCCGCAGGCGAGGGAAATCCCGCCCTCACCTCACCAAGCATATCTGCCTCAATATGCTCCGTGGTATCTATTCTATATGGCTTCATCTTTATCCTCTTTTCTCCGTCTCCTCCTTGTAGATTGTCTCGTATAGTCTCCTTAGCAAGGGCTTATCTGCAATAATCTTGCGCAACTCCTCGAGGCGCTGGGCATTCTCCGACTCCTCAATCCATAACTTCAGGTAGCCGCCATAGTCATACTTCTCGCGCATATGCTCCAAAAGGCGCTCATAGCCCTGCTCCATATCGAGTTCGGGGTGGTGCGTAAGCGTGAACTGTATGGTGCGACGGATAATGGAGTGCGGCACGATAAGGCGGTCAGCCTCGGCTACAATGCGGCCGTATATGGTGCGGGGTGGCTGCTTCGACGAGGCGCGGTGGTCCTCAACGGCATCGCCCATGGTGGCTATATCCTCCTCCGAAAACCAGCACCTTAACTCTCTATCTTCCAATAGAATACGCTTCGACTCCGTGTGGTGCACATCGCGGCCTACGGCAAGGCCCGTATCGTGGTAGGCGGCAATGACATAGGCCATCTCGACATCTGCGCCAAGCCTCTGGGCGAGTTCCACGCTGCGGTTTACAACCACATCGGCATGGTCGCGCCTATGTGCAGCATCGAAGCCATCATAGCGCGGTAATATCTCGCTCTCTATGTACGCCCTTATCTCCTCTCTAATCATAGCCACTACCCCATTACTACCTCAACTATTTCGCTGCGCTCGAGGTACTTGCGTGCAAGGTCGCGTATCTCCTCGGCAGTGATATTGGCAATCGTCTCCACGCACTGCTCCGTAGCGCTATTGTCTGCGCCACACATGATGTTCTCGATTGTGACATCAGCGATGCCGAAGGGGCCATCGAGGATGCGTAACACCTCGCCAATCATCACATTCTTGACCATCTGCAACTCCTCCTCATCCACGAGCTCCTCGCGTAGGCGCTCTATCTCGGCATATATCTCGCCGAGGGCATCCTCCTTGTGTTCGCGTGCCACCTGCGTGGCGATGGCGAGGTAGCCCTCCTTCTCGAAGTTTATCATCGCAGCCGACACGCCATAGGTGTAGCCATGCTGCTCGCGGAGGTTCTGCATAAGGCGCGAGCCGAAGTAACCTCCAAGTATTGCCGCTACAACCTGCATGCCAACGAAGTCGGGATGGTTGCGCGTGAAGAGCAAACGACCGATGCGGATAGAGGCCTGCAACGCCTCCTCGCGCTCGGCATGTAGAGTGTACTGCGTCTCGCAAGCGGGGAAGCTGCACTCGGGGCGCTCACCACGGGGCAATGCCGCAACGAGGGCTTCGATAGCGGCCATAACCTCCTCATCAATGCGGCCACTGCAGACCACAAAGCAGTTGTCGGCAGTGTATAGTCGGCGGTAGTGCTCCACGATGTCGTCGCGCGTAATGTCGTCGTAGCGCTCCTCCGATGCCGAGATGCCATAGGGATGGTTAACACCAAAGAGCGCCCTTGCGAATAGCTCACGCGAGGCAACCTCCATCTTTGCGCGCTCTATCTTAAGGCTCTGCTTGCGCTTCTGGCAATAGACAGCGAGCTCTCGCTCGGGGAAGGTGGGGCGTAGGATAATCTCGTTTGCCACACCTATGGTCGGCGCGAAGAACTTCGAGAGCGAGCAGAAGGAGATATAGGTATAGTCGCGGTCGATGTTTACATCATAGTACGAGCCGTAGAAGTCGAGCTCATCGGCAATCTGCTGTGCCGACATATTCTGGCTACCCTCGCCCAACATATTGAGCGTCGAGGATGCCACAAAGGGTTTCGCCTGCACCGAGGTGCCAGCACGAAAGACAAGGCTGAAGCGCACTACCTCAAAGTCGTCACTCTTAAGCGTGTATATCCTTACGCCATTTGCTGTGGTGTGACACTCCGCATGTGGCATATCCACGCTGCGGGGCATTATAATATCGGGCTGCTGTCTCATTTGGCACGGTAGATTAGGGTTGACGAATTATTGGGGCTGAAGCAACGGCGCGCAAACGACATAAGCTCCTCGCGGCTCAGCGAACGGTATATATCTGCCTCGGTGTTAAGGAGTTCGATATTGCCAATCATAGAGTAGAAGCCGAGGTTCATGGCCTTGTTCATAACATTTATCTCGCCCATGAGCATATTGGCCTCGAACTTATTCTTGACCTTATCCATCTCATAGTCCGAGACATTACCATCCATAAGTTCACGCAGCTCACCCCACAAGGCCTCCTCGGCCACCACCTCGGTAGTGTCGGGCATTAGTCGACCCTTGATGATGAAGAGGCCCGCATCGAGGCTACCCAAGATGTAGGCGTTGACACTCGAGAAGAGGCCACTCTCCTTAACCAAGCGGTTTATGAGGCGCGAAGACTCACCACCGGCCAATAAGTCCGAGGCCAAGTCGCCAAGGAAGAAGTCGCGCGAGAGGCGGTCACCCATGTGAAAGGCGATGGTTATATCTGTTGCGGGGACATCGCGCTCAACAACCAAGCGACGAGGCTCGGTCTGCTCAGGCTCTACGGGAACAGCTGGCACATCGCCACCAATATCCTCTATATCAGCGAAATATTGCTCTGCCATATCGAGCATATACTCCTCGTCGAGGTCGGCAGAGATGGAGAGTATGGCACGCGAGGGGCGGTAGTGCAGGTTGTAGAAGGCACGCACATCCTCCAGCGTAGCACGCTCGATATGCTCGGGCGATATGCCTATTGCCGACCAGCGGTATGGGTGTACCTTGTAACACAACTCGCGCAGCAGGAGCTGCTCATCGCCATAGGGCTGGTTCAGGTAGCGCTGCTTGAACTCCTCGATTACCACCTGCTTCTCGGTCTGGTATGCCTCCTCCGAGATATTGAGGTTGCGCATACGGTCGCTCTCGAGCCATAGGGCCGTTGAGAGGTTCTCCTTGGGGAGGGTGATGTAGAAGTCGGTGTAGTCGTTGTTCGTAAAGGCGTTGTTCTCGCCCGAAGCCATGACTACGGGGATGTCGAAGTCGGGCACATTGGTCGTACCGCGAAACATCAGGTGCTCAAAGAGGTGGGCAAAGCCCGTCTTGTCGGTCATCTCGTTGCGCGCACCCACCTTATATAGGATGTTCACCGCCGCGAGCTTCGACGCACGGTCGCGATTAACCAACACGGTCAAGCCATTCCGCAGCACTCGTTCCTTGTATCTTATCATAGATTTGTAGTGGACAATATTAGTTTGGTACAAATATACGATTTTTTTCTAAAAAAATAGGAGTTCCCGCGCTACAACATTGAGAGAATTATGTAACTTTGTGCTAATAAAATTGTTAACTATGACAAAAAAGAATCAGACTGCAAACGCCGAGAGTGGCGGCATAAGGGGGCTGTTTAAGACCTATGTTGTCGATGCGCTGAGCTTTATGGCGATGGGTCTCTTCGCCTCGCTCATCATAGGACTTATCATCAAGCAGATAGCCCTTATCCCTGGCCTCGACCTCCTCGCTTCTATCGCCACCATCGCACAACTCGACCTCGTCGTGGGTGGCGCTATCGGCTTGGCTATCGCCCTCGGACTTAAGCGCGACCCGCTGGTTACAATCTCTGCCGTTGCCGTGGGTGCCTTGGGCTATACGCTCGGTGGCCCTGCAGGCGATGTGGGCGGCAACCCCATTGGCGCATACCTCGCCACAATCGTGGCTATTGAGATAGGCTCACTCGTGTCGAAGCGCACACCCGTAGACATCATCATCACGCCCCTCGTAACCATTATTGTGGGAGGCCTCGTGGCGCAGTATATATGTGTGCCTATTGGCGAGTGGGTGATGTCGTTGGGCGAGTTGATTAACCGTGCTACGGAGCTCAACCCCTTTGCTATGGGTATTATCGTAGCTGTGTCGGTGGGTTGCATCCTGACGCTCCCCATCAGCTCGGCAGCATTGTGTATCTCAATAGGTATCAGCGGCTTGGCAGCGGGCGCTGCAACGGCGGGATGCTGTGCGCAGATGGTTGGCTTTGCCGTTATCAGCTTCAAGGAGAATGGCTGGGGTGGCCTTATCTCGCAGGGTCTCGGCACCTCCATGCTTCAGATTGGAAACATCGCCCGCAAGCCTATCGTATGGCTCGCGCCAACGCTTGCCTCGGCCATTCTCGGACCAATCTCGACTTGCATCCTGCACATGAAGAACAACGCTGCGGGTGCGGGCATGGGCACCTCGGGCTTGGTAGGCCCTATCGGCTGCTGGGACACCATGTCGGCAACGACGGACCATGCGCTGCTTATAGCCGAAATCGTGGGCATGTACTTCATCGTTCCAGCGCTATTGAGCCTCCTTATACACTTTGTTATGAGGCGCTTAGGCTGGGTCAAGGATGGCGACCTAAAGTTGCAGAGATAACAAAAATAGAGTGCTTCGGCACTCTATTTTTTTATTAGTATAATACTTGAATAGGCTCACTCTGCACCGTGTCGAGGGGATAGGATGCGTACTTCACCCGAGCGAAGTCTATGTTATCGAGCGATATGGAGCGGATGGTGGAGTTGTAGGCAGTCTTGTAATATACCGTGCGCGAGGAGAGGTCTATCGCCGAGGTCCACTGCGTAGCGCTGGGGAGGTTATGCTCCGAGGGGTTTTCGATGGCTATGGGCACATCGAAGTTGTTGAGCAGGTGGAAGGCCTCGAGTACCGTATCTAAGCCCGTAGCGCGTGTGGGAGCCGTGTTGCGGAAGAAGGCAGCACGCACAAAGCGTGAGGGAGGGGTGAAGTCGCCAGGTAGGCCCAACATCGCCGTACTACCACCATTAGGCTCGAGCGTCACGCCACCGAGCTTGTAGCTCTGCGCACTACCTGGGCGTAGGTTGACATAGTTCTCGAGGTTCGTAACCTGCCATTCGTAGCCAGGAGCATTTGTGAGCACGCCCACCTCGTTCTCATAGAAGTTGATTTTGCCATCGACAATCTCCATAACCACCTGACGACCTGTTGGGTCGCCGATGCGCCAGTGAATAACTGCCGTCTTCTCCAATGCCACGATGCGCACACGCTTCACGGCCTCCATCGCCTCGTCAATCGTTGCGCACTGCGTAAGCATCCACTGCACCACCTGCAAGTCGGCAAGCGTGCGCGGGTTGTCCATAGCCTCGTACGACTCGTAGCTACCGTAGCGCGGGAAGAAGAATAAACCCGCAGAGAGTCCCGCCTCGTTTATGCCCTCGGCAATAAACTCCTTCTCCACTACAGCAAGACCTACCACGCCATATCGCGCCTTAAACTTTATGCCGTTCCTACCTGTAGGCGTGTAGGACTGCAGCTGCTCGCCACGCGGGATTATGACATACTCGCTCTTGAGAGCTCCGTATGCCCACTCTATAGTTCGCGCCTGGATGTAGCTACCATCGGCAGCCGTGAGCGATATGCCCGTACAGGCAAAGGAGGTGTGAGCACCGCATACAACAGCCACGATGCCCAGCAATAGTCTTTTCATTATACCTTTCATAACATATATATTATTAAATCGCATCACACAACAACATAAATCGCGCCGCATATTTATGTAATATGCAGAAATCTTACCACCTTACTATCAATTTCTTAGCCAAAAATTTGGAAAATTCGAGGGGGGGGGTAAATTTGTCGTGGTAAATATAGAGTAGTTTAAGAGATATAGGCGTCGTTGTATATACAGCATTATAGAGCTATAAATACCTATATATAAATAGAGACCTATATGACAAAATTAGCAACAATGACTTATGGCACATATCGTGTATATCAATGATAATCTGCCACTTACCACAATTAAAGTAAAATAAGTTTGAAAACAATGAAATATTTAGATAAATTTACTTAATTTTGTGTAGGCAAATATTCGAGACTGTAGCCTAATATAATTTTAACAACATATTGTTATAGGAAAAATTACCCAAAAATTACTAAAAAGTCAAATTAACAATTATGAAAACTTTCAAACTATTCGCTTCATTGCTCTCAGCAGTGGCAATGTTGTTTGCAGTTGGTTGTCAGCCAGAGCCCGCCGACAAACCCGACAAACCCGATGAGAAGCCCTGCTTTACATTCGAGATTCTGGAGGCCGGCAAGACTACGGTATCGTTCCGCGTAACACCCCTTGCCGAGGAGATGCCTTATGTGATTATGATTACCGACAAGGCGACATTCGAGACCTTCGAGAGCGAGGAGGCCTTCATGGCAGATGACTTGGCATGGTTCGACCAGGTGGCCATGAGCATGGGTATAACACTCGAAGACTATCTCGCAACAATCCTCACTACGGGCGTTAAGGAGGATAGCACCGATGGCCTTGCTCCCAACACCGAGTACTACCTCTATGCTTATCATCTTACAGCCTCAGGCGAGGTGGTTTCAGACTTCGAGTTCAAGGAGTTTAAGACAGCAGCCTTAGAGGAGTCTGACGCCACATTCGAGGTTAGCGTTAGCGACATAAGCTACAATAAGGCAACTGTAAATGTTGTGCCATCGTCAACAACTGCCACCTACTTCGTAAACATTATGAGCGAGGAGCGCTTAGCCGACTTCGGTGAGGGTGACGAGGCCTATATCAACCACCTTGTAGCCCTCCGAGACTACTACCTTGGCATGAATGCAACCACCGAACAGATGATTGCCAACCTCTGCTTTGCAGGCGAGAAGTCGCTCACCGTGGATGACCTCAAGGCTGGCACAAAGCACTATGCCTATGCCATAGGTGTAGATGGTGATTTCTTGCCCAACACCAAGGCCTTTGTCATCGAGTTTGAGACCACCACAGCAGAGAGCTCAGCACTCACATTCGAGGTAGACTTCACAAACTTCTACTATGACCATGTAGATGGCATTGTGACACCCTCGAACAATGACGAGACATATATCTGCTCTATACAGACTGCCGAGTCGCTCACATGGTACGACAGC
>JAEIGA010004313.1_pt1 | contig 22021 bp, 19 predicted proteins | sample 9270691 | NCBI WGS metagenome assembly JAEIGA01 (sample SAMN17057246, study PRJNA624740) | gut metagenome | biome: biome; isolation source: fecal sample | host: Bos grunniens | place: China: Xizang | collected 2019 | reverse complement strand
TGTGTCGGTAAAGAGAATAGATGCCTTGATGGTACCCTTGCCGAAACATACGGGGCAACTCTCCTCAACTGCGACATCCATGGCTGGACGAACACGCTGGCGGGTTATCTGCATCAGTCCGAACTTGCTCAGTGGGAGGATGTTGTGTTTGGCGCGATCTCGTGACATGTTCTGACACATCCGCTCATATAGCTTTTGACGATTCTCGGCAGTGTCCATGTCGATAAAGTCGACCACGATGATGCCGCCCATGTCTCGTAGGCGAAGCTGGCGGCATAGTTCATCCGCAGCTCCGAGGTTTACATCGATGGCATTCTCCTCTTGGTTCGTGTTGCCGCGTGATCGGTTGCCACTATTTACGTCTACGACGTGTAGTGCCTCAGTGTGTTCGACAACAAGATAGGCACCGCCTCGATAGGGAACGATGCGTCCGAATGAGGATTTTATTTGTTTGGTGATGGCGAAGTTGTCCATCATGGGCAAGGTGCCAGTGTAGTGCTTCACTACGTGTGCTCTGTCGGGAGCAATGAGTGTTACGTAGTTGCGTATCTCATTGTATGCGTCGTTGTCATTGACGTAAATTGCTTCGTATGAAGGGTTGAAGAGGTCACGGAGCATGGCTACCGCACGGCTGTTCTCTTCGTGGATGAGTACGGGAGGCTTATCTGCTTTTTGAACCTTGAGGATGGCATCATCCCATTGTTTGACTAGTGTTTTCATCTCGGCATCTAGCTCTGCGACACGCTTGCCTTCTGCTACGGTGCGTACAATGACACCGAAATTTTTTGGCTTGATGCTTTGGATGAGTTGCTTGAGTCTAGCGCGTTCCTCGGCCGACTTGATTTTTGATGATACGCTTACCTTGTCCGAGAAGGGGACAAGCACGAGAAAACGTCCAGCAAAGGAGATCTCCGCTGTGAGACGTGGCCCCTTAGTCGAGATGGGTTCTTTGACGACTTGCACCATAATCTCCTGTCCTGTCTGTAGGACATTCGCAATGCTTCCCTCCTTGGGAAGCTCGGGCTGTCCTATCGCTTTCGAGTATGGAGCAAGTTTTTTCTTATCACTGATTACCTGTTTTGTGTACTTGTGGAAACAGTTGTAGTGGTTCCCCAAGTCTTGATAGTGAAGAAAAGCTTCTTTGGCCGAACCCACATCAACAAAGCATGCATTGAGTCCGGGCATGATTTTCTTTACCCGTCCCAAGTACATGTTGCCCACGGAGAAGGTCGCTTCCCGTCCCTCTTTTTGGAATTCCACCAACACCTTGTCTTCGGTCAGTGCGATGGTAATCTCATTGGGCTGTACGTCGATGAATAATTCGCTTGTCACTTTTCTTGTGTTTTGGTATTTAGTCTTATGTCCTAAATATAAACCAACAAAGAACAAACTCAAAATCCCTAGTCTGTGTATTTTGAAGTTTGTTCCCTGCCTTTTCTCTACGTAAGAGCTTACTTCTTGCTCTTATGTCTGTTCTTTCTCAGTCTTTTTTTACGCTTGTGAGTCGCCATTTTATGACGCTTATGCTTCTTTCCGTTTGGCATAGTGGGAAAATTTTATGGATTAATACTCTATTTATACTATTATTTCTTTACGTTTACTGCAAAGGTCTTTGCAGGCTTGAATGCGGGGATGTTGTGCTCGGGAACGATAATGGTTGTGTTCTTGGAGATGTTGCGAGCAGTTTTTTGTGCTCTTTTCTTCAAGATGAAGCTACCGAAGCCGCGCAGATAAACATTCTCTTCATTAATCAACGATTCTTTCACTACCTCCATAAAAGCCTCAACGCACTGCAACGCTTCAGCTCTGTCAACACCTGTCTTCTTGCAGATTTCGTTAACAACTTCAGATTTTGTCATTTCTTTTTTATCTTTATTGGGTTCTACAAATGTCCGTTTTTTATTTCGGAGTGCAAATATAGAGGTTTTCTTGTTGCTAAAAAAATATATTGCCGTATTTTTTTTGTAAATAGCTCACTTTGTTTGCTCTGTCTCATGTTTTTGCCTATTTTTGCATCAATTTTTATTATTAATGTAGCGAATGGATGCAATTGTAGCCCGACTGTTCAAGTGGTATGATACTCATTGCCGCGAGTTGCCCTGGCGCTCCACGCGCAATCCTTATTATATATGGGTGTCTGAGGTTATTCTTCAGCAAACGCGCGTGGCTCAGGGACATGACTATTTCGTGCGTTTTATCGAACGTTTCCCTACGGTCGAGTCTTTGGCCGAGGCTCCTGAGGATGATGTGTTGCGTCTGTGGCAGGGACTAGGATACTATTCTCGTGCTCGCAATCTTCATGCAGCAGCGCGGCAAGTTGTTTCGATGGGTGCTTTCCCTAGGACGTACGAGTCTATTCTCTCTCTTCGAGGTGTGGGCGAATACACTGCAGCTGCTATCGCTTCCTTTGCCTTTGATATCCCCAAGGCTGCAGTGGATGGCAATGTCTGCCGAGTGTGGGCTCGTTTGTTTGGAGTAGATGAGCCTATTGATACGGCGCGTGGCAAACAGATGGTTTCCGAAATTGCTCAGACCCTGCTTCCTTGCACGGCTGCAGCTAAATATAATCAAGCTGTGATGGAGTTTGGAGCTTTGCAATGCGTTCCCAAGGGACCAAATTGTGAGGTTTGTCCCTTGTCAGACAAATGTGTCGCTCTAACCACGGGAAGGGTGGGGCAACTCCCCGCTAAGTTGCACAAGACCAAGGTGTCTTCGCGCTATTTTACCTATCTGTTTATACATACTGATGAGGCACTGCTACTTCACAAGCGTACAGGTGATGACATTTGGAGAAACCTTTACGAGCTACCTCTGATTGAGACGAGCGAACCTCTTTCTTTTGATGCGCTCCTTCAATCCTGCGAGTTTGCTCAGTGGCGCACTTTGTTGCCTGGCTATACCTGCAAGAGCTGTGTCGATGGAGTGAAGCATGTACTCTCGCATCGTTTGTTGTATACGACCTTTTACGAATTGCTCGTAGAGGAACCTCTACCAAACCCTGACGGATTTGTTGTTGTCCCCTTCGGTGAATTGGACAACTATGCACTTCCTCGGCTGATTGAATGGTATTTGGAAAATAAAACAGAGAAAGGGTAGACGAAATTGGAAATAATTATATAATTTTGCATCCCGATATTTAATATAATATAAGGTATACACAATGTCAGTAAATAAAGTAATTCTCATTGGTAATGTAGGGCGCGACCCCAATGTTCGTTATATTGATCGCGATGTGGCCGTGGCCAGCTTGCCGCTTGCCACTTCAGATCGTGCATATACTCTTCCCAATGGCACACAGGTGCCCGAACGTACTGAATGGCACAATCTGGTCTTTTGGCGTGGCTTGGCGCAGACGGTCGAGAAGTATGTCCATAAAGGAGATAAACTTTACATTGAGGGAAGCATACACAGCCGCTCGTATGACGACCAGAATGGTGTACGTCGTACCGTGGTAGAGATCTGGGTCGACAACATGGAAATGCTTTCGCGTCAGCAGCAGCAGCCCGTAGCTCAAGCTACAGCCCAGCCTGCCTCGCAGTCTTCACCGCAGACTCCTGATGGTCAGGTGCCTTTTTAGTAACTAAACTTTTACATTTTGGATTTATCGTCGTTATGGCATCCTCTTGTTGATGCCTTCTCTTCTATACAATTTACGGCTCCTTCCGTAGGGGTCGTGGTGGCCATTGTGTTGGTCTGCTTGTTGCTCTTCTGCTCGGGCTTTGTTTCTGCTTCCGAGATAGCTTTCTTCTCCCTTACTCCCTCAGACCTTAACGCAATTGAAGAGGGTGACAGTGTCAGCGACCGCATCATCAGCCGATTGTTAGGAAAGTCGCAGAAGTTGTTGGCTACGATATTGATATCTAACAACTTTGTCAATATCACCATTACGGTGTTGGGCAACTATGCCATGCTCTATATGCTCGACTTCGGAGGTGTCGTATGGCTTGAGTTCCTCTTCATTACGGTGCTGCTTACCTTCTTGTTGTTGCTTTTTGGAGAGATAATGCCCAAATTTTATTCCTCCATTAATCCGCTTAAGTTTTGCAGATTCTGCGCTCCCGTTGTCAATGTGCTCACTCATGTGCTGACTCCCTTGTCATCGTTGCTGGTGAGTTCTACTCGTCTAGTCAATCGACTACACAAGAGCCAAAGCCATAATCTCTCAGTAGACGAGTTGGAGCAGGCGCTCGAGTTGACAGACAAGACTGAACTTACCGATGAACAGGAGCTTCTTGAGGGCATCATTCGTTTCGGCGATGAGACAGCCAAGGATGTGATGACGTCTCGACTGGATATGGTCACCATTAATATCCGTGACAATTATAGGCAGGTGCTCAATTGTGTGGCGGAGAATATATACTCGCGCATACCAGTCTATTCTGACACCGTGGATAACATCAAGGGTATCCTTTATATTAAGGATTTGTTGCCTCATTTGGCAAAGGGTGATAATTTTCGATGGCAGACTTTGATGCGCCCAGCTTTTTTTGTCCCAGAAACAAAACAGATAGATGATTTGCTGCGTGATTTCCAGGCGAGCAAGGTACATATTGCTATCGTTGTCGATGAGTTTGGTGGTACACTGGGACTTGTTACCCTCGAGGATGTTATCGAGGAGATTGTAGGAGAGATCAACGATGAGTATGATGAGGTAGAGCGTGCCTACGTCAAGCTCAATAGCAATACCTATCTCTTCGAAGCGAAGACGTTGCTTTCTGATTTCCAACGAGAGTTGGATCTCGACGACGAACTCTTCGAAGAAGTAGAGGGCGATGCCGACTCACTGGCAGGGCTTCTGCTCGAGCTGAAGGGAGACTTCCCCGAACTGCGCGAGAGCATCGATTTTCATCATCTGACATTCGAGGTGATGGAGATGGACGAGCGTCGCATTATGAAAATCAAGGTCGTAGTACACCAAAACACATCAACTTCGCCTGCAGATGCCTAAGTGTGCTCATTACACTTTTGACGGTGGAGGCTTAGCGATATGGCACATCACCGAGTCTTCAGACGAATTGTATGCGTTGCTTGATACTCGGCGCTATGATGCTCAGCTCGCGGAGTTGACTAGTGAGTCGCGCCGTGCCGAGTGGCTAGCCGTGAGGCTCCTTGTCTTTCATCTCTTTGGCAGCGACTGTGAGATAGCTTATCACTCTACTGGGCGGCCCTATTTACGGGGTTCCTCCTTGTCTGTCAGTATCTCTCATACCAAAGGCTATGCAGCGATTGCTTATAGTAGTATTGGGACCATAGGTATGGATATAGAATATGTCTCATCGCGTGTAGAGCGCATAGCCCCTCGTTTTACCTCTTCGGAAGAAGCTGCCTATATCGATGGGCATGCTACAGTTGAACGTCAGATGTATCATCTTATCAATTGGTCTGCAAAAGAGACGCTCTATAAGTTGTGCGATTCTCCCCATATGGCAGAGTTTAAGAGTGCTTTCTTCATCGCTCCATATGACTTGAAACAGCAAGGCATAGTAAGTGCTACAATCTCGCGCATCGAGCCTTCTCTTGTAGAGGTTCATTATCGCCTTCAGCCTGAGTTGGTTTGCACTTGGGCTCTCGACGCTTCGGGTGCAATTTCTCCTAGCCGTTAGGCGTATCTTTCATGCATCTGCCTTCAGCCTTGTAATCTATCCCCTCATTAGTCGAAGAAGTTTGGCTTCCTTTTGCGTGCTTCCTCAAGTGAGAGCAGGGGAGCCTGTTCTCTCTGCATAAACTCTTGTCGTAGACTCTCTTGTTCGCTTTGTAACTGTGCGATGAACAAGTCGCGTGTCTCCTCGTTCAGTAGGGCAGCGGCAACACTAGAGTTCTGTGACGCATCCTTTACATATACCACAGGTCCTTTGTATTCGGGTGCAATCTTGAGTGCAGTGTGAGTGGCGCTTGTGGTGGCGCCTCCAATGAGAAGAGGAGTATTGATGTTGGCTTCGCGCAGAGCTTTAGCTACGTCGACCATTTCAGCCAGTGAGGGAGTGATGAGTCCGCTAAGTCCGATGATGTCAGGCTTACACTCGAGTGCTTTCTTTACTATCTCCTCTGCGGGTACCATTACACCCATGTCGATGATGTGGTATCCGTTACATCCCATGACCACGCTTACGATATTCTTTCCGATGTCATGTACGTCACCTTTGACAGTGGCGAGGAGGACAGTCTTGAATTCTGAATTCTGAATTTTGAATTCTGAAGTGTTGACTTCCGTTTGTCTGTTAGCTGTTAATATCTCTACCGCCTGCTTCATTGTGCGTGCTGTCTTCACTACTTGAGGTAAGAACATACGTCCCTCGCTGAATAGCTGGCCTACCTGCTTCATGCCCTCCATGAGAGGCCCCTCTATGATGGATACTGCTGAGGGATATCTCGTGAGTGCTTCTGCAAGATCAGTTTCTAGGGTATCGCTTGTGCCTTTGATGAGGGCATTCTGTAGTCGTACTTCGAGTGGAAGAGTAGGGTGTTCTCCCGCATTTTCCCCAAGGGAGGATGTCTCTCGCATTGTGGGCAGCTTAGAGTATTCGGATGCTATACTGATAAGTTTCTCGGTAGCATCAGGAGTGCGATTCAATACCACATCCTCTATTGCTTCCAGCAGTGCTTCAGGGATGTCGTCATAGCGCACCGAGGCAGAGGGATTGACGATGCCCATATCCATTCCTGCTCGTATGGCATGGTAGAGGAATACCGCATGCATGGCCTCTCTCAGGTAGTTGTTGCCGCGGAAGGCAAAGGAGAGGTTGCTCACACCACCGCAGACGTGAGCTCCTGGGAGATGAGTGCGTATCCACTCCGTAGCGCGGATGAAGTCTAGAGCATAGCTGTTGTGTGCCTCTATGCCTGTGGCTACTGCTAGGATGTTAGGATCGAATACGATATCTTGGGATTGCATGCCCACCACATCGACTAGCAGATGGTAAGCACGCTCACAGATGGCAATGCGGCGCTCATAGGTGTCGGCCTGTCCCTGCTCGTCGAAAGCCATTACTACTACGGCGGCACCTAACCTGTGTATCTCTCGGGCATGTTCGATGAAGGTCTCTTCGCCCTCCTTGAGTGATATGGAGTTGACCACACACTTACCTTGTATGCATTTCACGGCCGCGGTGATGACCTCCCATTTTGATGAGTCTACCATGATGGGGACTCGGGCTATGTCTGGATCCGATGCGATAAGGTTGATGAAGTGAGTCATCTCCTTCTCCGTGTCGAGCAGGCCATCGTCCATGTTGATGTCGAGCAGCTGTGCTCCATCTTCCACTTGATGTCGTGCAATAGTCAGCGCTTCATCATATTTCTTCTCGTTTATCAGTCTTAGGAACTTGCGTGAACCTGCCACATTGCATCGTTCACCTACGTTGATGAAGTTGCGCTCTGGAGTTACCTCACACAATTCCATGCCCGACAGCCACATCGTTCCAGGTCGCTCGGTGGGTGTATGTGGCTTAGCCCCCTCGATGAGTTGTGCATACTCGGCGATGTAGGCATCCGTAGTGCCGCAACATCCTCCGATGATATTGACAAGTCCTTCGTCAATGTACTCTTTTACTTGAGCAGCCATCTCGACAGGTGTCTGGTCATACCCTCCGAGGCTATTGGGCAATCCGGCGTTGGGATAACATGATATGTAGTATGGAGCCCGTGCGGCGAGACTCCTGAGGTAGGGCTTCATCTGAGCTGCCCCAAACGAACAGTTGAGCCCAACGGAGAAGATGTCTGCATGGCTCACCGAGGCGAGGAAAGCGTCAAGCGTCTGCCCCGAGAGCGTACGTCCCGCCGTGTCCGACAAGGTGACTGAGAGCATGATGGGGAGATGCTTATCCATACGTGTCATCACCTGCTCTGCTGCGTAGATTGCAGCTTTGGCGTTGAGCGTGTCGAAGATGGTCTCGATGAGCAATGCATCCACTCCGCCTTCGATGAGGGCCTCTATCTGTTCGTCATAGGCATCGACGAGTTCGTCAAAGGTGATGCCTCGCTTGGCAGGGTTATTCACATCGGGACTGATGGAACAGGTCTTCCCTGTAGGGCCTATGGAGCCAGCTACAAAGCGCGGTTTGTCGGGTGTGCTCATGGCGTCTGCGCATTCACGAGCGATGCGTGCTGCTGCACGATTGATGTCTTTGCACAGGTGCTGGCATCCATAGTCAGCCATAGATATGCGTTGTGCGTTGAATGAGCAGGTCTCGATGATGTCAACTCCCACGTTAAGGTAGCTGCGATGGATGTCTGCAATCACCTCGGGGCGTGAGAGGCATAGCAGATCATTGTTGCCCTTCTGCAATCCGGGCAGGTGAGCAAACTGTTGGCCACGAAAGTCCTCTTCGGTCAGTCCGAGGCGCTGTATCATGGTGCCCATAGCACCATCGAGTATGAGTATACGCTGGGTGATTACGTCTTGTAGTTGTGCCATTGCGTCGTATGTCTTGGATCTAGTGTGGCGCAAGAGGTGTTATCTTCTCATCAAGTCGATGAAGGTATATGCTTGCGCATGTTTCTCGTCGGCAGGATGTTCTTCGCGCAACACTTCATGCCACTCCTCGGCTTTCAGTTCGGGGAAGAAGGCATCGGCCTCGGTGGGAATGTCGTCCACCACGGTGAGGTGTATGCGTTTGGCCAAGCCGATGGTTTGTCGATACAGTTCACCTCCACCGATGATGTAGACGTCTTCGGTGTAGTCGCATTGCATCAGTGCTTCTTCGATACTTCGGTAGCACTCTGCATTCTCATAATGCAATCCCTCTTGACGGCTGAGCACAATGTTGCGTCGGTTGGGCAATGCACCTTTGGGGAGCGACTCGAAGGTCTTGCGCCCCATGATGATAGTGTGACCCGTAGTGAGCTGCTTGAAGCGTTTGAGGTCGTTGGGCAGGCGATAGAGCAACTGGTTCTTGAGGCCTATGGCATTATTCTTAGCTATGGCGACAATGATGGAGACGTTGTCGAGGGGTTGGATGTTCATGTTTGAGATTTATTATGGTTCCGACGAAGTTTGTATTCCTCTATTGAGAAAGGTGGAGAGGTTTTATACAGACACCTTACCCTTGATGTGTGGGTGTGGATCGTAGTCGACAAGTTCGAAGTCCTCAAACTTGAAGTCGAAGATGCTCTTCACCTCTGGGTTGATTTTCATCTTGGGCAGGGGGCGTGGCTCGCGAGTGAGTTGTAGCTTCACTTGTTCGAGGTGATCCTTGTAGATATGTACATCTCCGAAGGTGTGGACAAACTCACCAGGTTTGAGGCCTGTCACTTGAGCCATCATCATGAGCAACAGAGCATACGAAGCAATGTTGAAGGGCACACCGAGGAAGGTGTCTGCGCTTCGTTGATAGAGCTGGAGGCTGAGCTTGCCATCGGCTACATAGAATTGGAAGAAGGCATGGCATGGGGGGAGGTTCATGTTCTCTAGGTCACCCACATTCCATGCCGACACGATGATGCGTCGACTGTCTGGATTATTTTTGATGGTCTCGACCACCTCTTTGATCTGGTCGATGTGACCTCCCTTATAGTCGGGCCACGAGCGCCACTGATAGCCATAGATGTGTCCGAGGTCACCATCCTCATCGGCCCACTCGTTCCAGATGCGTACTCCGTTATCCTGCAGATACTTCACATTGGTGTCGCCATTGAGGAACCACAATAGTTCATGGATGATGGACTTTAGATGCAACTTTTTTGTCGTGAGGCAGGGGAAGCCCTCCTCGAGGTTGAACCTCATCTGATGGCCAAACACGCTGATGGTGCCTGTGCCCGTGCGGTCGCTCTTCTCCACACCCTCGGTAAGGATACGATTGAGCAGGTCTAGATATTGCTTCATTTTAGGACTTATTACAAATTCTGAGTTGCAAATATATGCATAATTCGTAACATATTGAAAAAAAAAGTTTACCTTTGCGTCACATTAAAAGAAAAAACGCCGAGAAATGAAGTCCACAAAGCCTACAGCCCCGAAGCCGCAAACCGATACGGTGCGGCATGCGCGACTCACCTGTTTGGTGAGCGATGAGGAGATGCGCATCATCGACGGTTACCTCAGCAAATACGGGATTGTCAACAAGAGCCGATGGATGCGTGAGACGTTGCTGGCCTTCATCCACCGTAATTTGGATCTCGACTATCCCACCTTGTTCAACGAACACGACATGCGCCGATGACACCTCAGACCTCCTCTACCGATGATGTGCGCTACATGAAGATGGCGCTCGATGAGGCCTCACTGGCCTTCGAGCAGGGCGAAGTGCCCGTGGGAGCCATCGTAGTATGCAGAGGGAGGGTGATTGCGCGTGCTCATAACCTCACCGAGACGCTCACCGACGTCACCGCACATGCCGAGATGCAAGCCATCACCGCAGCGGCCAACTATCTAGGCGGTAAATACTTGAGCGAATGTACGCTATATGTCACCGTGGAGCCCTGCATCATGTGTGCTGGGGCATTGGGTTGGGCGCAGCTGGGCCGACTTGTATATGGAGCCCCCGATGACAAACGAGGCTATCAGCGTTTTGCCCCACAGGCTCTCCATCCACGCACCTCTGTCACTACAGGCGTTATGGAGGGTGAGTGTGCCGACCTGATGAAGCGCTTCTTTGCTTCAAGGAGGTAAGATTGACCAAAGAGAGCGGAAAGGGGGCTCTCTCCAATTCCCAAACGAAGTATAATCAGAATATAATAAGGAAACGACAATGAAACTTAACCTCAAGAATCCTGTGGTATTCTTTGATCTCGAAACGACAGGAGTAAACATAACCAGCGATCGCATCGTAGAGATATCCTATCTCAAGGTATACCCCAACGGTGACGAGATGTCACGCACCATGCGTATCAATCCCGAAATGCCTATTCCCAAGGAGGCTTCCGATGTACACGGCATCTATGATGATGATGTCAAGGATTGTAAGACGTTTAAGCAGGTGGCTAAGGAGATTGCAGCCGACTTTGAGGGTGCCGACATTGCAGGCTTCAACTCAAATCGTTTCGATGTGCCCCTGTTGGCCGAGGAGTTCCTTCGTGCGGGGGTGGACCTCGACATGACGCGCCGCAAATTCATTGACGTTCAGGTCATCTTCCACAAGAAGGAGCAGCGCACCCTCGTTGCAGCCATGAAGTTTTACTGTGGCAAGGAACTCGAGGGCGCACATAGTGCTGATGCCGACACACGTGCCACCTATGAGGTGCTCAAAGCACAGCTCGATCGCTATCCCGACTTGGAGAACGATGTGGCATGGCTCTCAGAGTACTCGTCACACACAAGCAATGTGGACTTTGCTGGTCGCATCATCTACAATGAGCAGGGTGTAGAGGTCTTCAACTTTGGTAAGTACAAGGGACAGGCCGTGGTCGATGTCTTTCGTCGCGACCCCGGCTACTATAGCTGGATGCTTCAAGGAGATTTCACGCTGAACACCAAGCAGGTGCTCACACGCATAAAATTGGGGATGAGATGAGTCTGCAAGGAAAGAAAATAGTGCTTGGCATTACAGGGAGCATTGCAGCCTACAAGGCCGCAGTGCTCATCCGCCTCTTGATCAAGAAGGGAGCCGAGGTGCAGGTTGTCATCACTCCTGCGGGCAAGGAGTTTATCACCCCCATTACCCTGTCAGCGTTGACATCTAAGCCCGTTATCAGCGAGTTCTTTGCTCAGCGTGATGGTTCGTGGCACAGCCATGTGGCACTAGGGCAGTGGGCCGATGCCATGCTCATCGCACCTGCCACAGCCTCAAGCATAGGCAAGATGGCTCATGGTGTGGCCGACAATATGCTCATCACCACTTACTTGTCGATGAAGGCGCCCGTGTTTGTTGCTCCAGCCATGGACCTCGACATGTTTGCCCATCCCTCGACAGCGGAGAATCTCGACACCTTGCGCCGCTATGGTAACCACATCATCGAACCCGCTGAAGGCGAGCTTGCTAGTCATCTTGTGGGCAAGGGACGTATGGAGGAGCCTGAGAACATCGTGGCCTACCTTGAGCGTTACTTCGAGCAGAGTGCAGAGCTGAAGGGCAAGAAGATTGTCATCACCGCAGGGCCTACGTACGAGAAGATTGATCCCGTGCGCTTTATCGGCAACTATTCATCGGGTAAGATGGGCTTCGCATTGGCCGAGGAGTGTGCCTCGCGTGGAGCCGAGGTGACTCTCGTGGCAGGCCCCGTGCAGCTGAAGACATCTCATTCGGGCATACACCGTATCGACGTGGAGTCGTGCGAAGAGATGTACAATGCCACCACAGAAGCATTTCGTGATGCCCATGCCGCTATACTCTGCGCTGCCGTGGCCGACTTTACTCCCGAGACGACTGCAGACAAAAAGATCAAGCGCGAAAGTGATGACCTCATCCTACGCCTCAAACCCACGCACGACATCGCTGCCGAGCTGGGGCGCATGAAACAACCTCACCAACAGCTCATAGGCTTTGCTCTCGAGACCAATGATGAGGTGGCTCATGCTCAGGGCAAGCTGCAGCGCAAGAACCTCGACTTCATCGTACTCAACTCGCTTCGTGATGCTGGTGCGGGTTTCCGCCACGACACGAATAAGATCACTATCATCAGCAACACAGATATAAAGGAATATCCTTTGAAGACAAAAGCTGAGGTGGCCCGAGACATTGTGGATGAGCTCGTGCGCCACGGTCAAGAGCCTTTGTGATTTTTCTTTTGATTAGTTGCTTATCACCCTATCGCCCAAGCGCTTTGCCATGTATTGCTTCAGTTCGATGAGTCCTTTGTAGCGGCTCATCACCTCGACGCATTTGTCGGGATCGCTCATCACCTCGGGTTGGCGTAGCTGGTTGAGGGCATCTTTGATCTGTTGCTCCACCAGTGAGTTCTTATAGTCATCCATCAGGTGCATCACAATCTCTGCCAGTCGGTCTACTTCGCTGAGTACGGTCTGCGTCTTCGAGTGATATTTGCTCAATTGGTACTTCTCTTCGATGAGGTCCACAGCCAGACGGCTCAGTGCGGGATTGTGATGAGCGATAAAGTAGCGTTCAGCCACAAAGTCGGGCTCTGAGGCATGAGCACGAAGTTCGTCGAGCACCTCTGCGAAGAGGGGAGTGGTGAAGGCTATTTTGTCCATGTCAAACTCCGATGCCACAAATTCGGTGACCGTTATGGGCTGATGGGTCTCCTCGTCGATGAACATCACCTTTTCGCCATGGCGTATGAGTTGCTGCGCGATGAGGCGCTCTTTGGGGTAGAGCGGTGAGAAGGCTTCGCCACCATCACCCCATGAGGGTGTTACTGGAGCCTCTGCACCAGGATTGGTTGGAGTTGCTGTTGCATGTCCGGCTTCCAGTGCAGCGTAGTAGGCCTCGTCTTCTGTGCTGGGGGCCTCTGCCACGTTCGGCATCCCTTGCTCAAGTTGTCCTGTTGGCTGCCCCTCTGCAGGGCTTGTGGTTGTGTCGGGACTTGTCGGCTCTTTCGGTGCATTCTCCGTTGTTGTCGCTGCTCCCGATGTCTTTTTCTCCTCCTTGGCCCTCTTTATCTTGGCCACTTCGCTCACGAGGATGCGCTCCTCGATTTGCAACATCTGGCTACACTCCTTGATGTACTCGGCACGCACGATGGCTTCGGGAATGACCGCGATACTATCTACGATGTCCTTGATGACCTTGGATCGCTTGAAAGGGTCTCCACTAGCCTCAGACATCAGGAGGTTGGTCTTGAATCGTATGAAGTCCACCTCATGGGCGGCGATATACTCTTGGAACTCCGTGGCGTTGTGCTTGCGGGCAAAGCTGTCGGGGTCTTCACCGTCGGGCAAGAGCATCACCTTGATGTTCATGCCCTCCTCGAGTAGCATGTCGATACCTCGCAACGAGGCTTTGATGCCCGCCCAGTCGCCATCGTAGAGCACGGTGACGTTGTTGGTGAAGCGGTGTATCATGCGTATCTGTCCCGAGGTGAGCGCTGTGCCCGATGAGGCCACCACGTTCTCAACTCCTGCCTGATGCATGGAGATCACGTCGGTGTATCCCTCGACGAGGAAGCACTTGTCTTGCTTCACGATGGCTTGCTTGGCAAAGTAGATGCCATAGAGTTCGCGACTCTTGTGGTAGATTTCCGACTCGGGCGAATTGACATATTTGGCCACCTTGGCGTCGGTCTTCAGCACACGTCCTCCGAAGGCTACGACCTTGCCCGATAGGGTATGTACGGGAAACATCACTCGTCCCCAGAAGCGGTCGCGCAGCTGTCCGTCGTCGCGTGTGTAGCATAGTCCTGTCTTGACCAGATACTCCGTGTTGAACCCCTTCTTTTTGGCCTCTTGGTACAGTGCGTCGCGGCTCTCGGTGCTGAATCCCAGCTGAAACTTCTTGATGATGTCGTCGCGAAATCCGCGCTGACGGAAGTAGCTCATTCCGATGGCTTGTCCGTCGCGATGGTGGTGGAGGATGTCTTGGAAATACTTGTTGGCAAAGTCGTTGACGAGGAAGAGGCTCTCGCGGACGCTCTGTGCCTGCTTCTCTTCGTTGGAGAGTTCGCGCTCCTTGACTTCGATGCCATACTTCTTGGCCAGCCACTTGAGCGCTTCGTAATAGTTGAGCTGCTCATGCTCCATGATGAAGTGCACCACGTTGCCGCCCTTGCCGCAGCTGAAGCACTTGCACACCCCCTTCGATGGTGACACGCTGAACGATGGTGTCTTCTCATTGTGGAAGGGGCACAGACCGACGTAGTTGACCCCTCTTCTGCGGAGGGTGACAAACTCTGATACCACATCAACAATCTGTGCGGCATCCATGATACGGTCTATGGTGGCTTGGTCTATCATATAATATAAAGGATTCAAGTTGCGAAGAATATTAAAGGTAGTGCCTACCCATTCATGGTCATCACGGCCAGGTAGTCGTAGTGTTCGCCTTGACATACCACCTCAGCGGTGAAGCCATACTGCTCGGCATAGTAGGCCAGTGTGTCGAAGTCGATGTAGAGCCAGTCGAAGCTCTCTCCCTTGACCTGCTTGTATTGCATCTGGAAGTCCACGAGTCCGTAGTACTCGCCAGCCACATCGATGAGGTACGACCCATCTTCCTCTTCGAAGAGATACTTCAGGTCGCTTGAGTCCATGTAGATCCTTCCTCCGGGTTTGAGTAGCTGCTTCATGCGGTAGAAGAAACGCTCCATGCCCTCCATGTTGCCTATGATGCCCGACCCGTTCATGAGGAGCAAGATGGTGTCGAACCGCTCCACGAAATGTTCGTCGTAGAGGTCCAGGGCGCGTGCGTCCACGACTCCTCGCTGTCTCATCACCTCCACCGACAGCTCCGATATGTCGATGGCCGTCACCTCCTTGCCCATGGCCTGCATGGCCAGTGCGTGGCATCCGCTACCGGCGCCTACGTCGAGGATCTTGCCTCGTGCCATGGCCAGTGCCCGCTGCTCTATGGCTGGCATCTCATCGAGTGTGCGGAAGAGCTGTTCGACAGGTATCTCATCTTCGTCAAACTGTGATGAGAACACGCGCAGCGTCCCTGCTCGTCCTGTGCGGTGATATTCTGCTATGGCAGTGCCCATGGGGTCTTTGTGTGGAGGTATGAGTGACATAATGTGTGGATTATGATTGTCGGGTGTGTTTTTTATTGTGCAAAGATAATGTTATTGCCCGATTTTTACTACTTTTGTGGCCGAAAAATAGAAATGTCGTTTTATCATTTCGTCACAACTCATCTACTATCGACTATGCAATCGTACATAAACGCAAACACATTCCGCTCCTCCATCCTTGCTGGCATTGCCGTGGGCATTGCCGGATGGGGCTACTTGGCATGCACCAACATCGTGGGTGCCGTGCTCTTCTCCTTTGGGTTGCTCACTGTGGTGGGCTACAAGTTGCCGCTCTATACCGGCACTGCAGGGTTCATTGCCTTGCGCGATGCTCAGGGTCGCCCGTGCTGGGCGAGTGCCATCGGTCAGGTGCTCTTCATCCTCTTGGGCAACATCGCGGGGTGCCTCATGGTGTCGTTGCTCTCGCGCTTGTCACCCATCGACTTGGGCAGTGCAGCGCAGCGCATCCTCGAGGGTCGCTTGGCTATAGGTCCCGTGCGTGCAGGGCTCTTGGCCATAGGGTGTGGATTCATCATGACTACTGTGGTGACGTTTGCTCGTGAGGGCAAGCCCTTGGCGCTGCTCTTCGGTGTGCCCCTCTTCATCAACTGTGGCTTCCCTCACTGCCTTGCCGATGCGTTCTACTACCTCACGGTGCCTATGAGCTACACCTTGGCTCACCTTGGCGATGTGTTACTGCTGTATCCCTGCTTGGTGATAGGCAACTTCGTAGGCTGCAATCTCTATCGCTTCATTGCGCCCAAGGCATAGGTGGGATAGCATTCTTCTTAGAAAACGATCTCCGGCACTGTGGTGTCGGAGATTATTTTTGTAGAGATATTCAGTTTTTCTTACCCATCAATGCGCACCACGGAGCGCACATTGTTGAGCTTCAGCAGGTTGTCACAGATGCTCTTGATGTCGTCGACGTCGTGTACGCGGAGTCGTATGGTGCCATCGAAGATGCCGTCGTGGGCTTCGATGAGGATGCGCTCCATGTTGACGTTGAGCTCCTGTGAGATGACGTTGGTGATCTGATTGACTACGCCCACTCCGTCGATGCCCTTGATGTTGATCGACACCGAGAAGTAGAGCAGCTTGTGTGTGCTCCACTGTGCTGCCACGATGCGGTTGCCATAGGCTGCCTTGAGCTTGGTCGCTTCGGGGCACTTGCGCTGGTGGATGACGATCTGTCCGTCGTCGTCGATATATCCCAGCACGTCGTCACCGGGGATAGGGTGGCAACAGTCGGCCATGCGGTAGCTGCTCTGCAGCGCTTCGTCGGTGAGGATGAGGGGGCGCTTCTTGTCGATGGCCGATTGAGGGTTGGGCGATGAGGGTTGCGTGTTGGGTGATGAGGGTTGGGGGCCGATGGGTGAGGGCTCCTCCTTCTTGCTGGTGCGGAAGAGGCGGCTGAGGATGCTGCTTGTCGAGCTGCTCCCCTTGAGGGCGTTGCGCTCGGCCTCACCGAGTGGGACTACTCCCTTGCCGATGGCGATGAGCAGCTGGTCATACCCTGAGAATCCGTGCAGACGGCACAGGCGTGCGATGTTGTGGATGTCCAGTGTGATGTTCTCGCGCTCCACAAACTCGCTCATGCGTCGCTCGCCCTCCTTGTGTGCTATGCGCTCTTCGCGGCGCAGTATGGCCTGTATCTTGCTCTTGGCCTTGGCCGTGGTGACCATGGTCAGCCATTCGGGCTTGACGTTCTGTGTCTTCGAGGTGAGCACCTCTACCTGGTCGCCGCTCTCGAGGACGTGGCTCATGGGGACCAGCTTGTGGTTCACCTTGGCACCGATGCAGTGTGTGCCCAGCACCGAGTGTATGGAGAATGCGAAGTCGAGTGCCGTGCATCCTTGGGGCATGGTCTTGATCTCGCCCTTGGGTGTGAAGACGAAGATCTCCGATGAGTAGAGGTTGAGCTTGATGGCGTCGAGGAAGTCCATGGCGTCGGGCTGAGGGTCGTCGAGGATTTCCTTGATGGCGAGCAGCCACTTGTTGAGGTCCACCTCTTTGTCTTCGACGTATCCCTTCTCCTTGTACTTCCAGTGTGCTGCCACGCCCTGCTCGGCGATGTCGTTCATGCGCTCGCTTCGTATCTGCACCTCGACCCACTCTCCGTGGTTGCTCATGAGGGTCATGTGCAGTGCCTGGTATCCGTTGGTCTTGGGTTGGTTCACCCAGTCGCGGAATCGGTCGGGGTGGTTGCGGTAGAGGTGTGAGAGTGCGATGTATATGGCAAAGCACTCGTTGGCCTCCTCCTTGAGGTTCTTGGGCTCGAAGATGATGCGCACGGCGAGTATGTCGAATATCTCGTCGAAGGCGAGGTGCTTGGTCTGCATCTTGCGCCAGATGGAGTAGGGCGACTTGATGCGTCCCTTGAGGGTATACTTGACTCCCATCTCGTCGAGCTTGGCCTTGATGGGGGCGGTGAAGGCGTTGAAGAGCTTCTCGCGCTCTGCCTGTGTGATGGCCAGCTTCTCCTCTATGGCTGCGTACTCCTCGGGGTGCTCATACTTGAAGCTGAGGTTCTCGAGCTCCATCTTTATCTTGTTCAGTCCGAGTCGGTAGGCGATAGGGGCATAGATGTAGAGTGTCTCCCCTGCTATCTTGTACTGCTTGTTTGGTGCCATGTACTGCAGGGTGCGCATGTTGTGCAGGCGGTCGGCGATTTTGATGAGTATGACTCGTATGTCCTCCGACATGGTGAGCAGCAGCTTCTTGAAGTTCTCGGTCTGTGCCGATGCCTTGTCGCCGAAGATGCCTCCCGATATCTTGGTGAGTCCATCGACGATCTGTGCTATCTTGGGCCCGAAGAGGTTCTCGATATCTTCGATGGTGTACTCTGTGTCCTCGACCACATCGTGCAGCAGTGCGGCACAGATGGAGGTGGAGCCCAGTCCTATCTCTTCGTTCACGATGCGTGCCACGGCTAGGGGGTGCAGGATGTAGGGTTCGCCCGAGTTGCGGCGCACGCCCTTGTGTGCATGCTTGGCAAAGTTGAAGGCTCGGGTGATGATGTCCACCTTCTTGCGGTGCTTCGATGCCAGGTAGCTGCTGATGAGTCCTTGGAAGGCATCGTTGACGAGTTTCTCTTCGGCTTGTTCCTTATCGGTGTTCATGTTTGTTTAATTCTGAATTTTTTTAATTCTGAATTCTGAATTCAACAACACAGTTGTTTACTTTCAACTTTCAACTCTCAATTTTCAATTTGCCTCATCTCGGATAGATCTTCAGCGTCTTGCCTGCCACGATGTTGCTACTCTTGAGGTTGTTCCATCGCTTGAGCTCAGTGATGGTCACTCGGTAGCGTCGTGCGATGGTCGAGAGGCTCTCTCCGCTGCGTATCTTGTGGACGACGTATCCCGTGTTGAGGGCTTGGTTCTTGAGCACCTTGACCTTCTCGGCAGAGAAGTACTTGTCGCGCTCATAATTATATATGGAGTCGCCCGCGAGGATGAAGTCGCGTATCTTGTCCTCGGGGAGGCGCAGTGCTCCTGGCTGAAACTTGCCGGGGATGACGTTCTCCTTGTACTGGGGGTTCAGTCCGCGCAGTGTCTCCATGTCGATGCCCGTCACGGCCACGATCTGGTCGAAGTGGAGCAGGCGGTTCACCATGATGGTGTCGGTCTCCAGGGGCAGCTTGCTCTCCATGGGGCATATGCCGTGCTCGGCATGATAGGTCATGATGTAGGTGGCCGCGATGAAGGCGGGCAGGTAGCCGCGTGTCTCGCGGGGCAGGTACCAGTAGATGTCCCAGAAGTAGGTCTTGCCGCCCGAGCGGTAGATGGCCTTGTTCACATTGCCCGAGCCGCAGTTGTAGGCCGCGATGGCCAGGCTCCAGTCGCCGAAGCGGTCATACAGGTGTCGCAGGTACTTGGCCGCTGCCCAGGTGGCCTTGACTGGGTCGCGACGGTCGTCGACGAGGCTGTTCTGCTTCAGCCCATACACCTTGCCCGTGCTGTACATGAACTGCCACAGCCCTGTGGCTCCCACGCGCGACACGGCCACGGGGTTGAGTGCCGACTCCACCACGGGCAGGTACTTCAGCTCGTTGGGCACGCCATGCACGTCGAGTGCCTGCTCGATGAGCGGCTCATAGTACTCCATCATGCCCAGCATGTAGGACACCTGATGGCGCAGCTTCGTGGCATAGCGGTCGATGTGTGCTCTCACGGGTTGGTTATACACCATGGGGACGATGCAGGGCAGGTGTGCCAGGCGGTCGGTGTAGACCGTGTCGCTGAAGGTGGGGTTCGTGGCGCTCGCCGTGCAGGTGGTGTCCACCATCAGGTAGGTCTGTGCATACCAGCTGTCGAGCAGGCTGTCCAGCTCGCCCGACATGCTCTCGAGCACCACCAGCGAGTCGTCCACTATCGTGGTCCACTCCTCGGGGATGGGGTCGCGCTCCACCATCATCACTTCGGGCTCCTGCTCTGCCAGGGCAGTCGCGTCTTGCTCCACGGGCACCACTGGTGCCGGTTGCTCGGCGCTCACCACTGGTGCAGCGCCCGATGCCTTCACCCCGCGCGTGGGGAACATCTTCTCAGTGCACCCGCACAAGGCTATCAGGGCGGGCAATATCAGGTATAGGGGTTTCTTCATAGGGGTAAAAGAGCCTCTCCCCCCGCCCTCCCCAGAGGGAGGGAGCTCTCGAGCATTGCGGAGAAAAGGGCGGTTGTCATGATTGTTGTTAATCGTTGTTATTTTTTTTTCGTGATGAGTTGTCCTTGCCGTTCTCTTCCGAGTCACCCCTCCCGTGGAGGGGCTGGGGGAGGCTACTTCCCCCCACGATGATCACTATCTCGCCTCGCGGCTCGGTAGCGGTGAAGTGGGCGATGACCTCGGTGAGCGTGCCGCGCACGGTCTCCTCGTGTAGCTTCGATATCTCGCGACACACGGCCACCTCGCGGTCGGGACCGAAGTGCTCGGCAAACTGCGTGAGCGTCTTCACCAGTCGGTAGGGCGACTCATAGAAGATCATCGTGCGGTGCTCACCCTGCAGGGCGGTGAGGCGTGTCTGCCGTCCCTTCTTCTGAGGCAGGAATCCCTCGAAGCAGAATCGGTCGTTGGGCAAGCCCGAGGCCACCAGGGCAGGCACGAAGGCTGTGGCCCCTGGCAGGCACTGCACCTCGACCCCGTGGCGCACACACTCCCTGACGAGCAGGAAGCCCGGGTCGCTGATGGCCGGTGTGCCCGCGTCGGAGATGAGCGCCACCGTCTCGCCCGCCAGCATGCGCTGCACGAGGGGCTCGATGGTCTTGTGCTCGTTAAACTTATGGTGCGACATCAGCGCATTCTTGATTTCATAGTGCTTGAGCAGTATGCCGCTCGTGCGTGTGTCCTCGGCCAAGATGAGGTCTGCTTCCTTGAGCACCCGTATGGCGCGGAAGGTCATGTCCTCGAGGTTACCCACCGGTGTGGGCACCACATAGAGTCGTCCGTTAGTCATTGCGAAAGTTCCAGTTTATACATGTTCGTCTCCTTGCGCACGAATCCCATGGACTGGTACAGCCCGTTGGCCGCCACGCGCTTGGGGTTCGAGGTGAGGTACACCGTGTCGATGCCCCTCTCCCTGCAGAGCTCCAGTGCGCGCTCCACCAGCACCCGTCCGTAGCCGCAGCCGCGATGGGCCTCGTCGACCACCACGTCCTCGATCCACGCCTTGCTGCCTGTGGGGCTCACATAGGTGCCCACGGTGAGCATTCCCGCCACCTGTCCCTCGCAGAGCAGCAGCATCAGCTGGCTCGTGGGCGAGGTCACCAGCTCGTGGTACTCCTCGGCCGACAAGGCTATGGGGCGTGTCGTGAGCTGCCTCAGCAGGCGACACACCGCCTCATGATGACTCGCCTCATAGGCAGTGGGGGTGATGATGGTGTAGGTCATAGCGCAAGTCTTGTGTTCTTTTTTGTTTTCGAGTGTAAAATTAGCCCTATTTTCTGTAATAGCAAAATAAAGAGGGAATTTATGATTTATGATTTGCGATTTATGATTTATGATAATTCTACCCGCTATCTTGGTAGTCCTTTTTCGACGTTGACTTGGACTTTTTCGACGTTGACGTTAACGTTGACGTTGACCCACCATCCGGCAGGCAGTTAACGTTAACATCAATCACCTGATTTCTCAGCATGCCCGGCACATAGGAGATGTGTAGCCATCGGTAACCCTCCTCGGCGATGAGTTGGGTGAAGCAGATCTGTCCCTCGCGCTGCATCTGGATGATGAGATGGAAGAGAGCGAGATTCTGGCCCCCCTCAGTCCCCCCAAGGGGGGATGAAACAGAAAACGAGGTCGGGGTCTTCCCCCCTTGGGGGGATAAGAGGGGGGCTTTGATATCCGCCGCACATCCCACGATGTGGTGGCTGTTAGCGACTCCACCGACAGCGGTGTTGAGTGCCGGGCAGCGGTAGCCCGAGGTGACGATGATGGGTGCGCCGTAGCGGCGGCGTATGGGGTCGAGCAG
>JAEIGA010004312.1_pt1 | contig 22023 bp, 14 predicted proteins | sample 9270691 | NCBI WGS metagenome assembly JAEIGA01 (sample SAMN17057246, study PRJNA624740) | gut metagenome | biome: biome; isolation source: fecal sample | host: Bos grunniens | place: China: Xizang | collected 2019 | reverse complement strand
CTCAACTCTTTTTCAACTTTTTCGCTGATTTCCGGGATCTGCGCCGCAGGCATGCGCTCAACATTATGCAGCAGGAAAGGGATTTCCGACCCATGGTGAGCAGGCAGCCCTCCGAAAATCGGACTCTCCAACGCAAACATGTAATTCCAGCAAGGTGCGCCGAACTGTTCTTTCATCTCACACCAGTGAATTATCTGCGTTCGGAACATGGTCTCATAATATATCAAGTCTAACGGATCCTTCCCTGGATAGGCTTTAGCCCAGCATGAAAGGATTTTTGATGTGTATTTGCCATATACAGAATGAAGTTTTTCCATTCGTTCTACATCAGACCATCTAGTCTTGTTATTGATTATATCCCAATGCCAGCCAGATTCACCTAGTGCGGAACCTATTATGCATGAGATCTTATACGCTTCAGGGCGAAGGCCATAATCGAAAGGATATCCGTAATAATAGTTATTTGGAAGGACCGTTCTGCCTACATAGCGGTATATACCGTCCTTCATGTATGCAGCACTCTCTTCAGAATACGCTGACATGTACCCTTCAAGCAGCTTTCTGTAATCCATGGTTTCCAATTCAGCTACATCTGAATCGGACAAGCCAAGTTTCTCCAGCATTTTGTGCACTATATCATATCCATTATGTTCTTTTTTGGGGAACACCATATTAGCTGATACAGCACTTTCCATAACACATTTATGAAATAGCCCATCCGCAGCAGGCGTCTGCATCAATGCCCATTGTTTACAGCCACCTCCGCTGTGCCCCATAAGAGTAACATTTGACGGATCTCCTCCGAAAGCGGAAATGTTCTCCTGTATCCATTTCAGAGCTGCAACAAGATCCTCCAACCCCAGATTTGCAGTATTTTCATAACGAGTCTCATCAAACGGGGATAGATCCAGAAAACCTAGCAAAGCAATCCTATGATTCACCGATACGAATACCACATCCCCATAAGCGGAAATATTGAATCCATCGGTAGCAACAGTATCATTTGCATTTCCGGCGTGAAACCCACCTCCCGGGATCCATACTATCACCGGCAATTTGGAGCCTCTGTCTATCGAAGGCGTCCATATGTTCAAGTTAAGGCAATCCTCACTCTCAGTGCTCGGTATAGTTCCCTGCAGCAGAGGTACATAATCTCTCCTAGGTTTACCCATAGCTGTTGTAAGGCAACCATCTCCACGGACAAATGCATCCTTGACCCCGCTCCACTTAGCCTGGGCAGGAGAAAAAAACCTTTTGGCAGTGCCGTAAGGCACTCCTAAAAAATGGTGTATTCCACGATATGTAAATCCGCGTAAACGCCCTCCAGTTGTTTTTACTACTGGTGCATCATTTCCGCAATAAAACAGACTGGCCATATTCCCTCCTTCCAGCTTTTTTGAAACCGTTTGTATAAAATTAGTGTCTCCTAACAAAGGAGCGGTGCAGCAGCTGATGCGGCACCGACCCTTCATTAGTATTTAAAAAATTGTGAATTAGAAGCGGATAGGTCCGTTGATTCTCGGGTCAGAACCATCGAAGTCAATGCTTGCCTCAATAGCATCATCGATCCTCTTGATCTGATCATCTGTCAGTGTCCAGTCAAATGCACCGCAGTCTTCGACTGCTTCTTTTCTGTTACGAACACCGACAAGAGCTGTAGTAACATAATCTTTCTGTGTCTGCCAGTTGATAGCGACCTGTACCTGTGGCTTTCCTACTTCTGCTGAAATCTCATCAAGAACGTTGACTACCTTCATGACTTTGCTGAAGTGAGGTTCTTTGAAGAACGGATAGAAGAAGTTTCTGGGGTCACGACCTACAAATGTAGGCGCTTCACGGAATTCGCCTGAGAGGATACCTGCACCGATAGAACCATATGTGCAAACCGCAAGTCTGTTAGCAGCAGCCCATTTCATGAGCTCTTCATCTCTTCTAACAACCATTGAATACGGCGGCTGAATAGCATCTATCTGGCATACGCGCTGACACTCTATGATCTGATTTTTCTGGAAGTTGCTGAGACCAACAGCACGGATCTTGCCCTGCTTTTTAAGTGTCTTCATCGCTTCCATTGTCTCGGAGAAAGGAGTATCAAGATCCGGCCAGTGTACGAAGTAGAGGTCGATGTAATCTGTTCCAAGTCTTCTCAGTGACTGCTCGCATTCATAGAGAACGTTCTCATATCTTCCGTCACGTGCATAGAAAGCGTCTGTACGAACTGCCTTAAGTGTTGTCTTTGCTGCGCAGACTTTTGTTGCTACGAAGACTTTGCTGCGGTCAAGTTCTTTGAGTGCTCTTCCTACAACAGTCTCCGAATAACCTGCGCCGTAGTCTGGAGCAGTATCGATGATGTTAACACCATTTTCTACCATAGCATGGATAGCATCGATGCAGTCTTTATCATTGACTTCACCATATCCAGCAGCTCCCATTTCCCATGTACCAACACAGATGGAAGATATTTCTGCGTTGAGTCCACCAAACCATTTGTACCTCATGCCAAACTACCTCATTTCTTAATAAATTAATTACTAATATTTTACCTCAATTTACGCCGCTGTGTCTCAGCGGATTTCTTTTTTTGGTCTTTTATTCGTCATCGCTGTTTTTCATAATATCAGCGAACGAATTGCTGAATTTAGCATATTTGTCATAGACAGACACCAGCTCGCGGTCATAGTCGTATCTCATTTCGCACTTCTTATCGAAGATCATGGTTCCGCCCTTACCCGGCTCGTATTGTTTCCATTCAGGGACGTCACCGCCGTTAGGATCTCCGCAAGTGGCGAAATTGATCCAGGCCTGATGCATCTTCTGGCTGAGAGCTACTGCGTCTGGCTCATTAAGTGCATCAACATATTCTGTATTGCCGAAGACCAAAGGCAGACAGATTCCATGATATGCAGGCATACCGCCGAAATAATCAAGCTGATAGCTGATCATATAGTTCCAGACTGGCGCTCCAAATCCTGACATTGCATCTGCGAACTCCAGGGTACCAAGACGTGTTCCACGGTCCAGATTGTAGAGATCCATAATATCGCGTCCGGGATATGTCTTCTCAAACAGTGCGACCATCTCATCTTTCTTGTCACCGAAAAGCTCTGTCAGCATTTCATCACGTTTTTCAGCGGAAACTGTATAAGGAGTAAATGTCGGCATATAGAGGACAGTCTCACATAGAACAGATCCGCAGATCACCGGAATCTTCTTCGCATGTTCACGGAAGCCTACTTCGTGAGGGTTGCCGAGATAGTAATCATTTTTGACCGGCGCGAGCATCATACCAATAGGCTCACCTCTGTCAGCAAACTCTTTTGCAACCTCAAGGTACTTCTCACGGAGCTTCTCAAACGGAACCTTCTTGATCTCTTCAAAAGTCTCTTTTGTAAGTCCAAGCTTCTCAACAAGAGCATTTGCTATCTTCTTGCTGGCTTTTGTGCCTACTTCTTCTGCCCCTTTGATGTGCATCAAGCCGCTCTGGAATATTACTCGATTATACAATCCATCCGCAGCAGGAGTCTGAAGGAGAGTCTGGATCTTTCCGCCGCCGCCTGACTGACCGAACAGGGTCACATTATCAGGGTCGCCGCCGAATTTATCGATATTCTTCTTCACCCACTTGAGTGCCTCGACAATATCCTCCATACCTGCATTTCCGGAGTTTTTATATTTCTCCCCGAAATCAGACATGTCCAGATATCCGAGAATATTAAGACGATGGTTGAACGAAACAACTACCAGATCTCCGTCTCTGCACAGGTTTGCACCGTCATAGCTCATCTGCTCTACGGAAGAACCAGTTGAAAATCCACCGCCATGTACCCAGACCATTACCGGGCGTTTTCTTCCCTGTTCCGGTTTTTTGGTCCAAACGTTGATATACTGGCACTTCTCATCCTCCGGCCAGAATCTGTATCCGAACAGCGGCTGCTGTGAAAGAGCATTCATGCTTGTGACATCAGGTTTTTGGACTGTTGGCGCAACAGGTCCGTATGTCACTGCTTCCACAACACCATACCAATGCTCAATGGCTTTGGGTGATTCGTACCGCTCTGCCTCAGCGTACGGGATACCACGGAAATAATACAGGTCATTTACAAAGCAGCCGCGTACTTTGCCGGCAGCTGTCATGACTTCCGTACGTTCATCACAGTAAAATCTACGATTCATCTTTTCTCTCCTTTTCTTTATTCTCAGCTCTTCTTTGGTTTCAATACTCTTAAGAACGAGTCTGCTAAATTAGAATATTCCTTATATTTTGCAATCAGTTCAGTGTCATAGTCATAGCGCATCTCACACTGCTTATCAAACACCATTGTTCCGCCCTTCTCAACGTCAAATGGTTTCCACTCAGGAACATCTCCTCCGTTAGGATCACCGTTTGTAGCAAAATTGATCCATGCCTGGTGCATCTTCTGACTGAGGCAGACCGCATCCGGCTCATTAAGGGCATCAACATACTCTGTGTTGCCGAACACAAGCGGCAGACATATACCATGGTATGAAGGCATTCCGCCGAAATAATTGAGCTGATAGGTGATCAGATAGTTGTATGCAGCTGCTCCGAATCCGGTTTTCAGTTTTGACCACTCCACTGATCCAGAGCGTGTTGTAAGATCCAAATTGTATAGATCCATTAGATCACGTCCCGGATATGTCTTTTCAAACAAGGCGATCATCTCGTCCTTCTTATCACCGAAGAGATCCTCCAGCAATTCCTGCCGTTTCTCTGCAGATTCAGTGTACGGATAAAATGTCGGAGCATACAGCACTGTCTCACAAAGAACAGATCCGCAAATAACCGGAATCTTCTTTGCCTCTTCACGCAAACCTACTTCAAACGGGTTGCCCAAATAATACTCATTGCGTACAGGAGAGATTGCTCTTCCTACTTGTTCGCCTTTAGCTTCAAAATCCTTTACTGCTTCAAGGTAAGCTTCACGGAGTTTTTCAAACGGTACTTTCTTGATCTCTTCAAAAGTTTCTTTGGTAAGGCCAAGCTTCTCTACCATTGCAGCCGCAAGTTTTCTGCTAGCTTTTCCGCCTGCTTCTTCAGCACCACGGTTTACCATCATGCCGCTCTGGAAGATCGCCTTGTTATACAGGCCATCTGCTGCAGGCATCTGCATCAGTGTGCGGATTTTCATACCGCCGCCCGACTGCCCGAACAGTGTAACATTATCGGGGTCTCCGCCGAACTTATCTATGTTCTTCTTTACCCATTTCAAGGCCTCAACGATATCTGCCATGCCGGCATTACCTGAGTTCCAGTATTTTTCACCGAACTCTGACATATCCAGATATCCCAGAATATTCAGACGATGGTTGAATGATACAACTACCAAGTCACCGTCTCTGCAGAGATTTGCTCCATCATAGCTCATTTGTTCAACAGAAGAGCCTGTTGAAAATCCGCCGCCATGGACCCATACCATGACCGGACGTTTACGGCCAGGTTCAGGTTTCTTTGTCCATACGTTGATATACTGGCATTTCTCATCTTCAGGCCAGAATCTGTATCCGAACAAAGGCTGCTGAGAGAGGGCGTTCATGCTTGTAACATCGGGCTTCTGAACAGTAGGAGCAACAGGTCCATAGGTAACTGCTTCTACAACTCCATCCCAATGTTCAATAGCCTTAGGCGGCTCATATCTCTCCGCCTCAGCATAAGGGATCCCTCTGAAATAGTAATGATCGTTGAGGAAGCAACCACGGACTTTACCTGCGGCTGTCATGACCTCCGTGCGCTCATCACAATAAAATCTACGGTTCATCTTTTACCCTCCTTATTAATCCTTCTTTTTCAATGTCCTGGAGAACAAGTCAGCAAACCGTGATTTCTCCTCATATTCAGTGATCAGCTCACGGTCGTAATCATAACGCATCTCACATTGTCTGTCGAAAAGCATCGTACCGCCTTTGCCATTCTTATATGTTTCCCAGCATGGAACATCTCCTCCATTCGGATCACCATTTGTAGCGAAGTTGATCCATGCCTGATGCATCTTCTGGCTGAGGCATACCGCATCGGGTTCATTTAGCGCATCTACATACTCTGTATTTCCAAATACGAGTGGCAGACAGAGTCCATGGTATGCAGGTGTTCCGCCGAAATAATTCAACTGATAAGTGATCAGGTAGTTCCATACAGGAGCTTCAAATTTAGATTTGTTATCAGCAAATATGATAGTTCCTAAACGTGTAGATATATCCAGATTATAAAGATCCATGATGTCACGACCTGGATATGTTTTCTTGAACAGATCGATCATTTCGTCTCTCTTTTCACCGAAGACATCATCGAGCATATCAAGGCGCTGCTCTTCTGTAGCACTGTTGTATGGAGTAAATGAAGGTGCATACAAAACTGTCTCGCAGAGAACAGATCCGCAGATCGTAGGAATTGTACCTGCATGCTCTCTGAAACCTACTTCATAAGGATTGCCTGCATAATAATCATTAGGCACAGGAGCAAGTGGCATTCCAACAGTCTTTCCCTCTGCAGCAAGAGCTGAAACAGCTTTCAGATATGCTTCCCTGAGCTCATCAAAAGTAAATTTTTTGATATCTTCGATAGTCTCTTTAGTAAGTCCAAGATTATCTACCATTTTTGCTGCTATGGTGCGGTTAGCTTTTGTACTGGCTTCCTCACCGCCTGCACTGTTCATAAGGCCGCTCTGGAAGATGACCTTGTTATAGAGCCCGTCCGCAGCCGGCATCTGAAGAAGAGTGCGGATCTTGTGTCCACCTCCAGACTGTCCAAACAGTGTGACATTATTCGGATCTCCTCCGAATTTTTCGATGTTTTTCTGGACCCATTTGAGAGCTTCAACAATATCCATCATACCTAAGTTTGCAGAGTTCCAATACTTATCTCCAAACTCAGACAGATCCAAATATCCGAGGATATTAAGACGATGGTTAAAAGAAACGACAACCAGATCACCGTCTCTGCACAGGTTGGCACCATCATAGCTCATCTGCTCTACTGAAGAACCGGTAGCATATCCGCCGCCATGCACCCACACCATAACTGGGCGCTTCCGTCCAGGTTCAGGTTTCTTTGTCCACACATTGATATACTGGCATTTCTCATCTTCCGGCCAGAATCTGTACCCGAACAACGGCTGCTGCGAAAGAGCGTTTCTGCCCCTTACTGCAGGCTTGTTAACTGTCGGTGCAACAGGTCCATATGTAACGGCTTCCAGCACTCCATCCCAATGCTCAACTGCTTTTGGCGCCTCATATCGCTCTGCTTCGGCATAAGGAATACCGCGGAAATAATAAAGGTCATTTAAGAAGCAGCCGCGAACCTTTCCCGCAGCTGTCATGACTTCCGTGCGTTCATCACAGTAAAATCTTCTGTTCATTTTCTACTCCTTAAAAATCAAAGGTGTTTTAGAAATCAGTTTTACAAATGCTATTTTAAGTATATCTTGAGTAGCTTTTTCATTCAATGAAGACATGTTGATTCTCACTACATTTCGTGATGTTGAATAACGAAATACTGTTATGATTGCACAAACTGACGAACCAAAAAACAGGGAAGGCTTAAAGCCTTCCCTGCTCTGTTATGTGCTAAACAATCCTCTTTAAAGATTAATCGAAGAATGCAGCGTACTCGTCGATGTTCTCTTCTGTTACGTAAGTGAACTCATAGTAGTTTGTTGTGCCATATCCCGCAGGAGGATCCTGTCCGAGAATTCCTGCATGGCAGCACTGAATCATACCGAGCGGTACTCTGTCTTTCAGTCCGAGGTCGATTGTTCCTCTGTAGATGCCTTTTCCATCTTTTGCCTGTTTTACGAGGTTAAGAGCGATATCGGTTGCGTCTGTAGCAAATACGCCGTACTCGCTTATATCTTTACCTGCACCAACAAGGTCAGCATACCAAGCTTCAGCAACACCAGTTACCATTGCGTCTGCCAAGGATGCACAGATCTTCATCTCAGGTCTTGCAGAAAGCATGTTGTTCCAGCAGTCAACCTGGTCGCCGTTGAACGGGCTGCGGAATACTTCACCGCGTGAGCAGTTGTCAAGGAATCCATCCTGAATTCCGTCTGAACGGTTAACAGCAGCCTCTACGATCTCAACAGACATAAGTCCGCAGACGATCTTCTCATCATTCGGGATGTGCTCATCTGCCCATTTACCAGCCATGCTACCAATTGCATAGCCCAGATCATAGAATGAGCAAAGGAATGAAAAGTTAGCAGCTTCGACATACTCATCGTAAGAAACGACTGTGATGCCTTTGTCTACCAGTTCCTGAATTGTAGGAGTCATACCTACTGGGTCATTAATACGAACAATAATGCCGTCAACACCAGCAGAAACGAAGTTTTCGAGGTTATTGATAGTAACAGCAGTATCATTGTTGTCCTCAGCGGTGAGGAGCTTGATATTGTTCTTGTTGCAATAATCTCTCATAACATCGACCATGAATGACATTGTCTCGTTGGTCAGACCGTTGGTGTTAAATCCAATGATAAGCTCTTCTGCAGGTGCAGGTGCAGGTGCCGGTGCCGGCTCATCCCCACCACCAGACGGTGCGGGTTCGGGTGTCGGACTTCCGCCGCAGGCTGCGAACGAAAAAGCCAATACCAACAGCATGATTAAAGCAAAAATCTTCTTCATCCGTTTTCTCCAATCCTTTACATTTTCTTAGTCTCTTAAGACATTTCTAGTACAGCGTTTTATAAATACATTTTATTAAACGCCCTTTTGAGTATATCCATTTTTTTCATTGGCTACAAGCGATTCGTATGCACAATATCCACTTTTTATTCAAATTGTAATCATTATTATGTGTTACTTGTACATATTGCACACTTGCACCAAGAATTGTTAGTCAGTATGAATAAATCAGCAAAACGCTCATTTAACGCTCATATTTCTCCGAAAGCTATCTTGCGCCCCGGCTCATGGTAATCGCTCACCAAATTGGTCTGGGCATCAAACACCATTGTATAGTAGTTCTTTTCATCAAATGGTTTCCAGACTCCTATCTGAGCACAGCTCGGATCTCCTGTCCTTGCGAATGCCGCCCATGAAGCACCTGCGGCATCTGACAGTTTCATTGCATCGACATAAGTATCTGCTGTCCAGATCCCGGGAGCATACGCGCCATTGTCAAAGAAGAATGGAACATCCACTCCGTGAATAGCCTTCATAGACGGATATGGTCCTTCGAACGCAAATACATAGTTGTAAAACGGAGCAGCACCTACTTTTGCACGGGCACGTGCTCTAAGGATATTCTGCTTAAGATGTCGCTGATCGTTGTTAAACGCTGCATAAATATCAGTAGGATTAGCATCATCGCCGAGCATCTTCTGATAGACCTCATAGATCTTCTTTGTCTGCTCATCAGTATATCCAGACAGTGTCATCTCTTTCATTGCATCATCAGGAGTAAAGTCATACATTCTCTGATCAAAAAGGGCCCATAAACGTGCATCGTCTTTGGTATAGCCGTTTATAACTGCTATATCTTTGCTGAATTCAGAACCTTCTGCTCCATCGAATGGATCGTAAACAACATGTTTTCCATCACATACGGAGGGGAACACCATGTATGTTCCGAGTGTTCTTGTTTTATTGATCGCACGGATCGTCTTTATGAGATCCTCAGGAGGGATCTTCTGCAGATCGTCGACATGGTCTGCATCAATACCGAGGTAATCCATAAATTCTTTGGTGCGTTCGATTCCGATCTCCGGACCCTGTGCATGGAATCCACCTGATTGCACAATAGCTTTCTGAAACAGACCTTTTGCCGCAGGCATTCCCATAAGGGCACAAACTTTTCCGCCGCCGCCAGACTGGCCAAACAAAGTTACATTGCCCGGATCGCCGCCAAACGCCTCGATATTGTCATGGATCCACTGCAAAGCAGCAACCATATCCTGATGACCAAGATTGACGGAATCTTTATATTTTTCACCGAACTGCGTCAGGTTGATGTACCCAAATATCGTCAGACGGTGTCCAACTGTTATAAGGATAACGTTCTGCTTCTTTGCAAGATTATAGCCATCGTGCCAGTCCGCTTCAGCTGCTCCGGCGCAGTCTCCGCCGCCATGGAACCAGACCAATACAGGGCGTTTTTTTCCGTCTTCCACTCCGGAAGTCCAGATGTTCAAAGCAAGGCAGTCTTCCGTCTGACGCCCTACACCCATCTCGCTGCTTCGCTGCATCAGTTTTTGCTGATCCTTATAAAGCTGAGTGCTGGTAATATCTGAATCCTCCATTCTGGGAGTATCATGCTGCCAGCTTTTTGCCACATACTCTTGAGCCAGTTTTTCTCCCTCCCATGGAATGAGCGGCTTAGGCGGCATAAATCTATTCTCCCCTGATGTGTCCTGAGCATAATGGACACCGAGGAATCTGTAAACGCCGTCAATATAAGTTCCTCTGAGTTTGCCGGCTTTTGTCGTTACAACAGGTTCTTTTTCTTTTACTATCATTCTAATCAATTCCTCAATACGTGTTCCTGATCATGCGCAGAGCAAAGAATTGCTCTGCGCTTTCCGTTTATCATTGACTCTTAAAAAGATGTAGGCATCTTATCAAGACCATCAAATATCAGTTTACGTGCTTCTCCGTGATAATCACTTACCAGCTTACTTTCAGCATCGAAGAACATAGTGTAATAGTCTTTCTCATCAAAAGGTTTCCAAACGCCGATCTGCGGGCAGCTAGGGTTACCTGTCCTTGCGAAAGCAGCCCATGCTGCGCCCGCGGCATCAGAGAGTTTCATTGCATCTACATAGGTATCCGCAGTCCAAATTCCAGTTGCATACTGTCCATTATCGAAGAAGAACGGCACATCAACACCATGAATAGCCTTCATTGTAGGATATGGTCCTTCAAAGCCAAATAGATAATGGTAATAAGGAGCAGCGCCGACTTTTGCACGAGCACGTGCTCTGTCAATATTGCTTCCAAGCTGGTTGTGATCGCAAAGGAATCCAAGGAATATATCTTCAGGTTTAGCATCTTCCCCAAGCAATTTCTTATAGAGGTTATATATCTCTTCAGCTTTCTCCTCGGAGTAATTCATATCTACGATCCGTTTTTTAGCCTCTTCTTCGTTGATCCCGTACATAGACTGATCAAACAGAGACCACAGACGTCCATCGTCTTTAGTATTGCCGTTAATAATATAGATATCTTTACTGTACTCAGAACCTTCAGCACCATCAAAAGCATTGTATTTAAAGTGTTTTCCATCCAATACTGACGGGAATGCCATGTATGTGCCGAGAGTTCTTGTCTTATTGATATCGCGGATCGCCTGAATAAGTGCTTCCGGAGGTAGTTTCTGTAAGTCATCAACATGATCTGCATCTATACCAAGGAAATCCATAAACTCTTTAGTCATATCTGCTCCGACCTGTGGATCTGTAGCAAGGAAACCGCCGGACTGAATGATAACCTTCTGGAACAAGCCTTTTGCCGCAGGCATGCCCATTAAAGCACATACTTTTCCACCGCCTCCTGACTGCCCAAACAAAGTGACATTGCCAGGGTCACCGCCAAACGCCTCGATGTTGTCATGGATCCACTGCAAAGCAGCAACCATATCCTGATGACCGAGGTTAACAGAATCCCTATATTTCTCTCCATAAGCAGTAAGGTTGATGTATCCAAATACTGCAAGACGGTGGCCAACAGAGATCAGGATTACATCCTGTTTTTTAGCAAGATTATATCCGTCATGCCAATCCGCTTCGGCTGCACCTGCAAAATCTCCGCCGCCATGGAACCACACCATGACAGGACGCATCTTCCCATCGTTGATACCTTGTGTCCAGATATTAAGAGCTAAACAGTCTTCCGTCTGTTTGCCCATACCCATCTCACTGCTGCGCTCCATAAGTTTCTGCTGATCTCTGAACAATGGTGTGCTTGTAATGTCATCATCTTCCATACGTGGATGATCATGCTGCCAGCATTTAGCAACATATTCCTGAGCAAGTCTTTCTCCTTCCCATGGGACAAGAGGTTTTGGCGGCATAAATCTGTTCTCGCCTGAAGTATCCTGCGCGTAATGCACTCCGAGAAAACGATATACTCCGTCAATATATGTACCTCTTAGCTTGCCTGCTTTAGTCATGACTACAGGTTCTTTTTCTTTTACAATCATAAAATACCTCCAAGTTTGCCTATATACATGGGGCGGCAGGAATACGCCGCCCCACGCAAAAAGGAATGATTAATAATATTCGCCTGGAACTACCAACACAAGGTCACTCAGCGGGAAAGAAGCGCAAGGATGTATCTCATTCAACTGTTTATCAGCCCATCTGCGTCCATCTGTCTCTGCGGGGATAAAAACATCACCGGAGATCAGCCTTGAACGGCACCATCCGCATTCGCCGCTACGGCAGCGTGAAGGAGCTTTAATGCCTGCACGCTCTAACGCTACGAGAACAGACTCGTTTGCTGAACAGTCACATACACACTCGTTCGGTCCCTGTTTGACAGTAAGCTTGAATGTCTGGTCCTTCTTTTCAACAGGATATCCCGGTTGCTCCCACACCTTCTTGGTGACACCGAGCAATTCACGGCGAACATGTTTTTCGTCCAATCCGAGTTTCTTAACTTCTCCCTCAGCAAAACGATACATTGCTTCCGGTCCACAGATAAATACTGAATAGTCTCCTTCAGGAGCATATTTTTTGATCAGGTCAGCAGTAATGAAACCTGTCTCAAATCCTTCTTTCTCTTCATTGGAGAGAACATGCACTACCTTTACTTTATCGGTTGCTGCACAGATATCATCCAGTTCTTTACGGAAGAGGATCGCATCTTCTGTACGGCTTCCGAAGAGGATAGTCAAATTGAAATCTTCAAGTCCGTCACGGATAGCATAAGCCATGGAAAGGAACGGTGTGATTCCCGATCCGCCTGCAAGAGCGATAACATTCTTGCAGTCTCTGACTTCTTCGTAATAGAAATTACCAAGCCCGCCGGAACCGATGATCTCATCTCCAACCTTTAAGTTCTCAAGCATCCAGTCTGCAGCGAATCCACCCGGATTCTTTTTGATGGTAACAGCATATTTGCCGTCTTTTGCCCACATAGGAGAAGAAGCTATGGAATACGGACGGGTAACAAAACTGTCACCTATCTGCAGTTTAAGCGAAACATATTGACCTGCTCTGAAAAATGCAGCAGGTTGGCCGTCTGCGCGTTTAAGAATGAAGGATTTGGCATCAGCACCTTCATGATCAATAATCTGATCAACTACGAATTTCTGGAAGTCCGGATGCATCGCTTTTGCGAATTCGTTGATCTTAAATGTGCCGTTAACTTCTTTTGCAGGAGCGGCATCTATCGCCTGCTGGCGTGTTTTGCTGAGGTTCGAGAACTTCAGCATATCCAAAAGGCCTATCAGACCTACTTTAACGTTGAGCGACATTATTTGTTTCCTCCTTCCTTCATTTCTGCTACCGCCATTGCGGCACACATATCTCCGTTGATCCATGTTGATGAGTATCCATCTCCGCGGAATGATGCAGCACCGATATGCCTTAATCCTTTGATCGGGAACTCATCGCTCATCATCATCATACGTGAGATCATGCTGTCCCAGTTGACCAACTCATAACCGTAGGATGAACCTTCAGGTGTTCCAAGATATCTGGCGAAAGTCATAGGTGTGGAGATCTCTACTTCCTCGATGTAAGGCTCGATATCTACTCCGTATACTTCTTTGAATCTTGCAATATGCTGTTTCAGAAGCTTTTCCTTAAGAGGTACATAATCTTCCGGTTCAAGGTTGTTGAAATCATCCGGTCTGTACATCGTAGTGAAAGAAACTACGCAAGTCCCTTCCGGTGAAAAGTCCGGGATAAGATTGTTGTAACAGAGAAGAATGATGAACTTGTTCGTATCAATATGCGCCATGTTCTCATATTCTTTTTTAGTATCACATGATCCGGGCATGAACACGGTATAGTCATGAATACCAAGTTCTTCTGCTGTCTTATTGAGAGCAAAGTAAGAAACGACCATCCTGCCGCCATATCTTCCGTTTCTGGCAGCAGATTTCTTTTTCTCCTGCTCCGGGACCAATTCCTTGGGCATCATCCTTGAGTAGATAATGTCCGGGTTTATATTTGCTAAAACCTGCTCGCACGCCACGTCTCCAAGTGTTGTCCTTACTCCGCAGATCTTATCACCGTCAAAAAGGAATTCCTCGGCACGGCAGTTGAACCATGCTTCTCCTCCAAGTTCATAGAATCTCTTCATGAATGCCATGGAGATCTCATGTGAAGTGTGATGAGGAATAACTGCTTTTCTGGTGATATACATATGGATCATGTTTCCATAGTGCAGGAAGTTGATCTCATCAAGAGGCATTCCCAGGTATCCCCAGTAAACACCAAGAATATCTATCGCTCTCTGGGGGAACTTTAGTGCTTTAAGTACTCTAAGCGTGTCATATCCGCAGGTCCTAAGCATGTTGGGGAAGTGTTTCTGCATATACTTAGGATCATTGGGAGTTCCGTCATTCATATAAACGACTGCTGCACGGATTTCCTCCATCAGGTCAAACAAAGTGTTCATCTTGTCTCTGGTTCCGGGAACATATTCTTCCATCTTGTCGATGAAAGCTTCCCGACCTGCGGGCATAGAAACATCCATAGGTGTCCCGTCTGAATATGTGGAGATGCAGCGGAAACACTCAGGAACTGTGATCCAATCTATGTCTATTCCATCTCTCTCCAGAAGTAAGCGGACATCACCCTTATTGTCTTCCGGGCCGAAGTCGCAGATCTCATGAACGCTCGGATCAAATTCGAACCTGCCTCTTACGAAGCTGGACGCACAACCGCCGGGCAGGTTGTGCTGATCTATCAAAAGCGTTTTTTTGCCCTCTTTTGCTGCCCTTACAGCTGCTGTAAGACCGGCGTTTCCTGCGCCGACTACAACGATGTCATATTTTTTTACGTCCATAAAGCTTCTCCTTTCTTTAATATTTCGAGCTTGCGTTCGTAAAACTTTAAAGACTCACTGTGTTTATAGTACCCTTCGCATCCATATCTCGCGATAAAACGTGAAGAATAATATCCAATCGTCAACTCGGTAACAAGGATCAGGAGTTCCTGACCTTCTCCCCATACCTTCTCTGCAAAACGGAAAAGCGCATCAAGCATAGCGCTTGCCCCTTTTGCTTTCTCTTTCATGTCAGAAACTAGCTTCTCATAATCTGTACGGATTTCATCGAATGGCCTGTTTTCATGGGCTCTGAGGAATGCAAGCACAGCATCATATTTTGCTCTCGCATCAACTGACAGAACGCCCATACGCCTAAACCGGGTGAAAATCTCCTCTTCATGAGCGGTGACGTCCGCCAGTCTTTTCCCTTCCTTTACTTCTTTCAGCAATTTCCTAAGTTCAGTTATCACATCTTCACTTCGTATAACTTCACTAATAGCCTTATTGACTTTATCAAGAAGCAATCCTATAAGAGCAAGTCTCTCATCAAATAAAGCGTTGACCGCTCTTTGCTGTATCTCTTCCGGTTCATTCCCGGAAAGTATTTCATCGAGTTTGTAATCTGAGCGATATTTGTTGAATAGATCATAATAGGATGCAAAATCATCTGCGATCTTATCATCCTGCAGATACTGTCCGATAAGTGCCTTGTCCACAGGTATTCCCTGTTCTTCATAAAGCCATATAACAGTGCTCAAGTCGCTCCATCCTCGAGCTGTCACAAACCTTTTTCCATCAACCGTCTCTTCTATTTTGTAGAAATTCTCTTTCCTAACTTCCAGATAAGAAAGAATTGATGCATGCACTCTGGTCTGATATGCATAAGCTTTCCATGCATCATAATCTGGCTCTATATCTATCCTTTTCAGACGATCCCATGTTACTATGTCAAATTCCTTAGCATTTCTGTTATATGCTATTGGGTTTCCAGCAGTGACCACTATCCATCCGTTGGGGACTTTATGGCTTCCGAACGTTTTGAATTGAAGGAACTGAAGCATGCTGGGCGTCAATGTCTCTGATGCGCAGTTTACTTCATCTAGGAAAAGTATGCCTTCTTTACACCCGCTGCTTTCAATACAGTCATAGACAGAAGCAATGATCTCACTCATCGTATACTCAGTGACATCAAAACTCTCATCCCCATACTGTTTATGGATTATTTTCGGAAGGCCAAGCGCGGACTGCCTCGTGTGATGCGTGATGGAGTATGAGACAAGACCAAGTCCCATCTCTTCCGCAGCCTGCTTTACAATAGCGGTCTTACCAATGCCGGGAGGACCCATAAGAAACAAAGGCCTCTGCTGTTCGGGTTCCAGAATATACTCCCCATACTCATTCTTCGCAGAATAGATTCGGAGCGTATTGAATACCTGCTCTTTTGCTTGAGCAATGTTCATGTACTATTTCTCCAATATATTACTAAATGTATTAACTATGACGTTCAAAGTGAGAACTCGTCCTCTTCATCAATATTTCTTGCAGCTGAAAGAAGCAGTGTAACAAGTTCTGTCTGATGATTTTTTCCTGCGATCTCAACATAGCGGTTAATGTTTTCACTGCTCAACAAGCCAAGCTTGGCTATACCATTAAGAGCAGCTGCATTATTGAACTTGAAGATCCTCTCCATAATCAGAGGTTCGTTTCTGCGTATATATTCACGAGCACGTTTTGACGTCTCCTCAGAATGCCTTTCTGGACAAGTGCACCACAGCAACGTATACTGCAACTCTTCAGGAGGATTTGTCTTCTGGGGATATCCTCGTGCTACAAACCCTTCAAGCAAGTCCGGACAATCTCCAAAAGCATCTTCTTCAATAATGATATCGTCAGAAACGATTTCTATCCGTTTCAGGTTTCTGCATGAGAAGAAGGCTTTTTCACATATTATCTGCACCCCTTCAGGAATTTCTACTGATTCAAGCCCTGATTCCCCGAAAGCTTCCTCCCTGATGTACTTCAGGTTTTTGGGAAGTTTTATTTGTCTAAGATTTGTACATCCGAAAAAAGCTACTTCTCCGATATCTTCTATTTCATCAGGCAATATGACCTCTGTAATATCCTCTCTTTCAGCAAAAGCGCCTTCTTTCAGACGTGTGCCCTTCAACATTCTCTTAGTGACCAAACCTGTCATCAAGTATATCCTCTTCTTCCAGATACAGCTTCATCGCCCAATCAGGTACCCATTGCCTTCTGGATCCGTCATCATGAATGATAAAAGCTACATCATAATCAGGCTTATTAGCAGGGAAAACCCCTTTTCCATCGGTAAAATACAGAAGACCTCTGAGATCGGTAAGCTTTTTCTCATCTATAAGCTGATTGACTAATGCAAATACCGGCCGGAAATCTGTCTCACCAAGGCCCCGTATCTCCATCGATCTCAGGTATCTTTCAAATTCTTCCCCGGAAGTGATATGAGCTACGTCTTCAATACGGTCATCACACTGTATGATATACAGGTTCATATGTGTCTCAAAACTCTCCTGGCGCGCCAGAATATCATGAGTATGGCGGACGAACTTCTCAACAACTTCTCCCTTTACACTTCCCGAAGTATCTATCGCTATGACAAAATCCCTGATCTTCCGCTCATCCTTAAACTCCAACGGCTCAATAAGAGGAATATTTCCATAGTGATCCATCCCGAAGGTGTAGTAATTGATATCGAACTCTTCATCGGAGAGATGCATGATCTCCCCGTGTATTCCAAAATGGCGAAGGAACTCCGTATAATCGTAGCGCGTGCGGTTGATATCCCTGAGATTCTGTGTAAGGGCATCATCGTTACCCATAACTACTTCCAGTTCGGTTTGCATCCGCCTGGAGATATCCTCCCATAGTTCTTCAAGATCGATATCTGCTTCCAGCTCTACCTGACTGCTTCCTTTGACGTACCATCCACCGTGATCATCCCCCAAGAATGGCACTCTCTCTTTGTCCATTACAGAGTCGGCAAACTCCTCTTTTCTTAGAAAATGAAATATTCTTTCTGCAGACATTACGGGAACTTCTGCCCGAAGCTTTTCTATAAGAGGACCTTGTTCGTCTTGCCGTCTCACGCGTACGATATCGGCATGAAGATCATTTATAGCGTTTTCTACAGCCACATCTGTAGCCAGATTCCATGCACTGCGGTCTATCTCCTCCCCTATAAAATTGTGTCTAAACACACAATGCATCATGCTATGCAGGAGATTGCGGACCACAGCTGATTGTTCAGAGCGATACATACTTAAAACGAACCATGGACTATAATAAATATTCCTGCCGTCCGTAATAAAAGTAGCATCAGGATGCGGTACAAATCTGATATTAGCAATTGCTCTGTCAAGAAACCTGAAATTAACCAGCAAAAGATTTCGAGATAAATTCAGTATCTCCGCTGCGAGTATCGCAGCTTTCTCATCTCTGCTTTCAGCTGAATCAAACAGATCTTCCCACATCTCAACGTTTTCTCCGTTCCGGAGGCTGTAATACAGCCTCCGGATCATTAGTTATATTATTTTGCCTTTGCTCTCATAAATGCCGTAAAGGCATTCGGGTAATCTCCGGCTTTCTTCATAAGACGGACAAGTTCGTCATCAAATTTGTAGCGCATCTCGCATTTTTTGTCACAGATCATTGTTCCGCCCTTACCGCTCTTGTATGGCTCCCATTTCGGAACATCGCCTCCGTTAGGGTCGCCATATGTCGCGAAATTGATCCATGCCTGGTGCATTTTCTGGCTGAGCGCCACACAATCTGGTTCATTGCATGCATCAACATACTCTGTATTTCCAAATACAAGCGGCAGACAGAAACCATGATACGATGGCATGCCTCCGAAGTAGTCAAGATGATAGGTAATAAGGTAGTTGTATGCAGGTGCACCGAACTTCTCTTTTGCATCAAGAAACTCTGTCGTATCGATACGAGTCTCAAAGTCCATATAGTACAGATCCATCAGATCTGCTCCAGGATAAGCTTTATTAAACAGCTCAATAAGCTCATCTTTGTACTCGCCAAAATAGTCAGAGAGCAATTTGTCTTTCTCTTCATCCGGCAGATCATACGGATGCCATACGCGGCCGAGAGCAGCTTCGCACTGAACGGATCCAGCAAGTACCGGGATCGTCTTTGCATGCTCAGTGAACCCAACATCCATGACGTTGCCAAGATAGTACTCATTCTTTACAGGACCTAAAGCAGGTGTAGTATAGATACCTTGTTTTGCATATTCTGCTTCAGCCGCAAGATATGCTTCCCTTAATTTCTCAAAGGGGACTTTGCGGATCTCTTCAAAAGTTTCCTTTGTGAGTCCAAGGTTCTCTACCATTTTTGCTGCGAGTTTGCGACGTACAGCACTGTCTTCTACTTCGCCAGCGATATTCATCAGACCGCTTTGGAAGATGACTCTGTTATAAAGACCATCTGCCACTGGCATCGACAGTAATGTGCGGATCTTTCCGCCACCGCCTGATTGTCCAAAAAGCGTTACATTATTGGGATCTCCACCGAATCTTTCGATATTTCTCTGTACCCAGCGCAGTGCTTCCACTATGTCCGCCATACCTGCGTTTCCAGAGTTCCAGTATTCTTCACCAAACTCTGACATGTCTAGATATCCGAGTATGTTAAGCCTGTGGTTGAAAGATACAACTACAAGATCCCCATCTCTGCAGAGGTTCGCTCCATCGTAGCTCATCTGCTCTACGGATGAACCTGTATCGAAACCGCCGCCGTGCACCCACACCATAACAGGTCTTTTTGCTGTCGGATCCGGTTTCTTTGTCCACACATTGATGTACTGGCACTGCTCATCTTCCGGCCAGAACCTGTATCCAAACAGTGGCTGTGATGACAGTGAATATGAACCTTTAACTCCCGGTTTCCTTACAGTAGGAGCAACAGGACCATATGTTACAGCTTCTTTCACACCATCCCAATGCTCCATTGGTTTTGGCATACGGTATCTTTCAGCAGTTGCATAAGGAATGCCCCTAAAATAGTAGAGATCGTTAACAAAACAGCCTCTTACTCTGCCTTCGACTGTTTCTACTTCAGTACGAGCATCACAGTAAAATCTTCTGTTCATCTGTTATTCCCCTTTTATTTTCTTCTAGCATGCATGAATGCCATAACGAAGTCGGTATTCTTTTCATACTCTTTGATCAGTTCACGGTCGAAATTGTATCTCATCTCGCTCTGATGATCGAAGACCATGGTTGCGCCGTCTTCTTTACTGTATTTTTTCCACTCCGGAACATCACCGCCGTTAGGATCACCATAAGTTGCAAAGTTCATCCAGGCTTGATGCATCTTCTGGCTCAGTGCTACGCAGTCAGGCTCATTGCAAGCATCAACATATTCGGTATTACCAAATACAAGAGGCAGGCACAGTCCATGATATGAGGGCATGCCACCAAAATATTCCATATGATAGGTAAGCAGATAGCACCAGTTAGGAGCATTGAACTGAGACTTCATATCAAGGAAATCATAGCTTCCCTGACGAACCGTGTAATCGAGCATGTAAAGATCCATCAAATCATTTTCAGGATATGATTTTCTGAAGAGCTCAATCATATAGTCCTTTTTGTCTCCGAACAGATCAGCTAGCAGCGCATCCTTCTCCTCTTCTGGAATAGTAAACGGAATGAATTCTGCATATAATGCTGATTCACACTGTACAGAACCGACGATTGTAGGAACCGTTTTAGCGTAATCGGACAGACCTACCTCGAAAAGGTCACCGGTGAAAAAGTCTGTCTTTTTCGGCCCGATCGCTCCAAAGAATCCACCCTGTCCAGAGAATTCTTCCATGGTTTCAAGATATGCTTCACGCAGTTTCTCAAACGGTACCTTACGGAACTCATCAAATGTTTCTTTACTGAATCCGAGTCTCTCGACCATGCGGGCAGCTACTTTACCAGAAGCACTGTTGTCTCTTTGGCCGCCGCCAAGATTCATCAGTCCACTCTGGAATATAGCCTTATGATACAAGCCATTTGCCGCTGGGATCTGCATCAGGTTGCGGATCTTTCCGCCGCCGCCGGACTGTCCGAACAATGTTACGTTGTTGGGATCTCCGCCGAATCTGTCGATGTTCCTCTGGACCCACTTAAGGACTTCAACGATATCTGCAAGACCACAGTTCGCTGAGTTCTCATACTTCTCGCCAAACTGAGACATATCCATATATCCCAGGATATTAAGGCGGTGGTTAAATGAAACGATGACCAGGTCTCCGTCACGGCAGAGGTTTGCGCCGTCATAGCTCATCTGCTCTACAGAGGAACCGGTAGCTATTCCACCGCCGTGAACCCAGATCATAACGGGGCGTTTGCGGCCCGGCTTCGGATCTTTTGTCCACACGTTGAGATACTGGCATCTCTCATCCTCAGGCCAGAATCTGTATCCAAACAGTGGCTGCTGAGACAGTGCGTATCTGCCAAGCACACTGGGTTTCTGCACTGTAGGTGCAACGGGGCCATATGTAACAGCCTCTACTACTCCGTCCCAGTGCTCCATTGGCTTGGGCATTTCGTAACGCTCTGCTGTAGCGTACGGAATGCCACGGAAATAGTAATGGTCATTGAGGAAACAGCCTCTCACTTTTCCCTCAACGGTCTCTACTTCCGTTCGAGCATCACAGTAAAATCTTCTGTTCATGTTTTTCTCCTCTCATTCAATTCTTCTTGTTTTTCTTTACACGCATGAAATTATATTCAAAATCTGTGTATTTCTGGAATTTCCAAACCAGTTCGCGGTCGAAGTCATATCGCATTCCGCACTGGCGGTCAAAAATCATTGTTCCCCATTCACCCTCACGATATGGCTCCCATTTCGGAACATCATCTCCGTTGGGGTCACCATATGTAGCGAAGTTGATCCATGCCCTGTGCATCTTCTGGCTAAGTGCTACGCAATCAGGCTCGTTGCACGCGTCTACGTATTCGGTATTCCCGAACACAAGAGGTAAACAGAAACCGTGATATGCCGGCAGCCCTCCGAAGTAATTCAGAT
>JAEIGA010004311.1_pt1 | contig 22027 bp, 17 predicted proteins | sample 9270691 | NCBI WGS metagenome assembly JAEIGA01 (sample SAMN17057246, study PRJNA624740) | gut metagenome | biome: biome; isolation source: fecal sample | host: Bos grunniens | place: China: Xizang | collected 2019 | reverse complement strand
AGAAACGCAAAAGTGCGCGTAATCCGCGACGGTATCGTTATCTACACCGGAAGCCTTGGTTCATTGAAACGCTTCAAGGACGATGTTAAGGAGGTTAACAGCGGCTACGATTGCGGTTTGAACATCGACGGCTACAACGACATTAAAGTTGGAGACATCGTTGAGGCTTACCAGATTGTTGAGATAAAGAGAACATTGTAATAATTGCAAGTTCAATATACACAGAGGGTGACCCAAAAGGTCACTCTCTTTTACTTTCATATACCCAACCCCCCTATCCACAGACAAGGTCTGAAAAATAGCCTGAGGGGCGTAGGCAATCAGGATATTTTTCAGACCTTGCCTGTTCCTGTACGGTTGGGCAAAAAATGCCCATTGGGACAACGTCACAATGGGCACTTTTTTATGTTCTTGCTTTTAGTATCTGAACTCGTAGCAGTAAGGGTGGCGGGCATAGGCTTTGAACTGGCCCTCCTCAAGGATACTTGAGTAGATTTCCTTAATGGATTCCTGTGGGTTGGCAAGGGCTTTTACTGAGGCCTCTGCGCCCTGGATCATGTCAAGGATCTGCTCCATCTGTGTTTTTGCTTTAGGATACTCTACAATTCTGTAGTTTGTAAGATCTGCGCATGCTGATGCATACCGGATGGCATCTGTAAGGCCGCCAATCTCGTCTACAAGCTTGTTGCGGAAAGCGTCGGCACCGGTCCATACGCGGCCCTGGCCAACTTCGTCTACGTATTCAACAGGAAGGTTACGTCCCTCAGATACAAGTGCGGTGAATTGGGTATAGATGTCCTCTACCATACCTTGCATGAAGGCAACCTCTTTTGCATCAAGGGCGTCTACGCCGTTGAGCATGGTGCTGTGGGTGTTGGATCCTATGTTTGCAGTGTTTACACTAAGGTGTTTCTTAAGACCTTTTCCATAGTTCATGGCCATGCTGAATACTCCAATTGAGCCTGTAAGGGTTGTTTTGTCTGCAAAGATTTTCTCAGATTTTGCAGAGATCCAGTATCCACCGGATGCAGCATACTCACCCATACTGATAACAAGCGGTTTGTTGGCTCTCAAAAGCTGGAGCTCTTTATTGAGAATCTCGGCAGCCTGTGCATCTCCACCTGGCGAGTTTACTCTTAGTACTACCGCCTTGATGCTTGAGTCTTTGCTCACCTCTCTGATGATAGGGTAGAATTTCTTTACAGAAAGACCCTGCTGTGCATCCATTGTTATCTCACCGTCTGCGTAGATTACAGCTATTTTCTCCTTAATGGAAACGTCTGGTTTTACGCTTGCCTGAGCATATGTTCCCAATGATACAAATTCAAGGTCATCCTCATCCTCTACATTAAACAGGTTGCATATGATTGAACTCATCTGGTCTCTGCTCACAAGCTCGTCAACAAGGCCGTGCTCAAGCATGGACTCTGCAGAGAAAAGCTCCAGGTTGTCTACAAGCTTGTTGAACTCTTCCATTTTAATGCCTCGGCTGTTGCAGATCTCTTCTGCCCAGCTTTCCCACATTGAGTCTATCATCTCCTTGTTCTGCTGATAGTTCTCCTTGCTTATTTCAGATGCTATGAACTGCTCTGCCGCTGCCTTGAACTTGCCGTGGCGGATAAGCTGTACCTGAATTCCCAATTTGTCGAGAAGATCCTTGAAGAACATCATGCTGCTTCCAATTCCAACTATTGGAGCAGATCCGTCTGAATTGAGGTAAACTTTGTCTGAAACAGATGCAAGGTAGTATGACCCCTGCGAGTAGTTGTCGGCATAAGAGACAATTCCCTTGCCCTGCTGTTTTGCAAATTCAAGGGCATTCCTTACCTCTTCCATGTTGGCCATGCCAATGTTCATGCTGTTGAGGTTAAGGTATATGAATTTGATTGCCGGATCGGTAGCGGCATTCTCAATTGCCTTTACGGCCTTGAGGATTCTAATAGGCTTGCTGGAATTGAAATTGAGGCTCTGCAGTGCTGCCATTGCATCCTCTTCTCCAAGTTCGGTAACAGGGTTGCTGAAATCTACTTTAAGGATTGCATTTGACGGAACAGCAGGCTCTGAACTCTCTCCAATGGCTGCTATTGCTCCTAAAATTGCGATGAAAAAGAAAAAGCCTACAGTAAGGGTAATGCCTGTACCCACAATTACGGCTAAAGTGGTCTTGAGAAAATTTTTCATAACCTGTATTCAGTTTTGTATTTTATACTAATGTATGTATTCATGCAAAAGTAGGAAAATTTTTATTAATTTTGCCGCCATGAAACAAATAGTGAGGGATATGTTGTTCATTATGGTTGCCATTCTTTATGTGGTTTCAACCATGGGCTATGGCGTGCACAAATGCGACGCAGACGGCACAGCATCCCTTATTCTCCTTTTTGGGGAGACCCCTTGTGAATATGTGCATTCCCACACAGACAGCAACGGAAACACATATACCCACTCCCATTTTCCCGACAGTCACAATTGTTCCCATGGGTGCGCGCATAATCATGATGGCCAGCCGCATCATGGAGAGGAGCACAGCCATGAAGATTGCTGTTCAACAAATGTGTATGTCCTTACACATGACCAGAATACAAAAGATTCCAGCCAGTGGGATATTCCGCAGCCAAGGCTTTTTGCAGCTTTATTGTGGGATGACACAATGTCTCAGGTGTGGAGTTCATGTCAGATAGAAAGCCTTGAGGATGAGAGTGATGAAATGCTTCTGCCTCATTGTGTTGGCGTACAGGCACAATTGTGCACATTCAGAATATAGTGTCTATATATAATCTCTTGAATATCTGCGGTATGCAGATGACATTCCTTTTATAGACACATTTAACCCCATTAAAAGATGAAAAGATTTTTTACACTGATTCTATTGGTGTTTGCGTGCAGTACATTTGCCGCAGCACAGAAAATAAACGGTAAAGTTTACATTCTCAATGCCCTTAAGGAGAAGGAACCGGGTGCATTTTCAAATGTTTGGTGGATGGAACAGAAAACCGTTGTAGAGGCAGATGAGGACGGAAACTTTACGTTCAAGTCTGTCAAAGGTGACAACATTACCCTTATTGCAGCTTATGTCGGGTACAAGGCAGATACCATCAAGCTTTATGAGAACGGAGTGAACCTGCTTCCTGGTGCAGAGGTTGAGTTTGTGCTTCAGCCTGAGAATGAGCTTGATCAGGTTACCGTAACAGGCCGCCAGCAGTCAAACTTCCTTTCAAAGACCACCAGCATCAAGACTGAGGTGATTTCTGCGGCAGGTCTTTGCAAGATGGCATGCTGTTCTTTGGCAGAGAGCTTTGAGAGCTCTGCCAGCGTTAGCGTGGGATATTCAGATGCGGTTACCGGCGCAAAACAGATCAAACTGTTGGGACTGTCGGGAAGCTACACCCAGATGTTGGATGAGACCCGTCCGGTGATGAGGGGACTTGCTTCTCCTTTTGGACTTACTTATATCCCCGGGCAGTGGTTGGAGAGTATCCAGATTGCTAAAGGCCCTTCTTCTGTTGTGAACGGACTTGAGGCCATTACAGGCCAGATTAATGTGGAGCACAGAAAGCCTACAGCTGAGAATCCGCTATTTATTAACTTGTTCCTGAACAATAACATAAGAGCGGAGGCAAACGTTGCTTCCTCACTCCAGCTTAATGACAAATGGAGTACTGTAATGATGGGACACGTTTCAAAGGACAATAAGGTTCATGACGGCAATGATGATACCTTCAGGGATGATCCGCTTACCCAGCAGTTCAATTTTGACAACAGATGGTTGTACTTCAATCCTAATGGTACCCAGGTGAGATTTGGTGCCAAGTTTGTGAATGATGCAAGAATTGGTGGCCACAAGGATTATGAGGAGGGGATGAATGAGAGGGGAGAGGGCAGCTCGCTGCTTGGCAAGGCTTATGATATGGGTATCTGGGGTAACGAGATCCACAATACCGGTGTGAGCGGTTTCTTTAAAGTGGGTGTTCCGTTGAATGAAGACCAGACAAAGAATGTGGCGGTAGTTGCAGATTATTCTTACTACGATATGGAGAGCAGTTATGGTATCAAGGATTTTGGAGGATACCAGAACATGGGCTTCTTCAATGCAATGTACCACCATACTGTAAATGACAACCACCAGTATACAGTGGGCTTGAGCGGCAGACTTGATGATGTGCAGAGCCAGTATAAAGACCACAGTAGCATTGTAGGCAATAATTTCAAGACATGGAATTCAAGTGTTAGGGAGGAGGTTATTGGCGCTTATGGCGAGTATACATACACCCTTGATGAGAAGATATCCCTCGTTGCAGGTTTGAGGGCAGACTACAGTTCCCTTTATGGATGGCAGGTTGCGCCAAGAGCAAGTTTCAAATACTCTTTCTCAGACCAGACAATTGTTAGGCTTACTGGAGGTAGAGGTTTCAGAACACCATACATCATTACAGACAACCTTGGTGTGATGTCGAGTGGAAGGGGTTTGAACATTTCAGACAAGATTACTGCTGAGGATGCATGGACATTTGGAGGTAACTTTACACAGTACTTCAATCTTGGCGGCAGGGAGAGCAATTACTTCAGCTTTGACTACTTCAGAAGCACATTCAACCACAAGGTGGTGTATGACTGGGACTCAGGTTTGGCTGGCAATACTGTTGACATCTACGATATTACAGAGGCTACAATGGGTAACAACCAGGCATTTACAGATACTTACCAGTTTGATTTGTCGGTTGAGCCAATTGAGAGATTCACTGCAATTGCAACATTCAGATACAGCAATGCAAAGATGTCAATGAAGAACCAGGGATTGGTTGATGCACCTATGACAAGCAAGTATAAGGCTGTGCTTAACCTCCAGTATGCAACTCCAATGAACAAATGGACATTTGATGCTACAGCGCAGCTTAACGGTCCTTGCAGACTTCCACAGTTCATGGGTGGCGGAGAGAGCGACATCTATCCTATGATGTTTGCCCAGGTTACCAAGAAACTTAACCTTGTGGATGTGTACGTGGGTGTTGAGAATATTACCAACTATACTCAGAAAAACCCAATTATGAATGCTGCAGCCCCTTATGGCAAGGATTTCAACGCATCAATGGTCTGGGGACCGCTAATGGGCAGAATGTTCTATATTGGAATGAGATACACTATGTGGAAATAACAATAATTTGAAACAATAACATTTTAACTAAACAGATATGAAAGCAATTAAATTTTTGATGGTATTTGCTGTAATGGTTTCAGCATTTGCATTCAATGCTCAGGCTCAGGGTAAAAAGAAAAAGAACATTGAGGAGGTTACATTCAATGTATTCCTTCATTGCAACGATTGTGTAAAGAAGGCGCAGAGTGTGGTTCCAGCTTCAATCAAGGGTATTAAAGATTTTAAAGTAAGCCTTGAGGAGCAGACTTTCTGGATCCAGTACGATGCTACTAAAAATACTAAAGAGAACATTGTTGCTGTTCTTGCAAAGAAAGGTTACGAGGTAAAAGAGGTTGCTAAAGGTAAAGAGAAACACACTCACCACGACAGCTGCTGCGAACACGACCACAGCAAGGATGAGAAACATACTACCGAGCACAAACATGAGCATAAACATGACCATAAACACTAATTTGTAGGGTGTTGCAATATAGGGAATGACCATCTGGCCATTCCCTTTTTTTATATATAAAATCTTACTATATTTGTTGGTTGTAATAATTTGTGGACAAGAATTGACATTATGAAAAAACTACTGATTATAATTGCCGTATTGCTCTGCAGTATCCAGATGATGGCGCAGAAGTGGGTGAGAGTCAACAGTGTGGGTTATTTGCCTGCAGATGTGAAGGTTGCCGTATTCATTTCTACTGAAGACACTCAGGCGGAGCAGTTCAATGTTTGTGATGCTGCAACGGATGAGGTTGTGTTTACAGGTACAACCAAGGCTGTGAGCGGCAAGAAATGGGGTATGGCTTCTGCATACAGGCTGAATTTCAGCGGAGTGGAGCAGGAGGGCGGTTACTATATTGAGTGTGCAGGTGCAAAGTCTCCCAATTTCAGGATTGGAGCTGATGTGTATGACGGCCTTGCAGATTTCATGCTTGTGTATATGAGGCAGCAGCGTTGCGGTGACAACCCTTATACAGATACACTTTGCCACCAGCACGACGGATACATTGTTGATCACCCTACCCGCAATGGCGAGAAGATTGACGTTAGGGGCGGATGGCATGATGCCACAGATTATCTTCAGTATCAGACTACTTCAGCAACAGCAACTTACCATATGATGTTCGCATACTATATGACGGAGGACAAATCGGTTTTCAAGGATGAGTATCTTGCAAACGGAAGGAGAGGTTCAAATGGTATTCCCGACATTCTTGATGAGGCAAAATGGGGACTTGAGTGGCTTAACAGGATGAATCCTGAAGATAAGGTTATGTTCAACCAGATTGCAGACGACAGGGACCATGCGGGAATGAGGGTTCCTCATAGGGACAGTGTTGATTATGGTTGGGGCCCGGGAGAGGGAAGGCCTGTGTATTTTGTTACAGGCAAACCTCAGGGATTGGGCAAGCACATCAACCGTACTACAGGTGTGGCTTCTACAGCGGGCAAGTTTTCTTCTGCTTTTGCAATGGGTGCAAAACTGTTCAAGGATATTGACCCTAAACTTTCCAATGTAATGCAGGTAAAAGCGCTTCAGGCATTTGATTTTGGTGAGGAGTTCCCTGGAAATACCCAAACCGCATGTCTTGTTTCGCCATATTTCTACGAGGAGGATTCATATGTTGATGATCTTGAGCTTGCTGCGGCAACCCTTGCTGAGTTTACAGGTATGCCTGAGTGGAAAAAGAAGGCTGATTATTGGGGAGACCTTGAGCCTGTAACCCCATGGATGGAGACAGGCAGAAGGGGTGAGTACCACCATTACCAGTGGTATCCGTTCATCAACTTGGGCCATTTCCTTCAGGCGCAAAGCTCTGATGAGAAGGTTGCAAAAAAATACCGTAGATTCATGAAACTTGGTCTTGAGATGTTGCAGGAAAGGGGAGCTGAGGATCCGTTTATGCACGGTGTTCCTTATTTGTGGTGTTCAAACAACCTTACTTCTGCAGCTGTGACATATGCAAGACTATACAATATTTCGTCGGGAGACTCAACATTTGTGGAGATGGAGATGGCTTTGAGGGATTGGCTGCTTGGTTGCAACCCTTGGGGAACAACCATGATTGTGGGGTATCCTGAGATTGCAGATTATCCGGAGTTCCCTCACTCTTCTTATTTGAGAGTGTGGAATGATATTACCCCTGGCGGTCTTATTGACGGTCCAATACAGAAAGACCTGTTTGAGGAGAGGGCAGGATTCTCTCTAACCCGTCCGGATGAGTATGCGGTGTTTAATAATGGTGAGGCTGTGTACCATGATGATATTGGAGATTATGCTTCTAATGAGCCTACAATGGATGGCTCAGCAGGACTTACATACTATTTTGCTGCTATGGAGGAGATGGGAAGGAAGTATAAGAGAGACAATGTGGTGGAGGATATGTATGGTTGTACAGTGAGGATAAATCCTGATAAGAAGGATATTTATCTTGTATTTACTGCAGATTCACTGTTCCAGGGTGCCGAGACAGTGTTGAAGGCCATGAGAAAGAATAAGGTTAAGGGCTCATTCTTCTTTACCGGTAATGCCTTGAGGCTTGAGGAGCATAAGGAGATGATTGAGAAGATTATTGAGGAGGACCACTATGTGGGAGGTCATTCTGATTCACATATGTTGTATGCAGAGTGGGACAACAGGGATTCTTTGATTGTAACACATGAGCAGATTCTTGAGGATATCAGGGCTAATGCAAGAGAGTTGGAGAAGTTTGGCATTACCAAACAGAACTCTATCTGGTTCTTGCCGCCGTATGAATATTATAATACTGAGACTGTGAAGCTTACAGAGAGCTTGGGTTACAAGGTGCTGAACTATACACCGGGTACTGCAACCCCAGCAGACTATACAACTCCTTCTATGCCAAACTACAAGAGCTCAGACCAGCTGATTGAGAAATTGTATGCGTTTGAGGCAAAGAAAGGGTTGAATGGAGCAATTATACTCATTCATCCGGGAGTTGCTGAGGAGCGTACCGACAGATTGTATGACCAGCTTGGAAGCATAATTTCAGATCTTAAGAAGAAGGGTTACAGCTTCAAATCATTAAAAGAAATTGAGTAAAATAAATATAAAATGTACAAGATTGTAAGAAAAGAGGTCCTCAGTCCTGTAATCACCCTAATGGAGGTAGAGGCACCAAGGCTTGCAGCTTCGGCAAAGCCAGGCCAGTTTCTTATTGTAAGGTCGGATGAGGAGGGTGAGAGAATCCCTCTGACCATCTGCGACTATAACAGCGAAAAAGGGACAGTAACAATTGTCACACAGGCAATTGGAGCCAGCAGCAAGGAGATTTGTGCAAAGGAGGTAGGGGAGCATTTTGCAGATGTTGTTGGTCCTTTGGGGCAGCCTTCTGAATTCATAAATCTTCCCGACGAAGAGTTGGCAAAAATGTCATTCGTTTTCGTAGCGGGCGGTTTGGGTACAGCACCTGTTTACCCTCAGGCAAAATATTTCCATGATAAAGGGGCAAAGGTAGATGTTATCCTTGGCGCAAAGAATGCGGATATGGTGATTCTTGAGAAGGAGATGTCGGAGGTATGTGACAACCTGTATATCTGTACCGATGACGGTTCTAAAGGATTCAAGGGACTTGTAACTGCAAAACTTGAAGAGCTTGTGTCAGGCGGCAAGGAGTATACCCAGGCGGTAGCCATAGGCCCAATGATAATGATGAAGTTTGTTACACTTACTGCAAAGAAGTTCAACCTTCCTTTGGTTGTGAGCTTGAATACCCTAATGGTAGACGGCACAGGAATGTGCGGAGCTTGCAGGGTGACTGTTGCGGGCAAAGTGCGTTTCGCATGTGTGGAGGGTCCTGAGTTCAATGCGTATGATGTAGACTTTGACGAGGCTATGCGCAGACAGACAATGTACAGGGAGATTGAGGCGGAGGCTGATCACAAATGTAAAATTGGGAGGGGTAAATAATGGCAAAAATACCTAGAATACCGGTAAGGGAGCAGGATCCGCAGATAAGGGCAAAGAACTTCAAGGAGGTTTGCCTCGGATATTCAGATGAGGAGGCAATGCTTGAGGCAAGAAGATGTCTTAACTGTAAAAAGCCTGCATGTATGACAGCTTGCCCGGTATCAGTTAAGATTCCGTTCTTTGTTGCACATATAGCAAAGGGAAATTTTGAGGAGGCTGCAAAAGTAATAGCAATAGACAGTTCGCTTCCTGCCATTTGTGGAAGGGTTTGTCCGCAGGAGAACCAGTGTGAGGGCTCTTGTGTGCTTGGTGTAAAGGGTGATGCCCTGTCAATTGGCAAACTTGAGCGTTTTGTTGCTGACTGGTGCAGGGAAAACAATGTTTCTGTGGCAACAAAAGCACCTGCAAACGGCTATAAAGTAGCGGTAGTAGGCAGTGGCCCGGGAGGCCTTGCATGTGCAAGTGACTTGGCAAAGATGGGTTATGACGTAACAATCTTTGAGGTGCTTCACAAAGCAGGTGGCGTACTTACATACGGCATTCCTGAGTTCAGGCTTCCAAAAGATACAGTAGTGGCCCATGAGATAGAGAATGTGAAAAAGCTGGGCGTTAAGATAGAGACTAACGTTGTAGTGGGCCGTACCCTTACAATAGACGATATGTTTGAGAAGGAAGGATTTGATGCTGTCTTCATTGGCAGTGGCGCAGGCCTTCCAAAATTCATGGATATTCCTGGAGAGAACCTTAATGGCGTAGTTTCCGCCAATGAGTTCCTTACCAGAAGCAACCTTATGAAAGCATACGCGGAGGGTTCAAGGACTCCTATTTATGTAGGTAATAAGGTATGCGTAGTAGGTGGAGGCAATGTTGCCATGGATGCTGCAAGAACGGCATTGCGCCTTGGTGCAGAGGTTACAGTAGTATACCGCAGAACTGAGAAGGAGCTTCCGGCAAGGGCAGAGGAGGTTCATCATGCAAAAGAGGAGGGAGTGAAATTCCAGCTCCTTACCAACCCTGTTGAGGTGGTTGGAGATGAAAAAGGTTGGGTAACCGGCCTCAAATGCGAGCAGATGGAGTTGGGTGAGCCCGATGCAAGCGGCAGAAGGTCTCCAGTAGCAGTTCCTGATTCTCATTTTATAGTAGACGCAGATGTGGTTATCATGGCACTGGGAACAGCACCTAACCCGCTTATTGCCCAGACAACCAAAGGACTTGAGAAAAACCGCAAAGGTGGAATCCAGGCAGATGAGAATGGTGTTACAACCAGAGAAGGTGTATTTGCAGGAGGTGATGCAGTATCAGGTGCGGCAACCGTAATCCTGGCTATGGGTGCAGGACGAAAAGCAGCTGCAGCAATTGACGAATATTTAAAGAACAAGAAGAAATAAGATGGCTCAGAAACCAAGCATTCCAAAGGGCACGAGAGACTTTGGACCTGCCGAGATGGCAGGAAGAAACTATATATTTGACACAATCCGTTCAGTATTCAAAAAATACGGATTCAACCCGCTTGAAACCCCTTCAATGGAGAACCTTTCAACATTGTTGGGCAAATATGGAGACGAGGGAGACAAACTGCTGTTCAAGATTCTGAACTCAGGTGATGCTTTCTCAAAAGTTCAGGCAGAGGAGCTTGAAAACAGCAATGCCCTTTCATTGAAAGTGTGCGAGAAAGGTCTCAGATATGATCTTACAGTACCGTTCGCAAGATACGTGGTGCAGCACCAGAATGAGCTTGCATTCCCTTTCAAACGTTACCAGATTCAGCCTGTATGGAGAGCAGACCGCCCTCAGAAAGGGCGTTACAGGGAGTTCTACCAGTGCGACGTAGACGTAATTGGCAGCAAATCCCTTATCAACGAGCTTGAGCTTGTACAGATTGTAGACGAGGTATTTGCAAAATTCGGCATAAACGTATGCATAAAGATCAACAACAGAAAAGTCCTTCAGGGGCTTGCAGAGGTTATTGGTCATCCCGACAAACTTGTAGACATAACAGTTGCAATTGACAAGATAGACAAAATTGGCCTTGACGCAGTAAAAGCCGAGCTTGCAGAGAGAGGCATTGATGAGAAAGGAATTGCTACAATTGAGCCTGTACTTACCTTGAGCGGCACAACTGCAGAGAAACTTGCAACCATGAAAGAGATCCTTGCATCAAGCGAGGCCGGAATTAAAGGCCTGGCAGAGCTTGAGGAGCTGTTCGGATACATAGCTGTGTCAGGAATCAGGCAGGAGGTGGAGATTGACCTTTCACTTGCCCGCGGCCTGAACTACTACACCGGAGCAATCTTTGAGGTAAAAGCAAAAGACTTTGCAATAGGCAGCATCTGCGGTGGCGGAAGATATGATGACCTGACAGGTATATTCGGCCTTCCGGGAATGAGCGGTGTAGGTATCTCATTTGGAGCAGACCGTATCTATGATGTACTTCAGGGCTTGGACAAGTTCCCTAAAGAGGCAATCGTTGGCACAAAAGTGCTCTTCTCAAACATGGGAGACGCAGAGGTAGCATACACCCTCCCAATCATTGCAGGCTTGAGGGCACAGGGAATCAACTGTGAAATTTATCCCGACAAGACCAAACTCAAGAAACAGTTTGATTACGCAGCCAAGAAAAGTGTTCCTTACTTTGTAATTATTGGTGAGCAGGAAGTGGCTGACGGAACAGTAGTTATAAAAAATCAGGCAACCGGCGAACAAACAATTTGCAAAAAAGATGAAATAAAATTTGCATAATTGAAAAATAAGCTCTACTTTTGCAGTCCAATTCGGAAACGATAACCCCTCGGGGTAAGACATACATCGCGGAGTGGAGCAGTTGGTAGCTCGTCGGGCTCATAACCCGAAGGTCGTAGGTTCGAGTCCTGCCTCCGCTACTAAAAAGGAAAAAGAGCAACTGAATGTTGCTCTTTTTTTTTGTATAACACCAACTTATAACCTAAATAAGAAAAAACTAGAACTTACTTGTAGGGAGGAATTCACTTTTTTCAACTGTATCGCTCAGAAGTGTTCCCTGCTCTGAGAAGTAAAGGTCTCTGTCCCTCTCTCCATTTTTCTCTATTTCAATCAGATAGTATGTACCGTCAGGTCTTGAATACATATCAAGATCATCTATATTCCAACTGGCGTAGCCGCTGTTTTCAAAGGTGTCGACAACTGCTGTAGGGAGTTTGCTCTTGTCTCTGCCAAAATTGGTTTCGGTCATTTCCCAACTTGCATCAGAGTCATACCACACATTCAGCTCACTGCCGTTATGCCAGAACTCGGCAACAACATATCCGTATTTTTTCTCCCACTCAACCCATCCTGCATCGGGATACTGTGATTCAAGGGCTTGTGTGAATATTGGATCTGGATTTCTGATGTCGTCATCTTTCTCGCAACTTGTACTTGCTGCAATTACCGCTACAGCAAAGAGTACAAAATATAAATTCTTTACCATATTATTGAGTTTTTAAAAGTTATAGATCTATGTTTACCAGTTTGAACGAACTGTTGAATTTAAGGTCTATGCCATTGTTCAGGCCAACCTCGTAGAGCCAGTCTTCCTTCTCAATATCCTTTACGGTTGCTCCAGGATAATTCTTGTTGATATATTCCATTATTTGTGCTGGAACTATTCCTTGTGGAACACTGTTGTGACGGCAGCTTACCTTTGTCCACTCGCCGCTACGGTTAAATTCAACCTTGTCTCCGTTAGTGAAGATTACATCGTAGCTTTTGCCTAACAGGTGTCCCTCCTGTTTGGCTACCGCTATCTCTTTTTGTGGAAAATGTGCAGCAATGAAAGCCTGAGCCTTTTGAGGCAACCCGGTGAGGGTAATGGGCTTGTCGTCATCTGCAAAAGCTTGTGGAGCTGCAAATAGGAAACTTATTGCTGCAATAAGGAAAATCTTAAGGTTTAATGTTGTTTTCATATCCGTTTCAATTTGTTTTCAGTACAAAATTCATATATAAATCTGAAAACATTCTGAAATGGATTTAGTTTTTGATAAAAAATGAATGCCACCCCTCATTCCATCTGTAATTGAGGTGAAGGGAGAATTGTCTGCAGACTGCACTGGCTATAGCCAATCCTAATCCCGACGAGGATTCCTTGTCCTGCATCTTGTAGAACCTTTCAAATATCCTTTGGCTGTCCAATGGACCTCCGGTGGCTGTATTCCTGAATTCAAGGCTGTCTGCTGTGCAGATTATTTCTACTTTTCCTTCATGAGGGTTGTGCTCGCAGGCATTTTTCAAAAGGTTGTTCACAAGAATGCCGCTCAGGGTTTCATTTATGTTGGGCATGAACTGTCCTTTTTCAATGACTGAAATTTGAAGATTCTTGTATTGGTAAATCTCCCTGTAATCTTCAACCAGCTTATTTATTATAAGGTTCATGTTAACCGTAGTTGTCTGGCAAAACTGGTTGTTGTCTATTTTTGACAGGAGCAGCAATGATCTGTTGAGCTTGGATACATATTCCAGGGTCTGGTGGGTCTTAAGGAGCTCCTCCAGTTGTTTTTGGGTGAGGTTTTCCTCTTCCATCAGCATTTCAATCCTGCTTATGCATACGGCTATTGGTGTTTGTATTTCATGGGATGCGTTCCCTATGAACTGTTTCTGGTGCTCAAAGAGCTCCTCGCTGTGGCGTGCATATTTTGCTACAGCTTCATTAAGATGCCTGAACTCAGTGGTGTCAGTTTTTATATCAGGGGCGGTGTTGCCGCTTCCTGGCCTGTTGTTCCCCAACCACTCCAGCAGGCTGTAGAATGGTTTCATGCTCCTTTTGAAAACGAGTATGTTTATTATAAGGAATGTGAGGAGCAATATTGCATACAATGCCAACAACATGAACAGGAGCGATTCCTTGAAATCCTGTTTTTCAATGGTTGGTGTGGAGACCTCCAGCCGGTACCAGTTTTCTTGGCCGTCCTTGTATATTGTGGTAAGTATACGCGCTGGCTCTGTCTCCCTTTTTGCAATGATGTATATCATTGTGTCTTTGTAGGCTATAGGGGGGCGTGAGAGGGCTTCCTGATGTGTTATGCCTGTGATGAAGTACTGGTTGTTGGAGCCGCTGTCGTTTGACGGAAGATCCTCCCCTGTGAGGGAGCGGATGATGATCATCTCTGAGTAGTCCTCCAGTGAATCGTCAATCTCGTCCGTAATTTCGTCCATCATGGCATAGTAGAAGAGTACTGCCCAAAGGGTGAGCACTACCACTATGCTTGCAGACAGCCTTGTGAGGACTCTATTGAACAGCTTCATCTTCCTGGGTTTTACATATCAGTTTGTATCCTACTCCCCAAATTGCCTTAATTTCAATGTCTGCCCCGGAGTCTGTGAGTTTCTTTCTCAGATTCTTCATTTGGGCATATATGAAATCGTAGTTGTCTACCTGGTCTATATGGTCTCCCCATACAGATTCGGCGAGTGTGTTTTTGTTTATCAGCCTTCCTGACCTGTTTATCAGGTAGTGGAGGATATCATACTCCTTCCTTTTGAGGTCTATGGGGGTGCCATTTACCTGTACTATGAAACTGTCGGGAAAAACAGTTACATTTCCAAGGGAGATGGTGTGCTCACCGCTGCGGTGCCTTCTCCTCATTACGCTCCGTACTCTGGCTATGAGCTCTGCCAGGTGGAAGGGTTTGGCCAGGTAGTCGTCTGCTCCAAAGTTGAGCCCCTCAATCTTGTCTTCCAGGGAGTCTTTTGCCGAGATGATGATTACATTCTCGCTCCGGCGGATCTGTTTGAGGTGCTGGAGCAGTTCGAGCCCGCTTCCGTCGGGAAGCATGAGATCCAGAAGGATACAGTCATAATCGTATACCCCTGTCTTCTCTTTGGCAGTGGAAAGGTTGCCGGCAAGTTCAACTATGAACCGTTCCTTTTCCAATGTTGTCTTTATTACCTCCTGCAAAGAGGGCTCGTCTTCTACTACCAGTATTTTCATGTGTTTTTATCTAGTAAAATTTTTCAAATCTGTTGAAGTGGACGAATGCCTCGGCCCTTTTGCATCTGAACTCCATTCCCCTGAAGATCTCCATGCTGCCGTGGTCTGCATCGTACCAGCTTTCAGGGTCCTGGCTCTTGTGGCATAATGTAGCTTTTTTCTTATCCTCGTAGGTGGAGGTGATGTCTACCCAGTCTGTAGGGTTAAAAAGTTGGGTCTGTACACCGCTCATTACTTCAAAGCAGTACAGTTCAAATGGATAGCCCAGGCGTCTCCATGCGTCGTATACAAGGGTAAAACATACCCTGTGGTCTGCATGGGAGTCTACAGGCCAGTGTGTGAAGACAATATCCGGTTTTTCTGCGTCTATTATGTTCTTCATCTCTGCGTAGCGCTCCTTGTTTACCTCGCTGTTGCCGTCAATCTGGGTAAGGAAAATAGGGCGTACATCCATTACCTTACAAGCTTGGGTGGCCTCTTCTACCCTTATTTTTGCGGCTTCGCTATGGCTCTTGCCTTTAATGCCGGCCTCGCCTTTGGTCATATATACAGAGGCTACATCATATCCTGCCTTGCGTAGTACCATCATTGTGCCGCCACAGCCTGTCTCAGGATCGTCGGGATGAGCACCTATAATGAGTGCTTTCTTTCTTTTTCCTCCTTGTGAAGCTTTTGTTGCAGCTGATTCAGAAGGGTTTTCTGATGCAAGTGCATCAAGTGAAAATAGTGTAGAACCGGCTACTGCGGCTCCTGTGAGTTTAAGCATTTCTCGTCTGTTCATAAGTGTGTTTTTTGTGCCTAACAAATATAATGAATTATTTGGTTTAAATGATTAACTTTGTAGTTCATTTTGAGAAGAAAGAGTCCGGATGAAAAATACAGTAATAAAAAGGTTTTCAATCTCCTTAGGGTATCTTTTGAGCGTCCATGTGCTTGCGCTCCTTTTCTTTGGCATTTTCAGGCTTGTGCTGTTTCTTACAATAAGCTATCAGTTTCCTGCTGAAATTGAAGATGATGTGCTTTTGCAGTCTGTTGCATTTGCTAAAGGATTGTGGTTTGATAATGTAATAGCGTGCTATATACTGAGCCTTCCTCTTGTGGTGATGTGGATAGCCGGGCTTTTTAAGGCTACTGCAAAATGGCTTTACAGTGCGGTTGCTGTATGGTTTATAGTAATGTATACTGTAGCTTTTTCGTTTACGGCGGCCAATATTCCTTATTTCCAGTATTTCTTTAAGGTTATCAACTCTTCCATCTTCAATTGGATGGGATATGCAGGTACTACTGCCGGAATGATATTTGGAGAGAGTTCCTATTATTTCACAATTACACTTGGAATAGTGTGTATTGTGCTGTTTGGAATTGCGGCTTGGAAACTTTCCAGGAAGTTCTACTCCATGTCCAAAAAGAAAATGCTTCCTTACTCGCTAAAGGATTTTGTTGGGGTACTCCTTTTGGGTGCGTTCTCTTGCGGACTTTGTCTTTTTGGAATAAGGGGAACCACCGGAATCAGGCCAATTAAGGTGGGACAGGCCTATTATTGTACAGATCCGTTCCTTAACCAGCTGGGTGTGAATCCTGTATTCAATCTTCTGGCAAGTTGGTCGGAGGATAACAAGAAAGAGAACAGGCAGCTCGCTTTGATGCCTGTAGAGGAGGCTATTGCAAATGCGCAGAGACTTTTGGGAAGAGAGGGAATTGAGGGGATTTCACCAATTGCCAGGGAGGTAGTTTCACCGGTTCCGGCTTCCGGCAAGAATGTGGTGTTCATTTTTATGGAGTCTATGAGTGCCAACCTTATGGGAAAATATGGCAATACCAAGGGGCTTACCCCATTTCTGGACAGCCTTGCCAAAGAGTCGCTGGTATTCAATAATGTCTATTCTGCAGGTATACACACCAATCAGGGAATGTATTCTACTTTGTATTCGTTCCCTACCATCATGAAACGCAATGCCATGAAAGGAAGTGTGATTCCAGTTTATAGCGGTCTTCCCACAGTGTTGAGGGACAACGGTTATCACAATATGTTCTTCATGACCCATGAGAGACAGTATGACAATATGAACGGTTTCTACCGTACAAACGGATTTGATGAGATTTATGCAGAGGAGGATTATCCAAGAGAGAAGATTGTCAACCGTTTTGGTGTGCAGGATGACTACCTTTATGAGTATGCGATCCCTGTGCTCAACAGCCGTGCAGCAACCGGCAAGCCGTTTTTTGCGGTGCTGCTCTCTATAAGCAACCATCCGCCTTATGTGCTTCCTGAGTTCTTCAAACCCCGTACAGAGGATATTGAAGACCAGATTGTGGAGTATGCAGATTGGGCACTTGCCAAATTTATGTCAGATGCTGCAAAGCAGCCTTGGTATGACAACACAATATTTGTATTTATGGGAGATCATGGCAAATTGGTGGGAACTCCCGAGTGCGAGATGCCGCAGTCTTACAACCACGTACCTCTTATGATTTATGGGGAGGGGGTGGAGCCCGGCAATATAGATACATTTGCAGCGCAGGTAGATGTAGCCCCAACACTTCTCGGATTGTTGGGAATAAGCTATACCCAGAACAACCTTGGCGTTGATTTGCTCAAAGAGAGCAGGCCTTGTGCCGTTTATACTGCGGACAACCTGATTGCTGCAAGATGCGAAAATACCCTTTATGTGTACTCCCCTGAGACCCGTCAGGAGTTCAGGTATGAATATACAGACGGCAAAATAAAGATGGTGGAGGATAACGGGACCTTCAGGATGTTGAAGGAATACTGCTTCTCAATGCTGCAGAGTACCGAATATCTTGTGCATAACGGAATGATAACTGACAAACCTCAGCCGAAGGGAGAGGAGAATTAAAATTGATTGTTATGGAAAGAACAGAAATATACAAAATGGAAGAATTGGATTACAATACCCAGAGAGAAAAACTGCACATGCCGGAGTATGGGAGACATGTGCAGAAAATGATAGAATATGTAGCTTCTCTTCCCGACAAAGAAAAGCGCAATGAGCAGATACAGTCTGTAGTGCAGGTGATGGGAACCCTTAATCCGCAGCTTAGGGATATAAATGATTTCAAGCACAAATTGTGGGATCATGTGCATATCATTTCTGATTTCAACATAGATATAGATTCACCGTATGCAACCCCAACCAGGGAGAGCCTTGCAACTGCACCTAACCCTATTCCATTACAGAAGACACCGGTTAAGGCCGCCCATTATGGAAGGAATATCCAGAATATGATTGAGGTTATTGCGCAGAGGGAGGATGATGAGGTGAAGACTTATATGATAAAGACCCTTGCTTCGTATATGAAGCAGCAGTACCTTATCTGGAACAAGGATTCAGTTTCGGAGGAGACTATCTTCAACGATATCCACAAGTTGTCTGATGGCAGGATAACAGTGCCTGAGGGGGTACATATTGGCATGGGAATAAACAACTCAAGCAACAATCAGCAGAAAAATCACAGAAATAACGGGCAGAAGAACAACAATAACAGGAAATGGCAAAGAAAAGCGTAACCAAACTTACAAAGGAAGACAAGCAGAAAGCCAAGCTGGAGACACAGGTGCCTGCCAGGAAAGAGGCGTTCCATCTCTTGTGCGGACTGTTCTCATTGGCAATAGCGGCATTCACACTCTTCTCGCTCATATCGTATGTCTTTACATGGGCAGATGACCAGAGTCTTTTCTTGAATAAAGATATGTTTGACGCCTCAGTAGAGGCAGAAAATGGAGGTGGTAAACTAGGCCTTGTATGGGCTTCGTTCCTCGTTTCAAGGCTCTTTGGCCTTGGCGCATTCATAGTTCCGTTCTTCTTTGCGGGAGTGGCTCTGTACTGTTTGAGGATAAAGAAGATAAAACTGCTCAGATTCTGTCTTCTCTCGTTATTCGGCTGTGTTGTAGTATCACTGCTGTTCTCCTATGTGTTCTCATTCACAAAAGTGGATGACTGGTTTGGAGGTGGAGCAGGCGGATCATACGGATACTTTACAATAGAATGGCTCATAAACATGATAGGTGCCATGGGTACAGGATGCATCGTTGCATTTGTATTTGTGGTATGGCTGATTCTGGTAAACGGCAAGATTGTAAACTCTTTCTTTGAGTGGGTAGAGAGGATTACAGCTCCAAAACCTGCAAATAAAGAACTTGCTGAAGAGGAAAATGCAGAAGATACAGAACCTGTCGGGAATCTGTTTGCGGATTTGGATGTAGAGGTTCCGGTAACTTGTGAAGAGGCTACGGATGATGATGTAAATCCTAAATTTGAGGTGCTTGGCGGAGAGGTGGCAGATGCGCCTGCCGGTATGGTAGACTTTACAATTGAAGAGCCGGAAGAGGAAGAGGTACAGCAGGAGGAGCAGGTGCCGCAGGAGGAAGAAGAAAATGAACTTGAAGTAGAAGTCCTTTCTGCTCCCGACGAGGTTCCTGTAACCCAGGAAAGCGCCCAGGAAGAAGATGAGTTTGAGATGGAGCCGTTTGATCCAAGACTTGATCTTTCAACATATCAGGCTCCGCCTCTGTCATTGCTCAAGGACTATAAGGATAAATGGTATGTGGTTACCCGCGAGGAGCTTGAGAAGAACAACAGGCAGATTGTAAAGACTCTTGCCAACTATAAAATAGGAATCAACAAGATCTCTGCCAGAGTAGGACCTACTGTAACCCTTTACGAGATTGAGCCTGCGGCAGGTGTGAGGGTAGCTCAGATAAAGAGACTGGAAGAGGATATCCAGCTCTCATTGGCAGCAAAAGGTGTACGTGTTGTAAATCTTCCGGGAACCAGGGCAATTGGCATTGAGGTGGCAAACGAAAAGCCAAGTACCGTATCAATGCTCTCTGTGTTGGAGGATGAGGGTTTCAGAAGCAAAAACTACAGCCTTCCTGTGGCATTGGGTATGACAATCACCAACGAGGTAATGCACTTTGATTTGGCTGACATGCCACACTTGCTTGTAGCAGGTGCAACCGGCCAGGGAAAATCTGTAGGTTTGAATGCAATCCTTACCTCATTGCTTTACTACAAGCATCCGTCGGAGATGAAACTGGTACTTGTAGACCCTAAGAAAGTTGAGCTCTCATTGTACTCAAAACTTGAAAAGCACTTCCTGGCACAGCTGCCTGATGCGGACGAGCCGGTAATCACAGATACCCAGAAAGTGATATATACCCTCAAGTCATTGTGCATTGAGATGGATGCCAGATACGACCTCCTTAAACTTGCATACGTAAGGAACATTAAGGAGTACAACGAGAAATTCCTTCAGAGGAAGCTCAATCCGCTTAAAGGACACCGCTTCCTGCCTTACATAGTTGTAGTAATTGACGAGTTTGCAGACCTTATCATGACTGCAGGAAAAGAGGTTGAGGAGCCTATTGCACGTCTGGCACAGCTTGCCCGCGCAATTGGTATCCATCTGGTAATTGCAACCCAGAGACCTACAACCAGCGTAATTACTGGTAACATCAAAGCAAACTTCCCTGCGCGAATCGCCTTTATGGTACGCTCAAGCATAGACTCACGAACCATCCTGGATTCAACAGGTGCAAACCAGCTGATAGGTAAAGGAGACATGCTAATATCCAAAGGTGCAGACCTGACCCGTGTACAATGTGCCTTCATTGATACCAAAGAGGTAGAGAGCATTGTAGACTACATAGCAGCGCAGAGAGGCTACACAACGGCACACTATTTGCCTGAATATGTAGGAGAGGAAAAAGATGATGAGGGCGGAGTAGGTGAAGTGGACCTCAACCGCAGGGACTCGCTATTTGAAGACGCCGCAAAACTTGTGGTAATGCATCAGCAAGGCTCAACATCACTCATCCAGCGAAAAATGAATCTTGGCTACAACAGGGCTGGCAGAATAATGGACCAGCTGGAAGCTGCAGGCATTGTAGGACCATACGAGGGAAGCAAGGCAAGGCAGGTTCTGGTGGGCGACCTCAGCGAACTGGATGCCCGATTGGCCAACATAAAGGATATATATGGCTAATGTTCTTATAAACACTTTAGTGGCGTTCCTTATAGGCGGCGCCACTTTAAGTTTCAACTTCAAGGCTGAAATACCGGGAGGGGCAGGTGCTTCTGCTTCATCCGGAAAATCTTCATCACAATATGTTACCCAAGGTGAAATTGTTACTGTAGGGGACAAATACAGGATGGAGACCCAAGACGCACTAGTGCTTTCAGACGGGGAAGTGATGTGCATCTATCAGAAGGCAATAGATGAGGTAATCCTCCAGGAAGCTTCGGAGGGTGCTGCAGGCATTGCAAATCCTTTTGCAGTGCTTATGGGATCTGACAGCAATTATGAAGCAGACGCGTCGGAGGCAGATGCACAAGGAATTCCACGTAAGGTAGTACTCAAGGCCAAATCAGGTGCCAAATACACAATCCGTATCAAAGAGTACAAAAAACTTCCCCAAGTGGATACCCAGCAGTTTGTTTTCCGTGCAGAGGATTTCCCTACAGCGGTGGTCACTGATTTGAGATAAATAAAGTTGGGAGTAGTCTGGTGATTCCTGTCGGGATTACAGCAGTCCGGCCTCCTCAAATACCTGCCTGATTGAAGGGTATGTGTCTTTGAGCAGCTCTGGCAATTCTGATGCTGGTACCCATCTGCATTGCAGGATTCCTTCCTCAAGTTGAGGTGTAAGTATGCAACTAAGCCTAAGTCAAATGTTGAGTTTTGGGAAGCTAAGATTGCGAGGAATCGTCATCGGGATGAGGTTACAGATGCTCATTTGCAAGCATTAGGTTGGTATGTTATAACTATATGGGAGTGCGAACTTCGAGATGCATCATCTGCAATTTCTAGACTTGATGTATTGGTTGAAGAAATCCGAAAAGCTGGGGAGTTGAAATGGGAATATCATGCTAGAAAACATTCTCAACGCTTGGTATTAGCAGAGGAGAAACATGAAATGCTAAAACGGCGTTCTTTTTTGAAGAGGGAGATTGCTGCTATGTATAAAGTTCCAACAAAGATAGTGGTT
>JAEIGA010004310.1_pt1 | contig 22027 bp, 21 predicted proteins | sample 9270691 | NCBI WGS metagenome assembly JAEIGA01 (sample SAMN17057246, study PRJNA624740) | gut metagenome | biome: biome; isolation source: fecal sample | host: Bos grunniens | place: China: Xizang | collected 2019 | reverse complement strand
TCAACAATCGAAAATGTCGCATAACTTATTTTTCGAACCTGACAAATCGGAAGAGCATCCATCATAGTTTCGGAAGCACGTTGCAAGTCTGTGTTGTTTTCCATAAATTTCATTGCCATGCGTGTTGTCATTGATGACAAAATGTTGGCTTTTACGCCACTTCCCAAGCCATCTGACAGAATACCGATAATACGTTGTTCTTCAGGGATTTTTTTTGCATAAATGGTATCCCCGAAACAATCTTCGCCGTTTTTTTGCGTTTGGTATGAGCCGATATCAATAAAGAAGGAGCTATCCATTATAATCCTCTCCGTTATTATCGGCATAGTCATGAGCTATTGAACGAAGTAAAATCTCGGTTTCAGCCATGTGCTCGCCTAAAGTACATGCAATTTGCTGAACTGTTGCCAAGTTTTTCTTAATAACATCTTTTGCTTTTTCGGCAATTTGTTCTTTTTTCATTTCCATTGTCGTTACATCTTGGATAATACCGCCGACAACTTTCTTTTTATCAATATTGAATACGACTACATCATATAGACGATTTTTGAATTTCACATGTTCTTTTCTTATATCCTGTTCCAAGTCAATAGAGGCCGAAAACAAATTGGTGAAGTTTATAAAATCTCTAAGATTAGCACCTCGCAAATCTTCTTTATTGTATATTTCTTTGTGTTCTTCATCCGACCAAAAACTTTCTATAAATTTCTCATTATATTCGTATATTTTCAGGTCACTGTTCACAATTACAATCGGAGACGGGATACAACGAATTAGTGCATTTGCCTTGCGTTGAGCTTGTTGTTTCATATTAGAAACACACATTTCCGGTTCTGCTTTACCTAATAACATCGCTTTGGCAAAGTTACGACACGTATCATATCCGCAACCGTTACAATTAATTTCATCCTCTATATTATATTTGCCTATATAGTTAAGCACTTTGCGAATTTCTGCTTCTGAAAATTCTTTACTTTCAACCGGACAAGTATCATATCCTTCGTTTATATTAACTTGCGGTTGACGATTTCCGGCCATAGATGAGAAATCAGCATTTTTCAATATTTCAATTCTTTTGCCTAACCCTGATTTTTTGTTACTGATACATGGTCCGCTGACACAACCTCCCGGACAAGCCAAACATTCCACAAACATCGGTCTGTCGATAGCCTCTATGTCTAAATTTTCCAATTCTTTTCTGATATGCTTAATACCGGTAATTTGTGTCATATAAGCATTTTTTGAAGCAGTATAAGGTTTGATTGTTTCAATCATTCCGCCTTCAATCGGATAAGCTGTGCCCTCTGCTGCTTTTTGCAACGCAAACTTATCGTAAACACTGGTTCTTATTTCTGTCGGATTTATTCCCGAATCTTTCAGCCATTGATGCAAATCGGCAAAAGTCAAACTTAAACTCAATAAATCAGGATGTCTGTCCGCTTCCAATTTTTTAGCAATACACGGGCCGATAAAAACAACCTCTATGTCGTGCCCTAACTTTTCCTTCATTAAACGACAATGAGCCAACAAAGGAGAAAGCAACGGAGTGAAATATCTGCTCATTTGCGGCATATATTTATTGATATATTCAACCACCGCCGGGCAAGCCGTAGATAAAAACAACCCCCGACTGTTCTGTTCCAAAATTTTTGCAACACTTGCCGTTACTTCTTCCGCACCGACTGCTGTTTCTCCCACTCCCTTAAAACCTAAACGACGAAGGGAGGCAATCATTTGTTCGGAGCTTATGCCTTCAAATTCGGTAATCCACGAAGGTGCCAACGATACATAAACATCTTTTCCCGAATTGAGTAAATGCTTGGCTCTGGTCAAATCATTACGAGCTTGTTTTGCCTTTACCGGACAAACCTTATAACAAGTTCCGCAAGCAATACATAATTCAGGGACTATTTGTGCACTGTTATCTTCTATCTTAATTGCTTTTACCGGACATCTGCGCACACATTTGTAACAATCAAGACAATTGTTTTTGATGGTATATAACGGATATTCACGATTAGACATATTTTTTCCTATTTATTAAATTTGTTTTCCAAAATATCAAGGACGGAACCTTGGTCCAGATTATGAAATTCTTCGCCGTCAATGCTAATATTCGGACCTATCGAACAATTATCACAACAACGAAGCCCCGTAAGTTCAATTTCGGCATCGAGATTATTTTGTTCGATAAAATTTTGAATTATCTGCAAATTTTTTGCATTGCCTCGTGCAAAACAAGAGCTTCCCATACAAATTTTGATTATGTGTGCCATTTTTCTCTCCGTTAATTTAATATGTTGAGTATAACTTACGACACAAAAAAAACAACAAAATTAATACATTATTTTGCTCAAATATAAACCTTGTGCCGGAGCCGTCGGCCCTGCTTTTGTTCTGTCTTTGCTTTCTAAAATATTTTTAATATCTTCCGGTTTGAGATGACCATCTCCGACCATTTTTAAGGTTCCTACCATATTGCGAACCTGATGATGCAAAAAAGAGCGCGCCTCAACATAAAATGTTATGTTTTCGCCATTTTGTTCAATATCTATTTTATCAAGAGTTTTTATCGGGGATTTAGCCTGACATTTTGCGGCACGAAACGACGAAAAATCATGATTACCGAGCAAAAATTTTGCTCCTTCTCGCATTTTTTCAACATCTAAAGGAACATAAACCCACCAACTGCGATTTTTATCCAATACTAACGGAGCCCGTCTATTCGTTATGCGATAGATATAACTGCGTCCTTTAGCGGAAAAACGAGCATTAAAATCATCACCAACAGCTTCTACATTGAGAATAGAAACAGGAGCCTCCATTGTCCGCAAATGAGCATTCATTGCTTCACGAATCTTAAATTCATCAACCGGTGACTCTAAATCAAAATGTGCAACTTGTGCCAAAGCATGAACGCCGGCATCTGTTCTGCCGGCTCCATACACTTCGGTTGTTTGTTGTAAAAATCCATAGATTGCTTTTTCTAAATATTCCTGAACACTGGGACCGTCAAGTTGTTTTTGCCAACCTAAAAGGTCGGTGCCGTCATATTCTATAACAATCTTATATCGCTGTGTCATAGCAACTATGCAGCAGCTTTAATATTATAATTTGCAAATTCGCTTTCAGAGATAAAGCCGAGTTTAGCTTCAACTTCCCAGATAACTTTCAAAGCATCAAAAGCATTTTGACCGCTAATACGTGGAGTTTCTGTTCCGTTAATACATTTTACGAAGTGGTTCAACTCTGCCAACAAAGGTTGGTTTGTAGGAATAAATAATTGTTCAACACTACCTTTCAAACCATAATTCATCCATTCAGGTATGCTTTCTTGATTGACATAAGGCATACGACCTTGAGAGTGGACGTTAATACTTTGATTAATGAAATCCATATCAATGTAGTTTGTGTCGGTCGTAACCGTTAATGTACGAACACGAGCCTGTGTGATACGGCTTGATGTAATATTTGCGGTTACACCATTTTCAAATTCGAGCAAAGCGGTGATATAATCTTTTCCTTCCGGATGGTCAGGAGTTTTTACACAAGCAGCCTGAACATTAACTACCGGAGATTTTACCAAAGATTGGATAACTTCAACGTCGTGTATCATTAAATCCATAGCAACGGAAACATCGGTAATACGACCTGAAGCAGCTGACATTCTTTGGGCTGTCAATGAGCGAATCTTTGATGTGTCAGACAAAATTTTTGACATCTGTTCAACAGCCGGATTGAAACGTTCAATGTGACCTACACAAAGAATTACATTGTTTTTTGCAGCAGCATCAATCAAGCGTTGGCAACCTTCCGGAGAAGTAGCCAAAGGTTTTTCCATCATACAGTGAATTCCTTTATTAAGGAAAAACTCACCAACATCAGCGTGAGTGATAGAAGTTGTAACAACACTTACGGCATCAACATTTTTTGCAACTTCTTCCATAGAAGAAAAAGCTTTAATACCAAACATTTCTGCAGCACTTTTTGCAGCTTCGGGGAACACATCATAAACGCCGACCAATTCCACATCTGCCATATTTTTATAGGTTTTAATGTGGTTTTTACCCATCATGCCGGCACCGATAACTGCAACTTTTAATTTTCCCATTTATAGAATCCTTTTGTAAATTGTTGAAACAGATTTAATCTGGGCGGGAATATACCACAATTTAAGACAAAATACTCCTAACATCTTGTTACAGATTGTTACAAAATTTTTATTAAATTTTACTGAAATTTATGCGTGGATCGACGAGGGAATAAGTTATGTCACTGACGAGCTTTAAGACCAACCCGAGCAATGCAAATATGTATAGAGTTCCAAAGATTATCGGATAGTCTCGGGTAGTGATTGCTTCATACCCCAGCAAGCCCAATCCGTTTAATGAAAAAATAACCTCAATCAGCAGTGAGCCGGTAAACAGCATTTTTATTAATAATGACGGAAATCCTGCTATAACAATAAGCATTGCATTGCGAAATACGTGACCGTACAAAACACGATTTTCGCTCAAGCCTTTGGCTCTTGCGGTTAAAACATACGGTTTACTCAACTCTTCCAAAAAAGAGTTTTTGGTTAACATGGTTAAACTCGCAAAACCGCCGATAACCATCGCCGTTACAGGCAAAGCGATATGCCAAAAGTAGTCAGTTATTTTGCCGAACCAAGAAAGACTTTCCCAATTATCTGAGGTCAATCCTCGCAATGGGAATATATGAAAATAAGTACCTCCGGCGAAAAATACTATTAAAAACACCGCAAATAAAAATACCGGAATTGCCGAACCGATTACTACCGCAACAGAAGACCATACATCAAATTTTGATCCGTCTTTTACGGCTTTTTTTATTCCCAGAGGAATAGCGATAAGATAGATTATCAATGTTGACCACAATCCTAAAGAAACAGACACCGGCATTCTTTCTACTATCAGTTGCCATACGGTTTTATCCTGATAATAACTGCGTCCGAAGTCAAAACGAGCATAGTCTTTTATCATTTTCCAAAAACGTTCGTGTACCGGTTTATCAAAACCGAATTGTTTTTCCAATTCTTTTACCAATTCTTCCGGTACTCCTTGAGCTCCTTGGTAACGACTTGTGGAACTGTTCATTTGTACCGACGAGGTAAGTTGAGATTTTGCATCGGTATTCATTCCTCTGTATTGCGCCAAAACGTGTTCAACCGGTCCTCCGGGTGCCATTTGGATTATGGCAAAATTTATCAACAATATACCCAAAAGTGTCACAGGAATTAAGAGCAAACGTTTTATAATGTAATTACGCATTTATTTTCCCTCGTCTATCCACCATGTGTCCGGTTGAAAACCAACATTCAAATCTGTTTTTTTATGACCGAAGCGGTTACGATACGCAACTCTTTGATGCGGAGAATACCACTGCATTATCATATAATGTCCGTTAAGCAAAACTCTGTCTAAAGCCCTTATATAAGCCACATATTCTTCTTTATTTTGTGCTTTTACAAGTTGGTCCAACAACTTATCAATTACCGGATTTTTTATTCCCAAAAGATTGTAACTTCCTTTTATCTCCGCAGCCTGGCTTCCCCAAAATTCTTTTTGCTCATTTCCGGGAAGTTGACTAATCGGAAAAGTTATTATAGCCATATCAAATTCAAAATTATCCAATCTGTTTTTGAAAACATTTACCTCTAAATTACGAAATTCGGCTCTGATACCGATTTTTGCCAAATTACTGATAAACGGCAACATAACTCGTGTAAACGAGCTTCCGTTAGCCGAATTACTTAAAATTTCTATCTCTAAACGCTCTCCGGTTTTCAAATTCGTCATTTTGCCGTCAACAAAATCGTATCCTGCCTCTTTTAATAGTTTAACCGCATAGCGAAGATTTTCTCTTGAAGATTGTATATCTTTATAAACAGGATTTGACGGAGCTTGCGTAAATATGCTTTCCGGCAATTCATCTCTATATTGATTTAATATCTCCAGCTCTTTTCCCGTCGGCAGATCTTTAGCTTCCATTCCGCTATTAGTGAAATAACTGTATAGGCGCTCATACTGATTATAAAAAAGATTTTCTTTTGCCCATTCATAGTTAAACGCCCAGTCGATTGCTTCACGAACCCTTTTATCCGCAAATTTAGGCCTACGCAGGTTGTAACCGAAATTTTGCAATCGGGCGGTATTATTATGGTGAATATTTTCTTTTATTATCGAGCCGTTTTTCACTAATTCGTTATCATAACCTGTAACCCAAATTTTTGCGATATATTCTTCTCTCATATCTATATTGCCGGCAAAAAGAGCCTGCAAAGTTACGGTCGTATCCTGATAATAATCATAACGAATTTCATCAAAATTATAAAAACCGCGCCTTGCAGGAATATCCTTTGCCCAATAATTAGGGTTGCGCTTAAATATCAAATATTTGTTAGGCGAAAAACTTTCCAATATATATGGCCCGCTTCCGAGAGGAGCTTTTAGTATCGGTTTCGAAAAATCTTTACCCTCCCAGTCTTTGGCGGAATAAATTTTCATTTGCGAAATGATTAAAGGCAATTCTTTATTATTGCTCTCAGGTTTAAACCAAAAACGAACATGGCGCTCACCAACCTTTTCAACTCGGTCAACATCTGCATAATAGACTTTGTATAACGGAGCCCCTTTCTCAATTAAACTGTTAAAACTAAAAATAACATCTTCGGCCAAAACCGGTGAGCCGTCACTGAATTTTGCTCGTTCATCAAGAAAAAATCCTACATAATCCTTAGTCAGTTCAAATGACTTTGCCAGCAAAGGATATGCAACGGTAACATCATCTGCCGGTGTAAACGCCAGAGAATCGAGTGTTATGTCAACCACTTGCGTAGCGGCTATCCCTTTAAATATGAAAGGATTGAAATTATCAAATGTTCCGTACGCGGGCAAAACAACTCTTCCGCCTTTCGGAGCATCCGGATTTGTGTATTCAAAATTTTGCCAATCCCCGTTATATTTTGCATCACCGTATAGAGCTATCTTATCCAAAATCTCTGCATGCGCATAAATCGGAAACACAATTAAAAACAATGTCAGCAAAAATTTATTCATCATTTTGCTTTTCTGCTTCGTTGTTTGCCGCTGTTAATTCAGGTTTTTGCATTTCTGCCCACTCTTTTTGCAAATTTTTCAAAGTTTCGTCCGTACTTGCAAATGCAAAACGAGTTGTGTCTTTTGTTTCATTTTCCGGTTGTTTTTCTTCGATATTCTCCTCTGTTACAACAGGAGCCGTTACCATAGGTTCTTCCTCTTTTACGGGAACTTCTTCGATTACTACTGCCGGAGCTTTTGGCTTTTCGTCAGCCCCGAAACTACGTCTCAAAGCAAGCGATAACGGATCTATTTGCGAATCGTCTTCTTCCTCTTCTTTTTCATTTTCTTTCAAAAATTTATTCCAAAAAGATTTTTTGTTATTTTTCTTTTCTTTTTTAGCAGAAGATTCTTTTTTATCAGCTTTAAGCTCTTTTGCGGTAGAAATAAATTCGGGCATTTCTTCCGGTTTTTCAATCTTTATTTCCGGCATTTTATTTTCTTCTTTTTCTTCCGCAAGCGGTTGTGATGTTTCTGTTTTTTCATCAACTTTTTCAACAATAGCATCTTTGAAAAAACACTCTTCTTCTTTTAAGACTATCGGCTCCGGAACAATTTTTTCTTCCTCGGCATTTACCGGTTCTTCCTGCGGATTTTCTTGCAACTTTTGAACAATCGGAGCAAATATGGTAAATACTCGTCCGTAAACACCTGTTTCAACAACTTCTTGAATAATATTTTCTTCGTCATGTTCTTTTAGCAGGTGCAACAATTTTGTGTATCGAGCACAAAATTCCATAAGACTTCCCGATAAAAGTTTTTCTTTGCGCGCTGCCGCCGTTATTTTATCTTCAAAATCAGGTATCGAATTTCGCAAATCCACGAAGGCTCTGGCAAAACCCCAATGGTTACCTAAATTTACGGTTTCCCATATTTTCATCATATTTTTTTCGTTCAACAAATGGTATCTTTGCAGTATATCGGCAAGGATTTCATTTGTTTCTTTTATGTACATCTCTATTTTTCCGAGAGCAAAAGCATGAGCATGTTGCTGTGCACCTTTTATTATATTTTGAGCAATAATATCCGTATATTCTTGATTTTTATTGATTTGCACAGACAATTTGGCTATTTGTTTCTGAAGTGAAAGCTGTTGACAAAAACCATAAAACAGCGCCCATAAAAACCACACCATGAATATAGGCAACAATATAATAAGTCCGTAAACGGCAATCTCATTTAAAGCAAGAGACGATATAGCAACATCTGCTAATTTTGCACTAATCCAAAAACCGACACCGGCAAGCCATAATACACTGGTTAAAATGGCAGTAAAAAAGCTCAACATAAGCACATTAGTTCTCCGATAAAAAATAAAATTTTACTCATATTAATGACATTAATAATACATTTCAATTAAATATTTATAAACATCAAACATCAAAGCAATTAACATATAACAAAAATAATTGTCGAAATTTTTTATATTTTGTGTTATTGCATACGATAACATCAGTAATAAGAAGAGATAAAAATATGAGTGAATCAAAAACAGTTTTAGATTTTGAAAAGAAAATTATAGAAATTGAAGACCGAATCAAAACAGTCAGCGCTTTAGCAAAAGATAGCGATGTAAACATTGACAAGGAATTGAATCGCCTGCAATTAAAGTTGGAAAAGCAAATAAAAATGTCTTATGCAAACTTATCTCCATGGCAAAGAGTTCAAATTGCCAGACATCCGGGAAGACCTCAATGTTTAGATTATGTAAAAGCACTCATAGAAGATTTTGTTCCTCTCTGCGGTGACAGAGTTTTTGCCGATGACCCGACAATGATAGGGGGAATCGGACGTTACCACGGTATATCGGTTGTCGTAATAGGACAAGAAAAAGGAACCGATTTGGAAACTCGCGTAAAATATAACTTCGGAATGGCAAAACCCGAAGGATACCGCAAAGCTCAAAGATTGATGGATTTAGCCGATAAATTTAATATGCCGGTAATTTGCTTTGTTGATACGGACGGGGCATATCCGGGAATCGAATCTGAAGCACGAGGTCAAGCAGAGGCTATTGCCGCATCCATTCAAAAATGTTTACAAATTCATGTGCCGCTTATTTCCGTTGTTATCGGTATGGGTGGCTCGGGAGGAGCTATCGCAATAGCGACAGCCAACAGAATTTTGATGTTAGAAAACTCTATTTATTCGGTTATCTCTCCCGAAGGTTGTGCCTCTATTTTATGGCGTTCGGCCGATAAGGCAAAGGAAGCAGCAGAGGCATTAAAATTGACCGCACAAGATTTGAAAACTCTCGGTGTTATTGATGAGATTGTTGCCGAACCTGTCGGTGGTGCTCACAGAGATACTATGGCGACAATGGAAAAAGTTGATGAAGCAATTTATCGCCATTTGCAAGATTTGATGCAATTAAGCAGAGATGAGCTAAAGAAACAACGTAATGAAAAAATCTATGAAATGGGGCATCATATAAATTTTGAAGAAATAAAAGGATAAGATATGCCTCCTTTATCATATTTTGAAATAGGATTGATTTCTGCCGTTTTTTTATTGTTCATCAGTGTTATCGTGATGATATGTATGTTGTTGCGAAACAAAAATATCAATAATGATATGGCAAAAACTCAGATTGAGTTAGTGGGAAGACTGTCTCAAATGTCCGAGCATAACGCAATAGAGCAAAATAAAATTGCAACAGCTATTTCAGAACAAAAACTTTCATTACTCAAAATAATTGATGAGAAACTTCTTCAGGTAACTCAAAATGTGGGGAACGGACTACAACAATCCGCCGCAAAAACAAATGAAACATTAGCGGCATTAAGAGAAAGATTAGCAACTATTGATGCTGCTCAAAAAAAGATATCTTCTTTATCCGAACAAGTTGTTTCTCTGCAGGAAGTTTTATCAAATAAACAAGCAAGAGGGGCTTTCGGAGAAATCCAACTTCGAGATTTGGTAACATCCATTCTCCCTCCTTCCGTTTATGATTTTCAGTTTACTTTGAGCAATCAGAAACGCGCAGATTGTGTGTTAAAATTACCTAACCCTCCGGGAACAATCGTTATCGACTCAAAATTCCCCTTAGAGAGCTATCAAGCTTTGCAAAATGCTGGTAATGATATAGAGAAAAAAGAAGCTGATAAGTTCTTTAAAGCCTCTGTATTAAAGCATGTAAAAGATATTGCCGAAAAATATATCATCCCCGGAGAAACCGCAGAATCGGCTTTGATGTTTTTGCCGGCTGAAAGTATTTATGCCGAATTACACTCTCGTTTTGTTGATGTAGTCGAAACATCTTATCGTTCAAAAGTATGGATTGTATCGCCTACAACCTTAATGGCCACACTCAACACCGTAAGAGCAGTATTGAAAGACGCCAGAATGAGAGAACAAGCAGGACTCATTCAAAAAGAAGTCGGTATTTTGATGGAAGACATTAACCGACTTGATGAGAGGGTTGATAACCTGTCAAAACATTTCGAGCTTGCAAGCAAGGATATAGGAGAAATAAAAATATCTTCATCAAAAATAGCTCGCAGAGTTGACAGAATCGAAGAAATTGAGTTTGGAGAAAATGATACAACGGTACTGATTGAACAAAAAAATGCCGGATAATTAACATTTTTTGCAAGACATCTATTGATTTATCAAATAAAAAACGTTAACTTACAACTAAATTAACTAAAACAGAAAAGGAAAATAAAGTGACTAAGTCTGAATTAATTTATAAAATTGCTGCTAAAAATCCAAACTTAACAGCAAGAGATATTGAAAAAATCGTTACTGTTATTTTTGACAGCATAATTAAAGCTATGGCTAACGGTGAAAGAGTTGAATTTAGAGGTTTCGGTGCTTTTTCCGTACGCACACGTTCTCCTCGCACAGCTAAAAACCCTCGCACCGGTGAAAAATTGCAAGTAGGAACTCGTAATATTCCTCACTTCAAAATCGGCAAACGTCTTTATGACTTGTTGAATCAATAATTTTAGCAATGAAAGGCTCAAAAAATGAATTTTATTAAATTAATCGTAGGATTACCCCTCGTTGTGATTATCTGTGTTGTTGCTTTTATGAACAACCAAACCGTAACACTTAATTTGTGGCCTTTCTCATTTAATATAACAGCCTCGTTGAGTGTTGTAATTATCTTTTTGGTTTTATTAGGTTACATTGTCGGAAAAATCGGTTCTTGGATGACCTATGCTCCGGTTCGTATGGCATTACGTAACCAACAACGCCAAAACCGCAAATTGAATGCAGAACAACAAAAGCTCGTAGAAAAAGTTGAAGGATTAAAAGAAAATCTTGAAAACATTAAAGCTTCTGAACCGGCAGCTCCGAAAGAAAGCGGATTAGATAAGTTCAAACAACAATTAGGCGGTTTGTTTAAAGGCAAACACAAACAAGATGATTTTTGGTGTTTGTAATAAGAAAAGGTATTTTGTATGAACTGGCTTTCTGATTTTGTACGTCCGAAAATTAAAAAAACAGCTCAAAAGGAAATAGCTGACGATTTGTGGCTGAAATGTCCTCATTGCGGAAAGTTGCTGTTTACCAAAGAATTGAAAAAAACTTGGTATGTATGTCCCGAATGTGATCATCACCTTCGTTTGTATTTGAATAAGCGATTGAAGATGTTGTTTGACAATGGTGTATTTACGGAAGTTGCATTACCTCAACCGCCGGAAGATCCGTTAAAGTTTAAGGATAGCAAACGTTATGCCGACAGGCTTAAAGCATACCGAAAAGCAACCGGTAACGAAGATGCAATCAAAGTTGCAAAAGGAACCGTCGGCGGCATAAAATGTGTCATCGCCGCTTTAGATTTCTCTTTCATGGGAGGGTCTATGGGGATGGCTGTCGGTGAAGGAATTGTGAAAGCTGCAGAAATTGCCGTTAAAAGCAAAATTCCTTTGGTTACAGTATCTAACTCAGGCGGTGCACGCATGCAGGAAGGTATTTTATCCTTAATGCAAATGGCACGTACTACTTCTGCCGTTAATTACGTAAAAGAAAACGGTTTGCCGTTCATCTCAATAATGACCGATCCGACAACAGGTGGTGTTTCGGCTTCTTTTGCAATGTTAGGAGATATTCATATTGCAGAAAAAGGCTGTTTAATCGGATTTGCCGGTCCTCGTGTAATTGAGCAAACAATCAGAGAAAAACTTCCCGAAGGTTTTCAAAGAGCAGAATATTTGCGTGAACACGGTATGGTAGATATTGTTGTTCATCGTTCGGAAATGAAAAATAAATTAGCTATGGTTTTGAGCTTGTTAATGTCAAATAAGGAAAACAACTCCGAATCGAAAGCTACAAAAACTAAAAAACAGGCATAGTTGAGGGCTTTAACTATGCCTGCCGCATTGCGGCAACTATATAAGGAGTAAATCTATGCTTGTATTAAAACATGTTCCTATTCGATCTTTTGGTGAAAATATCGCTTATATTCATAAAGATTGCTCAATATATAAAATTGATAATATTAAAGCTTTAACACGTATAGAAATACACGGCGGACATCAGCCGGTTTTTGCATTTTTACAAATTGTCGATAACAATAAAATTATTCGTCCTGACGAATTAGGATTGAACACGGAAGCTTTTAGTCAGATAGGTTTGCCCGAAGGATCTAAAATCACACTTACCCTTACTCCGCCGGCACAGAGTTTGAGCGCAGTAAAAAGAAAAATTGCCGGAAATATTTTGAGCAATAAAGATTATGAAGCTATCATCAATGACATATCTGAACACAGATATTCAAATTCGGATATTGCTTCTTTTTTGGTTGCCGTAGGCTCATTTGTAACACCATCGGAAGTTTTGGATTTAACTGAAGCATTACGAGGCAATCAAAGTCTGGATTGGGGAAACGAAGATATAGTTACCGACTATCATTGCACAGATGAAATTCCGGGCAATAAGATAGATTTAATCATTACCGCAATCATTGCAGCATACGGTTTGCCTATGCCTAAGGTAGTAAATGCCACAGGTTCTTCTTGTACCGGTGTTTTAGATACAATGAATGTGTTGGCAAATACAGATATTGATATAAGAACGTTTAAGAAAATTGTTGCCGAGAAAAGAGCCGCAATAGCAAATATCGATAAAATAGAAATCTGCGAAGCGGATAAAATAATTACCGCCGTTGAAAATCAAAACAGCCTGACAACACAAGAACGCAGTATCGCTTCATTATTAGCAACAAAAATGGCAGCCGGTGTTTCACATTTATTAATTGACATTCCTGTCGGCTCAAGAGCAAAAGTTAAAACATCGCAAGAAGCTATGCACCTTCGCAAACTTATCGAATATGTGAGCGATATGTTAGGACTTAATGTTGATATTACCATTACTGACGGCAGTGAACCTATCGGAAACGGAATCGGAGCGGCATTAGAAGCTCGAGATGTTATGAAGGTACTCAAAAATAAAGAAGATGCCCCTGATGACTTAAAAGAAAAAGCTTTGTTTATGGCCGGAAGAATTTTAGAATTTGATCCTAAATTGCGTGGCGGCCAAGGTTATTTGGTTGCAAAAGAAATGTTAAAGAGCGGAAAAGCTTTTGACACATTTGAACAGATATTGAAAAAACAAGGTAAAAAAGAACCTACTCAGCTCGGACATTTAACCAGAGATATTGTTGCCGACAAAGCCGGAAAAATTGAACGAATCAATACTTCTTTAATCAGCAGAATTGCCGTTTTAGCCGGTGCCGGACAATATGCCGGTGCAGGTATCGATTTATTCCACAAAGTCGGAGATAATGTTGCGGCAGGGGATATTTTATATCGAATTTACTCGTGCAATCAAAATGATTTTGCTTTTGTTTCTTCGGTTATTGAAAGCGGAAAAACAGGTTTTGACATCGAATAGAAAAAATAAAATAAAAATTTATAAAAAAAATTAGCCGTTGCTCTTGCATCGGCTTTTTTTCATCCCTATATAAGCAAATAGAAATGATAAACATATACAAGGATTAAAAAATATGAGTAAAGTTATAGGTATTGACCTTGGTACAACAAACTCCTGCTTTGCCGTTATGGACGGTAAAGATGCTAAGGTTTTGGAAAACAGCGAAGGTGCAAGAACAACTCCTTCAATTATCGCTTTTACTGACAGTGAACGTTTGGTAGGTGCTGCCGCAAAACGTCAGGCAGTTACCAACCCGGAAAACACATTGTTTGCCATTAAGCGCTTAATCGGCCGTCGTTTTGATTCTGCCGAAGTAGAGAAAGATAAGCAACTTGTTCCTTTCAAAATCATCCCCGGTGATAATGGTGATGCTTGGGTAGAAGTTAAAGGTCAAAAATATGCTCCTTCACAAATTTCTGCTATTGTTTTACAAAAAATCAAAGAATATGCCGAAGCTTATTTGGGTGAAACTGTAGATAAGGCTGTTATTACCGTTCCTGCTTACTTTAACGACTCACAAAGACAAGCAACCAAAGATGCCGGCAAAATTGCAGGATTAGATGTTTTGCGTATTATCAACGAGCCTACAGCTGCAGCTTTGGCCTATGGTTTGGATAAAAACACAACCGGAACCATTGCCGTTTATGACTTGGGTGGCGGTACTTTCGATATTTCTATTTTGGAAATCGGCGACGGTGTGTTTGAAGTAAAATCTACCAATGGCGATACTTTCTTGGGTGGTGAAGATTTCGACCAAAGAATCGTAAACTATTTGGCTGATGAATTCAAAAAAGAAAGCGGTATTGATTTGAAAAACGACCGTTTGGCTTTGCAAAGATTAAAAGAAGCTGCAGAAAAGGCAAAAATCGAACTTTCTTCTGCAACTCAAACCGATGTTAATTTGCCGTTTATCACTGCAGATGCAACAGGTCCTAAACACTTAAACATCAAAATGACCCGTGCAAAACTCGAATCTTTGGTTGATGATTTGATTGAGCGCACAGTTGCTCCTTGTAAAAAAGCTTTGGCAGATGCAGGTTTAAGCGCCGGAGAAATCAAAGAAGTTATTTTGGTAGGCGGTATGACACGTATGCCAAAAGTTCAAGAAAAAGTGAAAGAAATTTTCGGTAAAGAACCGCATAAAGGCGTTAACCCTGATGAAGTGGTTGCAGTAGGTGCAGCTATTCAAGGCGGTGTATTGATGGGTGATGTTAAAGACGTATTGTTACTCGACGTTACTCCTTTGTCTTTAGGTATCGAAACCTTGGGTGGTGTATTCACTCGCTTGATTGACAGAAATACAACTATTCCGACACGCAAAAGCCAAGTATTCTCAACTGCCGAAGATGGTCAAACTGCGGTTACTATCCGTGTATTCCAAGGTGAACGTGAAATGGCTGCAGACAACAAATTGCTCGGTCAATTTGATTTGGTAGGTATTCCTCCTGCTCCTCGCGGTTTGCCACAAATTGAAGTTACATTTGATATTGATGCAAACGGTATTGTTAACGTTTCTGCTAAAGATAAGGCTACCAACAAAGAACAAGTTATCCGTATTCAAGCCAGTGGTGGTTTGTCTGATGCCGACATCGAAAAAATGGTAAAAGATGCAGAAGCAAATGCAGAAGCAGATAAGAAGAAAAAAGAAGTTGTAGAAGCTAAGAATCAAGCAGAAAGTTTGGTTCATGCAACCGAAAAAACTTTGAAGGAAAATTCTGATAAGATTTCAGGTTCAGACAAAGATGCTATCGAAACAGAAATCAGAGCTCTCAAAACTGCTTTAGAAGCTGATGATATTACCATGATTAAAGAAAAAACCGAAAGCTTAATGCAGGCTTCTTTGAAACTTGGTGAAGCTATGTATAAACAAGCCGGCGCAACAGCTGATACACAAGGTGCTCAAGGTCCTGATATGGGAACAGAGCAACCTAAAGATGATGTTGTTGATGCAGACTTTGAAGAAGTAAAATAATTTCTCTTCATTAAAAACAAAAGGCTTCCTTTCGGAAGCCTTTTTGTTTTACAGATTAGGATTTTAGTTGCGAACAATCTCCTCAGCAAGTTTTTCAAGCTCGTCAATATACTTAGAAACAAGGTTGATGCCTTCTTGCCAAAAAGCAGGATTAGAAGCATTAATTCCGAAATGAGCCAAAGCCTCTCGATAATTTTCAGCTCCTCCCATCTTCAACATTTGCAGATATTTATCCGCAAAGTTTTCTACCGTATTACTCTTATACAGCTCATACAATGCGTTCACAACGCAAGATGAAAAACAGTACGAGTAAACATAGAATGAATAATGGAAGAAATGAGGAACCGAGCTCCATATCGGTGCAATATCAGAAATATCGACACTCTTTCCGAGATATGACCCCATAAAATCCATCCATGCGTTGTCGAGATTCTCGGCTGTAAGTTCTCCTTTTGCTCGCTGCTCATGAGCAAAATGCTCAAAACAGTGGAAAGCAACCTGGCGGAACGATGTATTTATCATATTCTCTACATGTCCGGCCAAAAGTGTAAATTTGCTGCGAGCATCGTTTTCTTTTTCCAACAAAGATTGAAACACAAGCTGTTCAGCAAAAATAGAGGCTGTTTCTGCTTGTGCGCAAGACTTTGCTCGTCCCAATTCTCCCTGCTCTTTACTCAGGTATTCATGCACGGCATGACCAAGCTCATGAGCCATAGTCATAACATCTTTTGCAGTTCCTCCAAAGTTGAGGAAAACCATAGGCAAATATCCTACCGGCATTTCCATGCAATATGCACCGCTATCTTTGCCCGAATAAGGATAGTAGTCTATCATATTCTCGTCAAAGAACCTTTTTGCAACTAAGGTAAACTCTTCTGAAAATTCTGCAAAAGCATTCAAAACAATGTCTCTTGCCTCTTCAATAGAGTATTTTTCTGTTTCCTTGGCAAACGGATAAGGAGCATTTCTGTCCCAATATCTGATAGAGCCTTGTTTGAACATTTCTGCCTTGAGACGATAGTAACGATTTGGAACATTATAGTGATTCGCAACGATGGTTGAAACCAAATTATGCAAATCGTCCTTATCGATATTGTTGCTCATATTTGCTTCGTGCTCCGGATATTCGTATCGGTGCCAATCAAAATTGATTTGACGAGAACGGACAAGCGCATTGTAGATTGTTGTAAACAATGCTCTGTGTTGTTCATATTGCTCGACCATAGTTTCTCCGGCAATACGACGTGTTACCGGAGATTCAGACATTTGCAACCGCAAAACCTGTCCCTCATTGTACTGCTCACCCTTGACCGTAAACACCATCTTTGCACGAGTTTCATCATACAAACGTACCCAGTAGTCTTCAACACTGCTGACATCGGCAAATACCTGTTCCATCTCAACCGGCAAATAGTGCGGCTTAAAACGAAGTAAGTTTGTCAGCCAGGCAAAATCTCCTACCGACAAAACTTGCTTTAGAGCATCAATATCAAGTTTGTCGGCATTGACAATTTCGGTAGTGAAGAAGATTAATGACTTACTACACTCTCCGATGCCATCATTGATATTTTGATAAAACACCGAGATTTCCTCGTCATTAAGTTTGGTAGAATGCAACAAGTATGCATACGAAGATATTTTCTCCTTTTGAGCACACAGCTCAGAATACTCCTTAACACAACCGGCAAAACGCTTCGGAGATAATCTCTTCACTTTGTTTTGATACCGATTGCAAAAAGCGACACATTCTCTTTGAAGTTTCTGCAAAGCTGATTCAGCCTGTGCAGGGGATGTAAACACACCCGAAAGATCCCAATTTTCTTTCATAAGCGATAATGTATTAATGGTTAAAAATAAAATAATTAAATTCAATAGATGTTTTGTAACATTATTTTTGTCAAAAATCAAGTTTTTTACACAAAAAAGGACTTCCTTTAAGGAAGTCCTGCAACTATCGGCGTTTGGATTTTTTGCCAAACCAATAGCCGATAAGAAATGAAATAATTAGTATAAGCATACATTTTAGAATTTTCAAAGGCTCAGATTATATCTGAACCTTTGGTGAAACAATTACCGCAACTACTTACGATGTTGCTCGTTCACTCCCTCGAGATAGTCTTGATACCCCTGCCCCTCGAGATAGCTCTGGAAGTATGCAGATGTCTCGGCTGAAACTCTATCCTCAAGAATCTCATTGATAATATCCTGAGAAACTTCTGCCTTAGACTTTATCTGGTTCTTGATGTATCCCCATTGGTCGCTTACCTGACGGATATCAATGTAGAGAACATCATCTTTAACGATGGCTACAACCTCGTACCAATCGCCTTTAAACATTTGTGCAAGAAGCTTAGCCTCATACGGAACATTCTTTGATGCCGCATAGTGAGGAAATCTTTTGTCTGCTAATTTAATCATATAATAATGTATTTATAGTTTGTAACTATGAATAGTGTAACTTATTTGTCTTTTTTTGTCAATATGGAGTTTTTGATATTGCTTTATTCTCGCTTTTATGATAATTACTGCATATCATTTTTAATTATTAACCTCTAAATTATTTTCGCTTATGGAAGATTTGAAAATTGCTGTTTGGGTTTTTAGCGGTATAACAATGGCTACTTGTCTGCTTTTCTTATTTTTAATCAGAAGATGGGAACACAGGCATCCTACCATATTTACGGAGAATGCCACACAGAACGAAAAAAAACAGTACAAAAAAATGGTATTAGCCATGATGAACAGCATTTTATTGTATATAATGTTGTTTATATTGGTGATTTCATTTATGGCCTATGGCACCCCGCCATTTGGAATTTGGCTGGTGTGCGGTTTTGGAATTTTGTATGTAGCTACTAATTTTTTCTCTATTTTCAGAAATAAGTAAATTCAGAGAGATAACTGCATTAACATACAAATTACACATCAAAAAGGACTATTCTTAGGAAAGTCCTTTTTTATATGCAATAAAAGAAAAAGGTTGCAATTCTCTTGCAACCTTTTTTGATTTTAAGTTCAATTCAGATAATCTTCCGCCGTTTTAACGAAAAGTGCGGAGTTCCTAATCAACAGTTACCTTATTCCACAAATTTTCAAAAGGAACATCTTCGCTAATCTTGGTTATCACAACCTCGACCTTAGAGAAGTGAGTAAACCTCTTATACCTGCGGTAGGCAAAAAGATTTCCTCGCTCGTCCTTCCATACTGTAACTTTGTTAGGCTTGTAGGCATCGCCTGTGCAACGACTTTCATCATAGACAGTTTCAACAATCTTTCCTGTTGTATAGTCCGGATATACGACAACACCACCATAAGCTTTGCACTCAGCACTCGAAACAGGCCAAATAAAAATGTGGTTGTCACCGGCATCAACAGTCACTCTATCCCCGGGAATAATCGCTATACGACGAAAGCGGTCTTCCTCAACATCGTAGATTCGCACTGCCAACTGATTGTTTTCCATGTCAACGATTTGAAGCTTTTTTGTTAATTCCATAACAAACAAATGATTTTAATAGTTAGACAATATAATTGATTTTCAATATGAAAATAGTACGATATTTTATTGCAAAAATCAAGCGTTTTTGTCTAATTTCTAAAAACATAAAAAGGCTGCAAATTTTGCAGCCTTTTTCGTATTCCTGTAAACGATTAACGTTTTGAGAATTGATATGAACGACGAGCCTTTTTGAGACCGTATTTTTTACGTTCAACAACACGATCGTCACGAGTTAAGAAGCCAGCCTTTTTCAAAACTGTTCTCAATTCCGGTTCATATTCATTCAAAGCTTTTGAAATACCGTGTTTGATAGCACCGGCTTGACCTGACAAACCACCACCGCTAACTGTACAAACTACATCGAATTCGTTGATACGGTTTGTAATTTCGAACGGTTGGTTGATAACCATTTTCAATACCGGACGTGCAAAATAAACATCGATATCTTTAGAGTTTACGGTAATGTTACCTTTACCCGGTTTAATCCAAACACGAGCAACAGCATCTTTTCTTTTACCTGTAGCATAAGAGCGACCGAATTTATCGCGATTTGGTTTGCGAACTTCAGTTTTTTCAGCACTTACTTTAATATCTTTTAATGATTCAACTTTAGTCATTAGAGAGCACTCCTCTTATTCTTCGGGTTTTTGCCTGCAATATCCAAAACAACAGGGTTTTGAGCAGCATGAGGATGATTTTCACCTGCATAAACCTTGAGCTTTGTCATTTGTTGACGGCCAAGAGGATTACGTGAAATCATTCTTTCAACAGCTTTTTCTACAACACGACCAGGGAATTTGCCTGCCAAGATTTTTGCAGGAGTGGTTTCTTTAATACCACCAATCCAACCTGTATGTCTGTAATAAACTTTATCGGTTAATTTCTTACCGGTTAATTTAACTTTGTCTGCATTGATAACAATTACATAGTCACCGCAGTCCAAGTTTGGAACAAAACTAGGTTTGTGTTTACCGCGCAAAATCTTTGCAACTTCAGCTGCAAGACGGCCCAATACAACACCTTCTGCATCAACTACGTACCATTTTCTTTCAATGTCAGATGGTTTTGTAGCATAAGTATTCATATTTTCTCTCTTTATAAAATATTGTTAAATTCTCGCTCAATATACATTAAAGATTATCTTTGTCAACATAAAAAAACATAGTATTTTCAAACACATAAAAAGCGGTATATAAATACCGCTTTTTATGTCATTGTTTTTACTAAAATATGGCGATTATTTTTGAATATCAGATAAAACTTTCATTGAAATTATTTTATCAGGGTTAGAAACCATACCGTTCGGACCATATCCGCGTTTGATATTATCAACATATTCCATACCCGAAATCACTTGTCCCCATACGGTGTATTGGCCATCTAAAAAGCTTGATTTTTCAAAACAAATGAAGAACTGGCTGTCGGCAGAATTCGGATTCGATGCTCTGGCCATTGAAACTGTTCCTCTTAAGTGTGGTTTATTATTAAATTCGGCAGCTAAATTTCTACCGCTTCCTCCGGTACCGTTACCGAACGGATCGCCTGTTTGAGCCATAAAACCGTCAATTACGCGGTGAAATTTCAAACCATCATAAAAACCTTCTCTAACCAATTCTTTAATACGTGCCACATGATTAGGTGCAACATCAGGATACATTTGAATCAATACATCGCCGTCTTTTAGCTTTAACAATATTGTATTTTCAGGATCTTTTACATCATAAGCCGATGCAGAACTGATTGACAAGCCTAACATCAACAAAAAACTTCCGATAAATTTTAACATTTTAACATCTCCTTTAGTTTATATAATTCTTCCAAAGCCTCTCTGGGGCTTAAGTTGTCGGGATTAACATTTTCAAGAGCCTGTATCACAGGTGATTGAATAGTTTTTTCCTCTTCTTTTTCTTTCAAACTTGCAAACAAAGGCAAATCGTTTGCAAGTTCTTTAATATTGGCATTTTTCTTATCATGCTCTAAAGAATCCAATACTTGTTCCGCTCTTTTGACGGCAACGTTCGGCAATCCTGCCAACTTCGCAACATGAATACCATACGAACGATCCGCCGCACCATCTATAACTTCGTGCAAAAAGATTACTTCATCGTTAAATTCCTTGATTTTCATGCAGTGTAACGACATTTTTTTGAGTTTGCCAACCAATGACGTAAGCTCATGGTAATGAGTAGCAAATAATGCTCGACTTTTGTTGACCTCATGCAAATGTTCAACCACCGCCCAAGCGATTGATAAGCCGTCAAATGTCGCAGTTCCTCTTCCGATTTCATCTAAAACTACTAAAGAACGTTCATCTGCTTGATTCAAAATACCGGCAGTTTCCACCATTTCAACCATAAACGTTGAACGACCTCTTGCTAAATCATCAGAAGCACCGACACGAGAGAACAGTTTATTAACGACTCCGATATGAGCAGATACGGCAGGAACATAAAATCCGGCTTGAGCCATAACAGCAATTAAAGCATTTTGACGCAAGAAAGTAGATTTACCTGCCATATTCGGTCCGGTAATCAGCCAAATATTGCTGTTATCTTC
>JAEIGA010004309.1_pt1 | contig 22028 bp, 18 predicted proteins | sample 9270691 | NCBI WGS metagenome assembly JAEIGA01 (sample SAMN17057246, study PRJNA624740) | gut metagenome | biome: biome; isolation source: fecal sample | host: Bos grunniens | place: China: Xizang | collected 2019 | reverse complement strand
TTAAAGTTATTTGTTATTAGGTTTATCTGTTTAGTAGGTAAATGGCATGCGCCAAATATTTGCTGTGCCAGCGGCGTTGCCACGCTGCGATATAAAGTAGATATACTCTCCATCGCGGCTCCACACAGGGCTTAAGTCATCGGCAGCGTGGTATGTGAGCTGCATCAACTGACTAGTGCCATCCACACGACAAGCGTAGATATCTGTATTTTTATATGTGAAACCTGGGCCAGCAATCTCGCTCTCGCCAACGAAGACTATCCACTCTCCATTTGGTGATAGAACAGGTGTGGTAAAGCTACGGAATGGGTCTGTAACGATACACTCCTCAACTCCAGTTTGGCCATTAATCTTCCATATCTCGCTGCGGTTGTTGCCATTAACACGAGTGCAGAGGAAGACATTTCCATCAGCCGTAGGGCATGGGTTCATACCCGATGTGTAGCTTGAGAGGATGTTAGTCTTCACTTCGTGACCCCATATCGATATTCCCTGTCCCTCCATGCGGGCAAAGAGAATCTGCGACATATCAGATGTATAGCATGGTGAGTAGTCTTGGCTAGCAGAGGTAACCTGTCGGCATACATAACCAATATTTGCATCGGTAGTAAATATCTGATGTGCATTGCCGCGATTCTCTGAAAATACTATCTGCTTACCATCAGGCGAGTATGTGAAGTCTAGTACCGCTTGGCGATTGGTACGCTGTACAGAGCCACTCTGACGGCCTAACTCCTTAATAAAGATATTGGTAGTGTTGTTTCGCGCTGATAGATAGGCAATCTTCTCACCATCGGGAGAGATATCTATAATTCTATTAGATAGCCAGTTAAATGGACCTTTTTTACTTCGATTAACAATAGGCATGCAAACATAGTCATTGGCCTGGGTAATCTGCACAAAGTTAATACCAGTCTCCTCATTAACACTTACAACGGAGTAATCTACAGATTGGGCGCATACCTCAACAAGTGATACGCATCCCATTAATAAAATAATAAATAGCTTTTTCATTCGAATTTGTTTTTTAATAACACAAAGTTAGTAATAAGTAGATGATTATTAGGGCATACATGTTGTATATAACGCTATAATAGTGTTGCTATTTCTGCAACAGTTGCTCGTCAATGGCGCTAGAGATGTCTTTGAAGAAGTTGTGATTTAGAACAATAGAGATACGCATAAGGAGTTCGGTGTCGATGCTCTCTTTGGCAAATATGCGGTAGATATTGGTACGGTCGCAACAGAGGTGTCGTGCAAGCCAAACTACGCTGCGCTCCTGGCGCTCGAGTTCCGCCTTTATGAGGCTGCCTATGGATGTATTGTTCATGTCTGCACCTGTTTGGTAGTTAAGCAATGGGCTATAAAAAAAGGACGCGGTACTTTTCGGTGTACTCACATCCCAAGGTGTCTGGCATAACCTTCCCAGTAGAATACCCGAAAGTCCGCGCCATAGGCACGAACATTCAGCCATATTCCTATTGGGATCCTTGAAAGCTGCCAGACTTTTGGGATAATAGAATAGAGCTAAAACGCTATAAATTATATGTTTAAATGTGTCTATGTTACATAGGCAAAATCGTTGGTTTCACAAATATAGTATATTTTTCACTATTCAACTAATATGCTCACTAGTTTAGTGGTCTTATGATATACCCATACTCATATCTATCTGCTTCGAGACGGTAGCGTTCGTGTGGCACAGCACCCCACGAGTCGTCACCACCAAGGCCGCGCTGCGCAAGGTCTACATGTAGCACAACCTCGCGGCGTGGCTCTATATCGGAGTAGTGCATCTGCTTCTTCGTGAGGCCTGGGTCTAAATCCTCGGCGCGGTACGGCATGGCGCTGATGCTCAACGGCTGTAGTCCCTCGATGCGGAGGCCTACGCCCTGGGCATCTGTAAGTTCTAGCCAGCGAACATCTGTCTTATTCCCCGATTCCTGTGGGCGCACGTAGGGGAAGAGCTGCTCATCCGTAGACTGCTCATAGAGGCCGATAAATGATGACTCGTTGCGGTCGGAGTAGTTCTCCCAGGGACCACGACCATAGAATAGGAGATTTTTGTGGTCGTGGGGGAGTATCATGCGCATACCAAAACGTGGTAGCTCCGAGAGATGCTCGCTGCGGCGCTCCCATGCAACCTCAATCTTAAGCGCACCATCGGCCATAAAGGTATAGGTGGTGGTATATAGCGATGGGGCATCCAGCAACTCGCGTACGGCGGTAACGACTACTCTATCCTTAAATTTTTCAACCTTTGCCTCCACGCTACGACTACGATTAGTGCGCCACACGTTAGCCTTGTAGTGGAATCCTGCACCCCAGTCATTATCTGTTGGTGCGCGCCAGAACCATGGCTCAGGAAGCTGTGACATGATGTCGCGGTTGCCAGATACGTAGCGTGATAGGGAGCCTCTCTTGGTGTTGAAGAGTACGCCGATATCTCCAGCATAGGCAACCAGCCATCCTTCGCCCTCCTCAATCTCCAACTCACCCTCGGGGGTGGTGTGGCTGAAGTTATAAGGGTTGAGTATAGACTGCTCCGTGGCAACTACTACCCTCTGCCAATTTCGCGCTCCGAGGATGCTTCGTTGCATCTGGCTAGCCTCAAAGTTGATGGTATACTCCTTGCCCTTATCAATATTTGGAGAGGGAAGGGCAACATCAACGTACTCGCCAGGCGCGCAGACAACCTCTCCCAAAGAGTTACTATAGACCACCTCTCCCTCGCAATATACCTTATATCCTAATTCATACTCTGCGAGGTTGGTGAAGTTATAGTTGTTATATATGCGGAGGTTGCCATCCTTGTACTCAAACTCTATATCCTGATAGACCTTCTTCACCTCCATAATTCCTGGATGTGGGGTGCGGTCAGGTAGTACGATGCCATTGCAGCAGAAGTTCTCATCGTGGGTATACATCCATGCTCCGAAGTCGCCACCATAGGCCCAGTAGTGGCGGCCATCGCGGCCTGTGGCATCTATGCCCTGATCTACCCAGTCCCAGATAAATCCTCCCTGCATGTGTGGGCTACGCTCAAAGATGTCGTAAAACTCGCGGAGATTACCCGTAGAGTTACCCATGGCGTGGGCATACTCACAGAGGATATATGGCTTCGAGAGCTTACGTGATGCGTAGCGCTCCAACTCGCTAAATGGGGGATACATAGGGCAGATGATGTCGGTGTGAGGGCCGCCATAGCCCTGCTCTAGCTGCACGAAGCGTGACCTATCGCGCTTGTGTATCCACTCATACATCTCTCCATATACCTCGCCATCGCTACTCTCATTACCCATAGACCATATAATCACCGAAGGGTGGTTCTTGTCGCGCTCAACCATCGAGCGCACGCGGTCGTGATGTGTTCCCTTCCACTCCTCGCGGTGTGAGGGGTGAAACTCGGGATAACTCTCGTGCCAGCTAGTGCCGCAGCCGTGAGCCTCGATGTTTGCCTCGTCAATAAGTAGTAAGCCATGCTCATCGCAGAGGTCGTACCACTCCGTAGGTTGTGGATAGTGGCTGGTGCGCACGGCATTGATGTTATGTTGCTTCATAAGCTCAATATCCTTAAGCATGATGTCACGATTTATGACATGTCCCGTGGCAGGGTTATGCTCATGGATATTTACGCCGTTAATCATCAGAGGCTTGCCATTCAGTAGGAGTACGCCATCCTTAATCTCCACCTTGCGGAAGCCTGTGTTACATGCCGTAGCCTCCACGATATCTCCCTTCGCATCCTTAAGCGTTACAAGTGTGGTGTATAGGTTGGGCTTCTCATGGCTCCAGGTGTCGATAGCGCCTACGCTCTTTTCAAACTCTACATCAATCGTACTATCTCCTTTGAGTGTTACGCTTCGCGAGAACTTGGCAACCACCTCATCCTCGTTGTATCTCTTTAGTGTAACCTCCACACTACCCTTGAATGGCTTGTCGCCGCAGTTTTCAAGTGTTACCGTAGTGTCGAAGATACCATTTTTATAGCTCTTGTCGAGGTCGCCGATAGCAAACATATCTGCAATGCGCACATCAGCCACAGAGTAAATCATAACACCTCTGTCGAATCCCGAGAGACGCCAAAAATCCTGATCCTCAAGGTAGGAGCCATCTGCCCAGCGGAAACCCTTAATAGCCAACAGATTATCGCCCGAGGTGACGTATGGCGTTATGTCAAACTCCACGGCGGTCTTTGTACCCTCGGAGTATCCCACCTCATGGCCATTTACCCAGATGTGCATCGCTGCAAGGCCCGACTTGAAGTGGAGTATCGTGCGGCGTTCTGCCCAGCCATCAGGGAGCTTAAAGGTGTGACGATAGCACCCCGTAGGATTATCATCGTGGGAAATATATGGAGGGTTCTTGGGATGAGGGTAGTTTACGTTGGTATATATGGGGTAGCCATAGCCCTCAATCTCCCAGTTTCCTGGTACGCTGATATATCTCCATGTGGAGTCATCATACTCTACCCTCTCAAATCCTGCGGGGGCCTCGGCAGGAGTCTTTGTCCAGTGGAACTTCCACTCACCGCTGATATCCATAGCTAGTGATGACTCCCTATGCGACAGGGCGTCTGCCTCACTCTCATAAGGAAGTAGCGTAGCTCGTGCAGGGAGCTTATTTATGGCATATACCTCGGGTTGCTCCCAGTAGGGTGTTGTGCCGTCTGCTATTGCTGCTACAGCTGTGAGCAATGAGCATATTATGAGAAATATATTACGCATGGTTACTCTATTATTAAGTCGTTAAGGGTTATCTTTGGAACGTAGTGTATCTCATCCTTGCGGTAGTAGGTCAGGGAGTCGCCCTCGTGGCACTCCTTTAATTCTATATGCTCCTTTGGTCTGCCAATAGCTAGCACGAGAAGTGGCTCATAAGGTAGCTTTAGCTCCTCCTTCAGCTCCTTATGGTTAAAGGCTCCGATGCAGATACCTCCCAGGCCTATCTCAACAGCCTGAAGAAGCATCGACTGCGCTACAATGCCGAGATCCATATCTACATATTTCGACTCCTCTACTGTTGAGCAGATGACGATAAAGGCGTTAGGCTCTGTACCTGGGAACGGAAGGTTTAGCTCGGGGAGAGCGCCTCCTAGACGAATGTTACGAAGCACTGCCTCTGCCTCATCACCAAGCACAGGACGAAAGCGTAATACCTGCTGGTTGCGTGCCGAGGGGCAGAGTGTAGCAACCTCCATGATTCGGCGAAGCTGGTCGCCACGCACCTGAAATGAGGTGTCATAGCCACGATAGCTGCGATTGTGGAGTAGTAGTCGGCGTAGTGTTGCCGCGCGGCGTTTTGCGGGTTGTGTCTGAAGGTAATCCTCCATCTTCTTCTCAAGGTAGTTATCTGCCATATCTTTGATGTTTATTACAAAGATACAAAATAGTATTTAGATTTCAACACTTGGGAGGTTCTATTTTGCAAGGAGTATCCTGTAGTAGGTGATAAAATAAGAGAGGAGTGTAATCGTTACACCCCTCTCCAATATTGTTGGTAACAGATGTTACCCTATGTTGCTAAATTATTTAGCAGGGAAATCGAAGCCGTACATCTGCTTGAACAACGCCTGAACACGTGCATCGAAAGCACCCTCCGAGTTGTCAATCTTCTCCTCGCGTACGATGCGCTTGATAGCCTTTGACTCGTCAATAGTAAGAGGAGTCATAGAGTATGTGCGCTTCATAGGCTGTGGAGCCTTACCAAACGACTTGATAGATGTTGTTGCAGATGCACCAACAGCCTTGTTTGCTGCAGCACGTGTAGAGCCAGCCTTACGTGTGAGGACTACATCACCGCAAACGCGTGGGTTAAGTGGTGTTGCCTGGCCATACTGAAGCTGTGCTACACATGGGTAGTAGGTCTCAACAGCAGCCTCACCATACTGATCCTTGTAGTTGTAAACGATAGGCTTGATAGTAATGGTGTTGCCATCCTCCGATACCTCTACAGGGAAGCGAGAGTCGAGTACCAACTTGCCAGTTTTGTCATATACTGGAGCGCCAAGGTATGAGCTGTTACCGATAGCCAACATGTAGAATGAGTAGTCGATACCATAGTAGAATGCTGACATTGGGAACTCACGCTCGATGTTAATAGGCAACCATACATTACCCTCTGCATCAATCTCAAGGTTCCACTTTGGACCGAAGTCGTAGAACATATCTGCTACAGTTGCTGAAGAGAACTCCTGTGAGATGAAGAGGTCGTATGGAGTCTGCACTATGTCAAGGTTGTACTCTGGGTCTGTGAAGTTGTAGCCAAGGCACAAGAGACGGTTGAAACCGCGTGTACGCTGGTTGTACTGCTTTGCCATAGTCTTGAACTCGTCATATAGCTCATCAGTCTTATCGCGGCTGATACCCCACTCCTTGTAAATATCATATACGCTATTATCGAGAGACTCTGGGTACTCAAGGCCTGAAGCGATAGTCACGTCAGAGGTGTAGTTACCAACAGGCTTCCAGTATCCCTCCTGTGTCTCTGTAGCTGCTACGTATGTCTGCATAGGTGCTGTAGCCTCCCACTCACCGCAAAGAGTTGTGAAGAGAGCATTCTCAACGCGTACAGGGAAGGCAGCGTTAGGAGTCTTTGCCTCGGCAACAGCTTTAGAGCCTGGAGCGTCAGGGTTGTTGCATGAACCCTCCCAGTTGTAAACAAGCATTGCTAGACGTGTTGTAGCATTCTCGCGGCTCGCTACAGTGAAGTTGAAACCATTTTCAGAGTTGATCTGCTCGATAGCAGTAAGGTCGTAGTGAAGAGGGTTACCCATCTCCTTAAGAAGGTCAGAGTATGAGTACTCCTTGAGGATGTTGTCATACTCACGTACATAGTTACATGCGAAGTATGCCTCGGAGATGTCGTTAGTGCCGTAGTTAGGGTTCTTGATGTTGAATGTAACAGAGTATGGGTCATCGCTCTCAACAGGGGTGATGATAACCTCTGGCTTATCCAATGTAACCTCTGGCAATGTAAATGTAGTGGTGTTGAAGCTCTGGAGCTTACCCTCGTTGTCGCCAATACCTGCTACGAATACGCGGAAATCCTGACCTGCAAGACCCTTGGTATCAACGAACCAATCTGAAAGCCACAACTCGCAAACGCGGTCTGCGGTTGTCTCGGTACCGAATGTCATAAGTGCGAAGTATGAGCCTGTAAACCAGCGCATATAATCCGCATTACCATCGAGCAAAGGCAATACATTTACCTGGTACTCGCTCTCGGTACAAATAAAGATGTTGTAGAGAAGAACCTCCTCGTCAGCAGTGAATGTCAAGCATGCGTTGATAGGGGTCTTTTCAGTAATCTTGATATCAACATTTGCATCCATGATCTCTGGCTCGATAGTATTCACCTGAAGCTTCTCGTAGTAACCTGTCCAGTACTTCTCGCTATCATACTCCTCTGAACCAACCTCACTTGCCCAGCGAACGAAATCGAACTGTGGGAGGTAGTAACCTGGCTGCCATCCTGCAGGGAATGCCCATATTGTTCTATCGAGGTATGTAAGCTCGTCATATACAGAGGTAAGCTCATACTCACCATCCTCATCCTCATCTACAAGGCAGATACGCTCATCTGGATTCTCCATCTTTGCATATTCGCCGATAAGGAATATACCTGGCTCTCCAGGAACCTTTGGATCGGCGTACTCTGCGCCATCTGGAACAAGATCACCCTCCTCGTCACGCTCATAGCTGTAGAACTCATCGTAGCGGATAGTCTTGCTGTCGGTGATGTACTGCTGGGCGTTGTAGAGCAACATGTCAATCTCCATAGCACCATTCATCTTGCTATAGTTGTACATAGGAAGTGATGTTGTAGAGTAACGCAATGCGTTGTTCTTTGCCTTAACCTCCTCTGGGAACTGTACGTGAATAGCAAAACCATCATGCTTCTGCTCAACAACTGTCAATACGCTGTCTCCATAACCGATAGTTGTGAACTCTACTTTCTTTATCTCCTCGTAGATCTTGTTATCAGCAGCCTTGCGGAATGCGAAGTATGCAGAATAAGTAGTAGTAGGCTCAAGACCCTGAATGTTAATGTTGGTCTCGGTTAGCTCATCAGTTGCCTCGATAGTGGTCTTGATACCACCTGCGAGGATTGCAGATGCCTCTACATCTTTGTCTACGATGTAGGCAAACTCCTTGATGCCCTTTGTCTTAACAACAATGTTAGCACCAGATGGTGTAGCATCACCAACAGTAATCTCAATAGAGACGTTGTTGGTGTTGTCTGGCTTTTTAGACTCCGTAGGAGCATCCTTTGTACACGAACTAATAGCAAATGATGCTACAAGAGCAACGATTGCTAAAAGCGAAAATTTAAAATTTTTCATAAAGTTAATAAATTGGTATTTTGTGTTGTATCTGTGTTATATTCATAACTATAAGCCTGCAAATATAACTATAAATTTTAGATTACAACTATTTATATGTTATATTTCTGCATACATTGCATTAATATTCAATATAATACCACTTGCCGCCACTCCTCGTTACGTGGGGAGACTGGGGTCTATTAGCACAAAAACTGCCCCATGGTGTTAGCATGAGGCAGTTATTAGAATGGTGTTATCACTATTACTTAACCAATACGATGTAGTCGCTACCAGCTAGTGTAAAGGTGTGGCTAGAGCCTAGCTCCACAGTGGCACCTGTAATTAGGTTTGTCCACTGGCCAGCCGATGGCACACTTACAGTGGTTGTGGTCTGCGAGTTTGTGAAGTTTGCAACAACGATGACACGATCCATTACGAGGGTCTTACCACCCATGTTGTTGTCGCCAACGAGCCATGATCTTACCGAGAGGTTATCCTGACCATAGTACTCCTCGTTGTCGGTACGCCAAGAGATAATCTTTGATACAGCATCGTAGAGTGCCTTACGGTTGCTATCCTCGAGGTACTCCCAACGTACAGGCTTGCGACCAGTACGACCATTCTGCTCGATAGATACGTCATAACCTAGCTCGCCAAACTGCCACAACATCTTTGGGTATGGGGTGAGGAAGTGGAAGGCGTAGGCAGCCTGAAGACGCTTGCTGATAACTGCCCAGTTGCTCTTAACATAGCTATCTCCGTAGGTGATAGCCTTGTATGCAACACGCTCCTCATCATGAGTCTCGATGTTGTTTATGCGGCCCCTCTTGAAGTCTGCAAAGTTGCTCTTGTTGTTACCTGTCCAACCCATCACCGACTCCATGTATCCGTTCATCTGATTGTTGTTCCAGCAGAGGGCTCCCACGGTGTTGTATAGCTCGGTCTCCTCCTTTTGGTCGCAGAAATGCTCAAAGATGATGTAGGCATCCTCCTCTATCGCACGGATAGTATTGGCGTAGTGGGTCAAGATGCCGATACGCTCTGCGGAGTAACCGCCCGCGCTGAAGTTAGCAGGATTCTGCACAAAGCCCTTGGTGAGGTCAAAGCGGAAACCATCTACATTGTACTCCTCCAACCAATACTCCAAAACATCGTCAAAGTACTCTACAGTACCCTGATATGTATGCTTGAAGTCGTGGAATACGCTAAAGTCGTGTGGCGCATCAACATTGAAGAATGGGTTGTTTGAAGCGGTCTTATTAGAGTTAGAGTTCCACCACATCTTTGCGTATGGGTGAAGGCCTGTAGCATGGTTGAATACCACGTCTACGATTACGGCGATGCCGCGTTTGTGACACTCATCGATAAATCTCTTATATGCCTCCTCGGTGCCATACGCCTTGTCGGTAGCAAAGTAGTAGCAAGGGTTGTAGCCCCATGAGTCGTTACCATCAAACTCCTGAATAGGCATAAGCTCTATGGCATTTACACCCAACGTATCGAGGTAGTCGAGCTTCGCGGTAACAGCATCTATAGAGCTAGATGTTGTAAAGTCGCGGATGAGCAACTCGTAGATAGCCAAAGAGTTCTCTGCAGGGCGGTCAAACTCTACAACCTGCCACTGATACTCCGTAGGGTTTATCTCGAATAGAGATACTACATCTGTAGTATACTCCGATGGATACTTCTTCAAGTTAGGGTATACCGTAGCTGTGATATACTTGTCGTTCCAAGGGTCGAGAATCTTGGTTGCGTATGGGTCACCAATCTTTATAGTTCCATCAACGAGATACTGATAGCCATACTCAACACCCTCCTCAAGATTTGTTACTGTAGTCCAGAAGTAGTCGCCATCGCGCTTCATCATATACTCGTTCGATGGGGCGTAGTTGTTGAACTCTCCCAAAAGAATTACAGACTGCTTGCCTGGGGCAAAGAGTACAAATGTAGCCTCGTTACCATTGATGTTTACACCATTTGTCACGCCTGCAGGACGTGGCTCATTCTGTGTAGCGCCAAGAATAGATACTGCGATGCTATCCTCCACGCTGTCGATGCCATCCGTTGCTACGGCTCTAAATACGATATCCTCCGCCACGCTAGGAGTAAATGTATACTCGATTGTAGGCTGGTCTGTGGTCTCTATCTCCTCATCATTGCGATAGAGGGTAAGAGAGGTTGCATGCTGCGCCTTCACAGATACGGAGTACTCTGTACCTACGGCGAGCAACGAGCCATTCTTTGGAGTCTCAATCATCACGTTGAGGCCCTCCTCAACAGTGTCAATGAAGATGTCGTTGCCGTTGTCCTTAAGCTCCTTGTCGCCTGTTGCAGAGCGAAATACAAAGGCAAGCTTCTCAATCTTCTCACCAGCAGGAACACCGTAGAATGCTCGTGGGCCACCCGAAATTGAGAGTGTCCAGAGGTTATTCTCATGCTTTACTAGCTTACATGCGGGGGTATTCTCTGTCCAGCCAGCCTTCACATACTTCCAGTCGGCAGTGCTACTGCTCTTCGAGGTGATAACTCCGGTGTGAGCGTAAAGATCTCCCTTGAAGCCATCAATAGCTGTTCCCTTGCCATTGACGATAACGGTTACGGTCTGCGTAGTCTCTGATGAGATAAATGCAGGGTCGGTAGATACCAAGGGGTAATCCTTGGTGGGGTCAAGGATGAAACTATCCTCTGGGGTAGGAACTTCCACAGTATCCTTCTTACATCCTACAACAAAGATTGTTGCCACAAGGGCAACGAGTAAATAACGAAACGCTTTCATCAGTGTAGTATATTAGTTAATTAATCATCTCCTCTATTTTGTATAGCAGGGGCCAACTATCGATTTTTTGACATGGAGTCTTGGCTCGGGTCAATAAAATATGGCATGCTAGGGAATGCAAAGTTACACAAAATTAATCATATACAACAACACCACCGAGAGAAATTGCTCGATGGTGTTATTTTCTATACGAGTGGAGTTATTACCCCTCTGAATGGACGAGGTACTCCTCCAATTTTTCTCGCCAAGAGTCTGGTATAGCCACAGTCTGTTGTGTTTCAAAGTCGAAGGCTACCATAACAGATGAACTCTCTGTTAGGCACTTATCGCCACACATGATGCGTTGGTGGAGTGTCATGCTCTTATTGCCGATGCGCGACACATCGGTAGTTACTATGATATCATCCATTAGGCGCACCTGACCATAGTAGTCGGTGTGTGTCGAGGCGGTGATGATGCGAAGCTTGTCGAAGACACCTGTGATGCCCAATACCTGGGTGTAGAACGATGTCTTGCCCATGTCGAAGTAGCTCTGCTGCCAGATGTTATTGACGTGCATAAAGGAGTCTACATCCGAGAAGCGCTTCTGTACGGGAGTTATAATCTGCTTTGCCATAGTCTATTACTGTCGAATTATCTCAATCTCCGAACCCTCGCCAAACTTGATAATAGAGCTTGGCTTAAGCGTAGGCTTACCCTCGAAGCGAGGGTTTACAACATAATCTACGCCATCGATAATCTCCTGGGCTACCTCCTTTAGTCTCTTTGCGGTGGCCTCGCCAGAGATATTTGCCGATGTAGAGACTATAGGCTTGCCAAATTTGCGAAGTAATGCCTGGCAGAAGTCGTGCTGTGGGATGCGCACGCCCAATGTTCCTTCATCAGGGATGAGGCTGGGGGCAACACCTGTAGCACCCGGAAGAATAGCTGTGAGAGGCTTGTCGGATAGCTCCATAACCTCGAAGGCGATACCTGGGGCGCGATTAACATAGCGGACTATCATGTCGGCATCGCGGCATAAGCACAACATAGAGTGCTTATCATGGCTCTGCTTGAGCGTATAAATCTTTTGTACAGCCTCTTCGTTGGTGGCATCACAGCCGATACCCCATACTGTGTCGGTAGGGTAGAGGATTATGCCTCCTGCGCGAAGCACCTCAATACACTTTTCTATAGCTTTTTGCATAGTATATTGCTAGAAGTTTGTAAATAACTATTTTCTACCTTTGAGTTCGTTGAAGCAGTGGCGACAGATAGGCTGATAGGCATCCTGCGCACCCAGAAGCACCTGCTTGTCATCATTTGTAAGACGATGTGAGTGGTGTGCCAGGTCGCCACAACGTACACAGATGGCGTGAACCTTGGTTACATACTCTGCAGTGGCCATGAGTGCAGGCATAGGGCCAAAGGGGACTCCCATATAATCCATGTCGAGGCCTGCAACGATAACACGTATGCCACTGTCGGCAAGCTGGCGACATACATCAACAATGCCATCATCGAAGAATTGTGCCTCGTCAATGCCCACTACATCTACATCGGATGCTAGAAGTAGGATGTTTTGTGCCGACTCCACAGGGGTAGACTGTATGGCATTAGAGTCGTGTGACACAACCTCCACATCGGAGTAGCGCACATCGATAGATGGCTTAAAAATCTCAACCTTGAGGTTGGCAAACTGCGCACGTTTCATGCGGCGGATAAGCTCCTCTGTCTTTCCCGAAAACATCGAACCACAGACAACCTCTATCCATCCTTTGTGTTTGTTATTCTCTAAAAACATAATCTTTAGACTCTTTTTTAATCATACCTTATATTACTCATCGAGACGAATAATCTTTGCGCCAAGGGCGTTGAGGCGCTTGTCAATGTCGCGATAGCCGCGATCTATCTGCTCGATATTCTGTATGGTGCTTGTTCCCTCGGCACTCATGGCTGCTATGAGTAGTGCCACGCCAGCACGAATATCTGGCGAGGTCATATTTGCGGCGCGAAGAGGTAGGCGGTGGTCGAGGCCTATCACCGTAGCACGGTGTGGGTCGCAGAGGATAATCTGCGCTCCCATATCTATCAACTTATCAACGAAGAAGAGTCGGCTCTCAAACATCTTCTGATGTATCAACACCGAGCCTTTGGCTTGTGTTGCCACAACGAGGAAGATTGAGAGAAGGTCGGGTGTAAGACCTGGCCATGGAGCATCAGCGATGGTCATAATAGAGCCATCTATGAAGCTCTCGATGCTATATGTCTCCTGTGCTGGGATGTAGATGTCATCGCCACGTTGCTCAAAGCGGATGCCCATACGTGCAAACTGCTGCGGAATGATGCCCAGGTTATCATACGACACATTCTTGATGGTAAGCTCCGAGCGTGTCATGGCTGCCATGCCAATAAAGCTACCAACCTCAATCATATCTGGAAGCATGGTATGCTCCGTGCCTCCGAGAGACTCAACACCATCAATGGTGAGGAGGTTTGAGGCTATGCCCGAGATTTTTGCTCCCATGCGGTTAAGCATCTTGCAGAGCTGCTGCAAGTATGGCTCACATGCAGCGTTATATATCGTTGTGCGACCCTCGGCCAATACCGCTGCCATGACAATATTTGCCGTTCCTGTTACCGAGGCCTCGTCAAGAAGCATGTATGTTCCCTTCAGGCGCTTTGCCTCTACGGTGTAAAACTCATCGCTGATGTCGAAATTGAAGTCGGCACCTAGCTTCTGGAAACCTAGGAAGTGTGTGTCTAGACGTCTGCGGCCAATCTTATCACCTCCAGGTTTAGGCATGAAGCCTACACCAAAACGGGTGAGCAGTGGGCCTATCATCATCACCGAGCCACGAAGGCGGCGACAGCGCTTATGGTAGTCTGCAGTGCGCAGATACTCCAAATCAATGGTGTCGGCCTGTAGCGCGAATGTGTCATCGCCAAGACGCTCCACCTTAACGCCCATTCGCTGCATAAGCTCCAACAGCTGCATCACATCGGCGATGATAGGAACATTGTGAAGAACCACGCGCTCTGAAGTGAGCAACGTAGCGCAGATAATCTGAAGTGCCTCATTTTTGGCGCCTTGGGGAACAATCTCACCCTTGAGACGATGACCACCCTCAACAATAAATTTTGCCATAGCGATATCTTTTTTTATTTATATTTCTTAACCTCTGATGCCACTCCTTATTCTCATAGTTCAGGAGTCTTTGCACGATATACCTCTGTAGTTGGTACTATCATCTATGATAGCCCAAAGATACAAAAATTTCGAGCAGAACTACAAATTATAGCGGCTAAAGTTTTCAACAAAATGGTCGAGAGGTATTATAGTATCTCCTCTGCAGGAGCATCTACGATTATCTCCTCTGTGGCGAGGCTATCTGTAACCTCAACTATTGGGAGACTCTCATCATAGAGGCTGTCGGGGACCATTATATCTGGAATCTCGGTCTCTGTAGGCTCTGTGAAGCATAGTGAGCGATAGTTGCCATAGTTGAGTATTGCAAACACTATGATAGCAAGTGTCGCAATGGTAAAAAGTATTCCAATTATTCTATTCATTTTTACTCTTATTTATCTCCTTTACAGCACGTTGCAGAGCATCGTCAATAGGGAATATATTATAGTAGAATCCTGCCTCGTCACTCATCGTGTTGCGGCCTATGTATGCACGTATCTGCGCCTCTATCACCCTACGCGACTTTGCCAGACCCGCCGCATCGCGCTCCACGCCATTGCGCTCGGCATACTTCACAAACTCCTCCACGAGGTTCTCCGATGCTAACAACGCATCTAGCTCCTCAAGGGTTGTGATGGCATCTATCTCCTTGCGATGACGGTCCGTAAAGTCTATAGTATAGCGATACAGCACGTTGCTATCCCACACCTTGTTGTAGTATGCCGATGTGTAGAGCGTATCGATTGGTATAAAGATGTCGGGCATGATGCCTCCGCCACCATACACCGTGCGTCCTCCAGGTGTTGTAAACTTCATCGAGTTGTCGAAATGTATGGAGTCTGCCGAGAATAGCTCATGGTGGTTGATGCGATTTATAAGATCCATCTGGTATGACTTCTCATCTCCATTTACGTAGGGCTTCTGTATCGAGCGCCCTGTAGGTGTATAGTAACGTGCTACGGTGAGACGCATTGCCGAGCCATCGCTGAATGGCACCTGTGCCTGCACAAGACCCTTGCCGAATGTTCTACGACCTATCACAAGGCCTCGGTCGTTATCCTGCACCGCGCCAGCGAGAATCTCACTAGATGAGGCGCTAAACTCATCCACAAGTACTACAATCTCTGTGTCGGCATATCTGCCCAAGCCGTTTGAGAACTCATTAACACGTTGGCCATAGCGATCTTCGGTGTAGACGATGAGCTTGCCCTGTGGCATAAACTCATTCACAATCTTTACAACCTGGTCGAGGAAGCCGCCACCATTGCCACGAAGGTCTATAATGACGCTCCTCATACCCTCATCGCGAAGCCTATCCAACGCCTTGCGCACCTCCTCGTATGATGTTCGTGAGAATTGTGAAAGACGTATGAAGCCTATCTTTTCGTTACGATCCAACATGAAAGCTGCCTCCACGCTGTGCATCTCTATTGCGGCACGTGTGATGGTTATATCAACCAACTTATCCAACGAATTGCGCTTTACGGAGAGTTTCACTTTTGAGCCTCGTGGGCCACGCATAAGCTTAACCATCGAGTCTTGAGGTATCTTTTGCCCTGCCACAGGCTTGTTGTCTATGAGCATTATGCGGTCTCCGGCACGTACTCCCGCCTTGTCGGATGGCCCTTGGGGTATGACGTTAAGGACTGTGATGGTATCTGTCATGGCGTTAAAGACGATGCCTATGCCATCAAACTCCCCTTCGAGCGACTCGTTCACCTTGTTAAACATCTTCGCAGGGATATATTCCGAGTGGGGGTCTAGCTCCGAGAGTAGGGCGGGAATGGCCTTTTCGTAGAGCGTGTCTATGTTTATGGGGTCTACGTAGTGTGTGCGTATGGCGAAGAGCGTGTTAAGCATCTTATCTTTCCCCGATACCATATCTTCGAGAGCTGCGATATCCCCTACAACCTCCTGATATTTAGCAATATCATTTGTCATGTTGCCCAAAAGCTGACGTGTGCGAGCTGCCTCTACGCCACGTCCAATGCCAACACCTATCCACGTAGAGACAACAACTGCGACAAGTATCATTATCACAGTTATCCAGCCTCTCGATCTCCTTCTCTCTTGTTGTTCCATGCGATTCTTAAATAGTGTGAAAAACAAGAGGTGAAAACTGAAAAGTGTGGTGTCCGCAACGCATCTTTAATCCTGCGTGAAGCTCCTTACTTTTCACCTTTCACCTCTCAATATTAGCTTTTATGCTACTTGTTCTTAAAAGTGTAGGTTAGACCTACGCTGAGCAAAGATGATACCTGAAGTTTGTCAATCTCTGCCTTGTTGTAGTAGAGCTGGAAGTATATCTGTGTAGAGATATGCTTTGTAGCCTTGATGTCGATGGTGTTCTCCCAACGTAACGTAGGTACTACATGCTCATACTCATCCTTATTCTCTGCCTTTTTGTATGACGCGATGTCGGTAATCCAACCATAGAATGAGAATGCTGTAGTGCGGTAGCGCAACCAGCCATCCTTACCCCATGACTTGTCGAAGTCGAGCTGAACAGAGAGACCTCCCTCGTACTTTGAGTGTTCGCCATAGGCAACGCCATAGGCCTTATCACGTGGCACGATGCGACCATCCTTCTTCTCCATAAATACGGCATCATCCTGAACGTATGTAGCACTCATCGCTATAGGCGCGAGGTTTAACTTCAATGGTAGCTTCTCTGATGGAAGGACGTAGGTGAAACCGACAGATGCGTCAAGATATCCTGGAGACATGATGCCCGATACTGGTGGAACGCCATTGTACTTATCGGCGCGTGCAGAGTATCCGCGTGCAAACTGTGTACGGAACTTGACGTTAGCACCATACTTCCAATTCTTAACCATATCCCACTGTGGAGATGTCGATAGAACCAACTCATCCACATTCTTGAGCCATAGAGCCTTCTGCTCGCCGTTGCCAACATCGGTTTTCATGTTGTTGTAGCCAAACTTTGCCGATGCAGCATTAGAGAGTGTGAAACGACCCTTCTTGTATGTGTGAAGGAAGTTGATAGATGCGATAATGGTTATGGCATTGTCGCCAGCAGCCTGCCATGACTTGCTATATGCGGTGAGCGAACCCTGAAGGTTTGCAGAGAAATCGATGGTGTTGCGCTCCTTGCGTAGAGCTGCTTTCTCGGCGCGATGTGTAGCATCAGAGAAGTAGTTTGCATCAATTTTCTCGGTCTTCATGTCGTTCGAGAATTCTGGCTTCTCCTCTTTTGTATTTACCTCGTCAATAGATACCTGCGCAACGGCACATACCGTTGATAGCAGAGTAAGGGCGATAAGTGTGTAAAGTCTCTTCATAATATGTTATAATTAAAATCTATATCTCTATAAATATTTCCATTGCAAATATATAAAATTTTTCTTAAATTTTTCCTACCTTTGACATCAGAAAAATATCTCAACCACGAGAAATAATAAAAAAGATGTTATGTTTGAGGTGGTGAGATATCGTTGCGACATTCGTCTCCAAGTAATTTGGGATGGAAGTTGGTGAATAGTAACACGATAAAAGAGTAAGATAAGATGAAATATATAGGAGCGCACGTCAGTGCATCGGGAGGCGTTGAAAACGCAATAAACAATGCGAAGGCTATTGGAGCAACCGCCTTTGCGCTATTTACTAAAAATCAGCGACAGTGGCTCTCCCCAGCACTTACCGAAGGGCAGGTCGATAGATTTAGGAGCTTGATGAGCGATGCTGGATATACCGCCAAGCAGGTGCTTCCTCATGATAGCTACCTCATAAACCTCGGACACCCTGATAAGGAGGGCCTTGATAAGTCGCGTGAGTCCTTCTTCGAGGAGATGCGCCGCTGTGAGCTTTTGGGTCTTGACAGGTTGAACTTTCACCCTGGAAGTCACCTAAAGCGTATTAGTGAGGAGGAGTCGTTGAGGCTTATCGCGGAGTCTATAAATATGGCTCTGGAGCGCACCAAGGGCGTGACAGCGGTTATTGAGAATACTGCAGGACAGGGCTCAAATCTTGGATTTAGGTTTGAGCATCTAGCATATATCATCGATAGGGTTGAGGATAAGAGTCGTGTTGGCGTATGTCTTGATACATGTCACACCTTTGCCGCAGGGTACGACCTCCGCACCCGTGAGGCTCTTGACGCCACATTCTCGGAGTTCGATAGGGTTGTGGGCTTTGGATATTTGCGTGGAATGCACCTCAACGATGCTATGAAGCCTTTGGGAAGCCGTGTTGATAGACACTCTCCTCTTGGTGATGGCGAGATAGGCTGGGAGTGCTTCCGATATATTATGGGTGATGAGCGTTTCGATGAGATACCTCTAATCTTGGAGACCCCCGATGAGGCTCGTTGGGCTGATGAGATTGCGGCGTTAAAGAGTTTTGCTAACTTATAAAGGATAATATTGTGGGAGTTGTTGAGCTAATCCTTATCGCCATTGGTCTTGCGATGGATGCTTTTGCTGTGTCGCTAGGTAAGGGATTGACACTAAAGAGAGTAGATAGTAAATATGCGCTTGTTGCAGGCGCATGGTTTGGTGGCTTTCAGGCCCTGATGCCTATCATAGGCTATCTACTAGGTCGCACCTTTGCGGGCTTTGTCATAAGTGTTGATCATTGGATTGCCTTTGTGTTGCTGACGCTTATAGGTATAAATATGATTCGTGATACGCTGTGGGGTGATAAGGAGCAGCATACTAGCGATTTTTCCACACGTTCCATGTTCTTGATGGCTGTAGCTACAAGCATCGATGCCCTTGCAGTAGGTGTTACAATGGCATTCCTTGATGTGAATATATGGATTGCCGCCACGGTGATAGGTGTCATTACCTTTGCCCTCTCTGCTGTAGGTGTGGTATTGGGATCGCGCTTTGGCGCTCTTCTTGGTTCCAAGGCTGGGCTCCTTGGAGGTGTGATATTGATAGGCCTAGGCGTCAAGATTATCCTTGAGCACCTAGGCATCATAGCGTTGTAGAGGTTAAGGAGGCGACTATCTTGCAATAAGCTCCTTGAGCTTTTGTCCTAGCTCGGCATTCTCCATTATGCCGTTTATCTTCTCGGCACCTGTGCCATATAGGTATATAGGTAGCATAACGCCCGAGTGACCCTTTGTGGTCCACCTATACTCTACGCCCTGCTCCGAGAGGCAGAAGTCAGAGTCGCAGCTCACTATCGATAGACCTCCTGTCTCATGATCTCCTGTGACTACTACCAACGTACCTGGATTACTCTTGGCATACGCCACAGCAACCTCTATAGCACCCATAAACCCCTGCATCTCTAGCTGTTGTGCTTTGGCATCGTTGGAATGGCCCATGCCATCTATCAGCGAACCCTCGACCATAAGTACGAAGCCCTCCTCACTCTCTAAAAGACGTAGTGCCTCGCGAGTAGCCTCTGCAAGGTAGCTACCACTATTCGCCCCTATCTCCTTATCGGCTAGTAGAGCCATGACACGACCACCCTCCGTATGCTGCTTCAGAGCATCCATCGAGGTAATAACATCGAAGTTATGCTCTTGGAGTGTTGTCACGGCGTTGTCGCCATAAAGCTCCTTGAAGAATGCCATGCCGCCGCCAATGGCTACATCGAGGGAGCTTTCAGCAAGCTGCTTGCTGATGTTTAGGTAGTCGTGACGACTAGCTATATGAGCGTAGAATGCCGCAGGTGTGGCGTGCTGCAGATATGTCGTGGCGATGACACCTGTGGTCATGCCTCGCCCCTTTGCGACATCCATCAGTGACGAAACAAGAGTGCCATCGGCAAGAACACCTAGGTAGGTATTGTTGGTCTTATACCCTGTAGCGAGCGCTGTTCCCGATGCTGCGGAGTCTGTGACGCGGTTATCTGCGGAGTATGTTTTCTGGAGTGCTATGTTCTCTGCTTGGTCAAAAATTGTTGGCTCGTAGTTACCCTCCAACTGCATCATCGACACTGAAGCGATGCCCATGCCATCACCAATGAGAAATATAATATTTTTCACCTCCTGTGCCGTAACACTCGATAGCACGACAAGGAGTGATACTAATGTAATATATATCTTACGCATAATAGGTTGTTTTTATAATTCTACGAATTTGGCATGTTCCCAGCAGTGTGTTTTTATGCCATTTTGCCAGATGCCACGGTGCTGTTTTACGAACCTATCCTCGTAGGTAAATGCTACACCTAGGCCATGACGCTTGCCACCCTCCTGCATGCCACAAAAGATGATACGCTCCTTGTCATCGTACTCTATGAGCATCTCCGCAGGAATCTCGCCCTCAACAGCTATCTTCTCGGAGTACTCACTACGTTTTATGTATCTTATGCCCGATACTACGGTGTGGGTATTCTCTTTTATGTAGCTGTTCCACCTCTCCTCACTACCGATGATGCCTACGCTATGTACTGTAAGAGGCATATACGCTCCCGAGAACTCTATGTCGTGTTCAATCCATCCAAATCCCGAGATATCACCCTCCTCCTTGTTGCCCCAAACTCTAAAGTCGTGGTACTCGTATAGGTCGCTCATAGCCTTTATTTCCTTCTGAAAGCTATCCGACTTGAAATTCTGAATAGTAGCGTTGATATTCATAGTAGCTTTAGTTTTTGCAAATGTAGGAAAAATATTCTATCTTCGCAATATACAAACGAAGTATCAAAATCTAATAATATAGCAATATGGCAGATGTTCGTATAGCCGAGGATTGGAAGAGGATTCTTGCTGATGAGTTTTCAAAACCCTATTTTGAGGAGCTTGTTAGCTTCGTGAAGATGGAGTATGCCTCGGGTACGGTCTACCCTGCTGGCAGAGATATATTCCGCGCCTTTGACAAGTGCGAGTTCGATAACCTGAAGGTGGTGATAATAGGCCAGGACCCTTATCACGGCCCAGGTCAGGCTAATGGACTATGCTTCTCCGTAAATGATGGTATAGCGTTTCCTCCCTCGCTGCAAAATATCTTTAAGGAGGTTCATTCAGATATAGGCACTCCAATCCCCATCTCTGGCAATCTAGATCGTTGGGCGGAGCAGGGGGTCTTGCTCCTCAATGCCGTGCTTACGGTACGCGCCCATAATGCCGCCTCGCATGCTGGGCGTGGCTGGGAGCAGTTTACAGATGCTGTTGTCAGGGCTATTGCCGAGCGTAAGCAGGGTGTGGTATATATGCTTTGGGGAAGCTATGCCCAGAAGAAGGGTGCCATAGCGAGTCCTAGTTCAAATCTTATACTTAAGGCTGTACACCCCTCGCCACTCTCTGCCTATCGAGGATTTTTCGGCTGCAAGCACTTCTCCATGGCAAACGACTATCTGGAGAGCATTGGTAAGGAGAAGATTGTTTGGTAGTGGCACGAGTCTAACTCTTGTGTACAACATCAAAAAGGGGATATCCAATCGGATACCCCCTTATCTTATGGTCTGTGACGACCACCAATCTTTAATTACAAGCGCTCGAGCTTAACAGTGAAGTGACGCATCAACTCTGTCTCCCAAACGATCTTCACACCACGTGTGATCTCGTTGCGGCGATCGTATACGTTCTTCAATGCAGCTGCGATAACGTCCATGTGGTTGTTAGTGTATGAACGGCGAGCGATGCACAAACGAAGAAGGTCAAGACCACCAAAACGGTTCTCACGAGTAACAGGATCACGGTCAGCAAGGATGTAACCGATCTCGCAACCACGAACACCAGCCTCGAGGTAAAGCTCAATAGCAAGAGTCTGTGCTGGGAACTCCTCCTTTGGAATGTTAGAAAGAACCTTGTCAGCGTCTACGAACAATGCGTGACCACCTAC
>JAEIGA010004308.1_pt1 | contig 22028 bp, 16 predicted proteins | sample 9270691 | NCBI WGS metagenome assembly JAEIGA01 (sample SAMN17057246, study PRJNA624740) | gut metagenome | biome: biome; isolation source: fecal sample | host: Bos grunniens | place: China: Xizang | collected 2019 | reverse complement strand
GTAATGAAAAAAGTTTATTTCATCGCATTGTGCTACACATAATAAAGCACGTGTTTTACACTTTGTCAAATAAAAAACAAGAAAAAATCAAAAATTTTTTGCATTTTGTCATATTTTAGCGGATTTTTCGCGCATAGGCCATCTATATTTGCTATACGCCGCTTGCATTTGCGCGCTTTTGCTTTACATTGTCACCAGATAAAAAGCGGACGTGTGCAGGTTGTCAACCAGACGCCCGCCGCCGGTGTTCCGGGCGCGTCGTGCAGTTTGTGCAAAAGATGTGCAGCACGGGCGGACCGGGCGACGCGGGCGGACCGGCAGCACAGCGGCAACGTATACGCACGCGCGATGTTTATGATGCGCGGGCGCGCGAAACGGAGGCAAGGGTATGGATTTGATGGAAAAGCAGGGGGGCACCCCCCAAAACGAAATTTCGCAGCGGGCGGGGGTGTCTTTGACACGTCCGGAGCGCACTTTTCTTGAAGCCATGACCGACCCTCTCTCCACGAGCGATTTGGACGATCTGGTCAACATGGGGCGGGCCTGTGGGCTCCGCATCAAAGACGTTGAGTACATCGTCGAATGGGTACGGAACCACGGAGCGCACCTTTTGACCTGCGAAAAAGCCCACCTTAACGCAGAGCAAGGGGCCAACGTGTTCCGCAACCCGATCGTTCGCCGCATAATCAACGCCGCTGCCGAAGCGGGTTACTGCCTTCCGACGAGTGCTTTCAAGGAAGAGATCGAAGATTTTTTGAGCCAGCAGATGCGAAATCCTTTCGTACCGGACAGTTTGCGTGAAAGCGCTGCGGACAAGCTGGCGAAGCTCAAAGGTTACACCGACACCAAGAGCGCCGGTGGAACTGCCATTCAGATAGTGGTTGGAGACCCGTATGCGGGTCAGGGAGTGACGATCAATGGGACAAATTAAAACGGTCAGCACGGGATTTACGCCCCACGAGTTCCAGCGGAGGGCCCGCCTCACCCTTGAACTGGCCCGTTTCGTCGTTCTCGTCTGCCACCGTCGCTGGGGCAAGACGGTATTTGCGGTGATGGAGCTGATTTTGGCGGCGTTGAGTGACAAGCGTCCGGACTTCCGCGGGGCGTACATCGCGCCTTTCCGTAAACAGGCCAAAGACATCGCATGGGATTACTTTAAAAAGTTCGCGGGGAGGATTCCGGGCGTATCGTTCAACGAGACTGAGTTGACCGTTTCCTTTCCGAATGGGGCGAAATTGACATTGTATGGAGCAGACAACGCCGATGCTCTCCGCGGACTTTATTTTGACTACGTTGTTATGGACGAAGTGGCGGATATGCGGCCGTTTGTGTGGGGCGAAATCGTCCGACCGGCGCTTGCTGACCGCAAGGGTCGCTGTTTGTTTATTGGAACACCGAAGGGCATGAACTTGTTTTTCGAGCTGTATAACAGGGGTACCTCCGACGGCAAAGTTTGGGCTTCGATGGTGTTCCGTTCCTCTGACACGGTGAATATTCTGCCGTGGATTACGCAGGAGGAATTGGACAATGCCCGGGCGGATTTGACCGATTCGCAGTTCCGTCAGGAGTTCGAGTGCGACTTCAACGCCTCGTGCGACAACACGCTCATACCGCTCGACCTCATCTATAAAGCCCGCGGCAAGCACATTCCGGAGCAGGATTATTCGATGTCGCCATTGATTTTTGGCGTTGACGTCGCCCGTTTCGGCGGTGATGCGTGCGTCATCCAGCCCCGGCGTGGTCTGGCGGCGTTTGAACCGACGCGAATCGTCGGCATCGACAACATGAGTTTTGCCTCACTTCTGCACCGGAGAATCTGTGATGAGCGTCCGGAAGCGGTGTTTATCGACGCCGGTCGCGGCGAAGGGGTGATCGACCGGCTTCGCCAGCTGCAAAGCCCCTCCTCTATCATCGAAGTTCCTTTTGGCGGACAGGCGATCGACCACACGGTCAACGGCTACGCCAACCGGCGGGCGGAGATGTGGGATGGTATGCGCAAATGGCTCCAGCAGGGCGGAGCGATTCCGAATGATTACGAGCTGACCAAAGAGATGGCGGCCGTGACCTATATGTACGATGGGCAATCCCGGTTGAAACTCGAGAGCAAAGAGACCATCCGCGAACGGGTCGGCTTTTCCCCTGACCGCGCGGATGCTCTTGCCCTCACTTTTGCCGAACCGGTGGTTTCGAGGCGTGATCTGGCGGCGACCGACGGCTATTGCGGAGTGATGTTCGCCAACGACACGTACAGTTTTACCTATTAAATCAAGGAGAAAAGAGTATGGGAATGGCAGGTGGAGCCAGCAAGACGCCGACCCCTCCGGAACCGGAGGTGGTGAAGCGGACCGAAGCTGAAATCGTGAAAGCGAGAAGCGACGCGAAAGCGGCAGCGACCAAAAAGTACGGCATTGCCGGAACTAATGTGACCAAAGGGGGCCTTGCGTCCGAAGCGGTCGAAACCAAGAAGAAAACCCTCGGAGGCGAATAATGTCGTCCGACACCCCGATCGCAAAAATCAGACAACACTTCAACCAGCTCAAGCAGGAGCGTTCCACATGGGAACCTCATTGGCTCGAAGCGCAGGAGTACGTCGCCCCGCAGCGTGGTCGGGGCCTCAAATCGTCGGGCAAGACCGAGATCAACAACGGCCACAAAGATATGTCCCGTCGTTTGAGCGGGGTTGCGTCCAGGGCGCTCGGTGTGCTGGCTTCGGGTATGCAGTCCGGTTTGACCAGCAAGGCCCGTCAATGGTTTCTGCTGGGTCATCCTGACCCGGAGCTGAACCGTTTTCAGCCGGTTCGTGAATGGTACGGACTGGTGCAGGAGGTGCTGGAGGGAATCTTCCGGAGGAGCAACATCTACACGGCGTTTCTCCACACATACAACGAAATGGCGGCGTTTGGTCAGGGCGCGATGGCGATGTATTCCCACCCGGACAAAACGCTGTTCTGCCGTCCGCACACCGTCGGTACCTACTATATGTCCAGCGACGTGACGGGCGAAATCGACACCTTTTTCTACACCGAGTGGCTCACCGCGACGCAGTTGGTGGAGGATTACGGCAAAGATGTTCTGCCTGATGCGGTGATGAGTGCGTACAACACCGGGAAATACACCGACCGTTTCGAGGTCGTTCACGGCTTTTTGAAGCATCCGGAACGCTACGGCATCAAGCTCGGCGAAGTCCACACCGTTGCGAGTGTTCATTTCCTCGCCTCGGCGAACAACGACGACAAGTTCCTCCGGCAGTCCGGCTACCGCACATGGCCGGTGATGACGCCCCGCTGGGACGTGATAGATCAGGATGTGTACGGCTGGAGCCCGACCCGCGATGTCATCGACGATGTGAAAATGGTCATGGCGATGGAGCGGGATGCGATGAAGGGTACGGCGAAAGCTGCCAACCCCCCGTGGCGAATCCCGCCCGAACTCGACCGCCGCGGACTTGACACCCGTCCCGGAGCGTTGAACCCTGTATCTTCGATGAGTGAACACGCTGTGGCTCCTCTCTTTACGCAGATGCCGAATTTGCAGCAGCTCCAGTACAAGATCGACGCGGTGAAGCAGGACATCAAGGACGGCTACTACAACAGCCTCTTTCTGGCGCTGCTGTCGCAGGACAACCCGCAGATGACCGCCCGGGAAGTGGCAGAGCGCCACGAGGAAAAACTGCTGATGCTCGGCCCGGTGCTGGAACGCATCCACATGGAACTGCTCGACCCGGCGATCGACCGGGCGTTTGTGATCGCGTGGGATGCCGGATTGATTCCGCCGCCTCCGGCTGAATTGGAAGGACAGCCGACGCAGGTCGAGTATGTCTCCATTTTGAGTCAGGCGCAGAAAGCAGTCGGCGTGAACCGCATCGAGCAGAGCGTCGGCTTCTTGGGCAGCGTTGCTCAAATCTATCCGGAAGCCCGCCATTTGCTCAACGTCGAACGGACTGTCCGCGAGTACAGCAACATGATCGGCGCTCCGGCGGTGATCTTCAAGAGCAACGAAGAGTACGCCAAAGCTGTTCAGAGCGAACAGCAGCAACAGCAGATGGCACAGAGCGCGGCGGTCGGCGAACAGATGGCGCAGGGTGTGAAAGCGCTCGGAGACGCTGACCCGGCCAACGTTCAGGCGCTTCTCGCCGGAACCACCGGAGGGCTGGTGCTGTGACGGATGTCGAAATCAAACCCAACGTACAGCAGTACAACGCCTCTATCGCCAAACTCTTGAGCGATAGAGACCTGCGTATTTTCCTGTGGAATCTGATCGTGCAGGACTGCCGGGTGTTTCAGCCGGAGTTTCCGATGAACGCACATGCGTACTGCCTTCTGGCCAAGCAGGAGATCGGCAAGCGGCTTCTTGCCGACGCCAAACGCATCAATCCGCAAGCGGTGATGCTTGCCGAAGCGGAGTACAACGAATTGCAGGAACAGACCGACAGGTTTGTTGAAGAATATCAAAGTAACGAAGGAGAAATGTGATGGAGATTGACCCCAAAAATGCAGAGCTCCCCGCACCGGAAGCAAACGGTCCTGCGGCAGACGAGTCCTTGCTGAATCCGGACACTCCGGCGGAAGGCGCACCCGCTGGCGGAGACGGAATGGGCAAAACCCCCGGAGCGGATTCCGGAGCGGGCGACCAGCCGTTGCTCAACCCGGAACCGGAAAAAGAGGAAAACCCCGACATCGGAGCCCCGGAATCTTATGAAGATTTCAAGCTCCCCGAAGGGTTCACCCTCGACGAAGAGGTTAAAGGCGAAATCAGCGAAATGTTCAAAGGCATGAATATCTCTCAAGCCGGAGCACAAAAGCTGGTCGACGTCTACCTCAAACGCGCGATCGCCCAGAAAGAGGCGGACTTGAACGAACTCAACGAAAAGCGCAAATCGTGGCGCAACGAAGTTCGCAAGAGCCCGACCTACGAGACCGACAAAGCATACGCGGTCAAGGGCATCCGTGCGGTAGTGAACACCCCCGAAGAAAAAGCGTTGTTTACCGATTCGTGGTTGAGTGACCACCCGGTGCTTTTCGGGATGTTCGTGAAAATCGGCCGACTGCTCGGAGAGGACACACCGCTGCCCAACGGCGGCAAGGGGGCTCCGGACCGTTCTGCCGAAAGTCGTTTTCCCATTAAAATGTAAAGGAGAGACATTATGTCCGAATATGGAACCTTGATGGATGTCGCACGCAGAAGCGGCGACGCCAGTACCAGCGCTATCGTTGAAGTGCTGCATCAGACCAACGACGCCCTCGATGACATTCCGTGGGTTGAGTGTAACAGCGGTGTCGTTCACAAAACCACCACCCGTACCAGCATCCCGACTCCCGTTTGGCGTATGCTGAACGCAGGTGTGCCCGTCAAAAAATCCACCACCAAACAGATGAGCGTCGGTTGCGGTATGCTCGAAGTCTACGCCGAAGTGGACGTCAAGCAGGTCAAACTCGCTGCCCGCGGTCAGGTGGACAATGCCAGCGCCAACGCTGCGGCTTCCAACGCGCTCGCTGACGAAAACAAAGCCTTTATCGAAGGTTTCGGTCAGGAAATCAGCCGTGTCATGTTCTACGGCGACCCCTCCCGTCCGCAGGAACCCCTCGGTCTGTCTCATTGGTACAGCAATCTTTCTGACAAAAACGTCATCAACGGCGGCGGTTCCGGCGACGACAACACCTCCATTTGGCTGGTCGCGTGGGACAAACAGGCCATCCACGGTATCTACCCGCAGGGCTCCAAAGCCGGTCTGTCCGAAGAGTTCCTCGGTCAGCACACCGTCAAAGATGCCGACGGCAACCAGTTTGAGGCCTACCGCACTCACTACGGCTGGGATGCCGGTTTCGTCGTCCGCGACAACCGCTGTGCCGTTCGTATCGCCAACGTTGACGTCAACGACCTCATCAACGGCAACACCGAAGCTGCCGACCTCATCGACCTGATGGTCAGCGCCATCTACAAACTGCCGAAGATCGCCCGCGGCTACCGCAAGGCCTTCTACGTCCGTCCCGAAGTCCTCACCGCATTGGACAAACAGACCCGCAAGGTCGCCAATCTGATGCTCGGTTACGGCGACGTGTTCGGCAAAAAGATTCTCACTTTCCGGGATATTCCGGTCCGTGAACAGGAATCCCTGCTCGCCACCGAAACCCGCATCGCCTAATCCAAAGAAAAGGAGAAACAACTATGATTTTGGATAAAGAACTGCTGTTTTCCAAAGAAGCCGCGGTCAAGTCCACCGGCACCAGCGATGTCATCGACTTCAAAGCCGGTGGCGATGCTGTCGGTCAGGAACTTACCATCCGGGCAGTCGTGGCGGAAACTTTCGCCGGACTGACCAGTTTGCAGATCAAGTTGCAGACCAGCGAAGATAACTCCGCTTGGGAAGATGTCATTATGACTCCCGCTATCCCGGCGGCCAAACTGACCGCCGGTAAGGAAGCTCTGTGCATCCGCACTCCCAAAGGTCTCGGCCGCTACGCCCGACTCAACTACGTTGTGTCCGGCACCGGTACTGCCGGTAAAATCACCGCCTTTATGTCAAAGGAACTGTGAGCATGAAGTGCCGGGCAAAACGAGATGGCCAGATCGACGGCCGCTACATCTTCGAGGATGAAATCTTTGAAGCCAAACGCTGTCCCTCGTGGGCGACTCCCGTAAAAAAAGCAGCCGAACCCGCTGAAAAAGCGGATTCTGACGCCGAAAGCAAGGGAGACGCCTGATGGCCGGACGGGTGGAAATCATCAACATCGCTCTCGCCCGGTTGGGCGAGAGTCCGATTCAGTCCCTCAACGAGGGGTCGGCACCGGCCAACGCTGCGAAGCTGTTGTACGATGCTGAACGGCGGGCGACGCTCCGGGAATATCCGTGGAACTTCGCTCTCAAACAGGCAGCACTTGCCCGTTCCGAACAGGATGCGGTTGATTTCCGCTATGCCTTTGCACTTCCCGGGGACTGCCTTCGGGCAGTCCGCCTCTGGGGAGCAGATAAAAAGGCAATCCGTTTTTCGGTCCGCGGCGACGTGCTGTACGCTGACGAAACCGGAATCACTCTGGAATATGTCTCCGATGTGGAGGACGGCAACCGGTTCGATTCCAAGTTCGTCGAAGCGTTCACCTACCGGTTGGCATCGGCGCTGTCGATGCCGATAAAAGGCTCCCCTGAACTGATGGGGAACTTTATGAACCTCTACAAAACGCTGGTGTCCGATGCGGCAGTTCAATCCGCGAGGGAGGAACGGACGCAGATTCAGGACAACCCCTATATCGAAGCGAGAATGTAATTTATGGCCCTTATTAAAAAATACCAGAACAGCTTTACCAGCGGAGTGCTCTCCCCGGGCGTGCTCGCTCGGACTGACCTGCAAAAGTACGCCGACGGATGTCAGGAGATGGTGAACTGTGTCGTTTACGCTCACGGTGGCGTGACCAACCGTCCGGGGACGATATACGCAGATACTCTTCCCGGCGACGGAATCCTCATCCCCTTCGTCTACTCGGTCGAACAGGCTTACGTTCTGGCGTTTTTCGGTGAGGGCGAAGGCCGAACATTCATGCGGATTTACAGGGATGGCGGGGTGGTTGTCGATTCAGATGGCGAAGTGGTGGAGTACGAAACTCCCTACTTGCCCGCCGAACTGCGACTTCTCAAGTTCGCGCAGTCGGCGGACGTCATGTTTATCGTCCACCCGGACCATCGGCCGATGAAACTCACCCGCAGCAGCCACACCGAATGGGAATTCAGCGAAATCAGCTTTTTCCCGTCGATTGCGGCGCCGACCGGTCTTACCGCAGAGGCATCCAACTTCAAGGACAGTACGGACACTTACTACGAGACCACCGTTGACTACAAAGTTTCAGCGGTCAACGATCGTGAAGTGGAGTCTGTCCCCTCCGAAGCGGTGACGGTCGATACGCTGTCAACGTGGCCCTCCAAAGCCAAAGTTGAGCTGACGTGGGATGAAGTTGAAGGCGCGGTCCGGTATGAGGTTTATAAAAATGTACGGGGCTGGTACGAATGGATTGGCTCCGCCGAAACAACGAAATTCAAAGATGATAACATCGAAGGCGACAGCGGCACAGGCCCGAAAGAGAATCGGGACCCCTTTGCCGAGCCGGGAGACTACCCCGGTGCTGTCGGCATCTATCAGCAGCGTTTGGTTTTCGGTCGGAGCAACAACGAGCCCCAAACTGTTTGGATGAGTGAGACCGGCAGTTTCGACTCAATGGCGGTCGCTCAACCGTTGCGGGATGACAGCGCTATCACCGTGACGGTAGACTCCAAGCAGATGAATGAAATCCGCCACTTCATCCCGCTTCGGGATATGCTGATGCTGACCAGCGGGGCGGAGTTCAAACTCGGGTCGGGTGATGCTTCCGGCGCAGTTACGCCGACCAGCATCCGTTTCGACATTCAGAGTTATTGGGGGTGCAGCGATGTTCCTCCGATCGTTTCAGGAACCAGTATTTTAATGGCGCAGAACTCCGGACGGGCCGTCCGGGATTTGCACTATCAGCTCCAAGAGGACGGCTACTCCGGTAACGAAGTGTCTATCCTCGCAGAACATCTGTTGGACGCCCCCATTCGGGATTGGGCGTTTCAGCAGGAACCTTTTTCGACGGTTTGGATTTGCCTTGAAAATGGCAAACTCCTGACCTTTACCTATATGAGAGAACAGGAAATTTGGGCGTGGAGCGAACATAAAAGTTCCAACGGCAATTTCCGTTCCGTTTCCGTAATCCGGGAGGGCGAAGAGGATGCCGCCTACTTCCTCGTGAAGCGCGGCGATAAATACTTCATCGAATACCAAATCCGCCGGAACTTCGGAGACGACATCCGCAAGGCGCACTTCGTCGATTGCGGACTTCAATACGCAAATGAGTCTGCCCCGATTCAGCACGTCACCGGCCTCGAACACCTCGCCGGTCAGGAAATCGTAGTTCTCGCCGACGGTTCAGTCGTCCGGAATTGCGTCGTTGCTGCGGACGGCAGCTTTGATTTACCTTTCGCCGCATCGTATATCTCGGCAGGATTGCCCTACACGATGCGGATAAAAACCGTTGACCCGGAGTTGCGGTCCGAACAGGGCTCGACTGCGGGCGAACCGAAAAACGTAGTCCGGGCGATTTTCCGGCTCCGGGAATCCCGGGGCTTGTGGACCGGGCCCGACGACCGTCATGTGGTCGCCTTGAAACAGGAACCTCCGGCCGAGTACGGAGCGCCCCCGCCGTTGACCACCGGCGAAGTTGCGGTGCCGCTTCCGGGACGCCACAACACCGGCGGCTCGATAATCATTGAACAGCGTGACCCGCTTCCGCTGACGGTGCTGGCTCTCACTACATGGATAAGTGCAGGATGAAAAAAGTTATAACTTTCCGTGAAGCCTCCCGGGAGGATGCGCTCTTTGTGGCGGACCGCCTCCGGGAAGCCGACCGCAACGAAGTGGCCGCAATGGGAGCAACTCCCCGAATGGCGGTCGAATACTCCCGTCAGCTCTCCGACTACGCTTGGACGGGACTCATTGATGGAGTTCCGGCGATGATTTTCGGCTGCGGCAGTTCGCTCGTTTCCACCGCAGCGGAGGTCTGGGCGCTGGGCACCGACGAGTGCACCAAAGCGCCCCGGGAGATGCTGATTTACGGTCGGGAAAAACTCCGGGAGATGCTTGAAGTCTACCCGGAAATGCAGAATTACTGCGATGCGCGGTACCACGCCGCGCACCGCTGGTTGAAGAAATTGGGATTCACCGTTCACCCGGCGGAGCCGCACGGCCCCAACGGGGAACTTTTTTGTAAAATTTCTATTTGCAAGGAGGATTGAATATGTGCATGATTACATTGGGTGTCCTCGGAACTGCGCTCGCCGCCACTCTCGGCAGTACCGCAGCCGCATCCGCGGTCGGCGTCACCGCAGGAGCCGCGATCGGCACCTCTGTCACCACCGCTTTCGCCTCTACCGCCGCCGCTCTCGGGGGCACGCTGGGTTTCATCGGAGCTGAAATCGCTGTCACCGGCGCCCTTGTCGGCGGCATCATGGGTACGGTCGGCGCCGTTCAGCAAGCTGAACAGCAAAAACTGATGGCGGAGTTTCAGGCAGAGCAGGAGGCGGAAAACGCCCGCCTCGCCAAAAAAGAGGCCGAAGCCATCAAGATTATGGGCGATCAGGAGAAACATCAGCTCCGGCAGAAGATGCTTGCACAAAAATCAGCAGGAAGGACAGGCTACGCGGCAAGCGGCGTCGTGCTGGGGTCGGGGACGACATTGGATTACGAGGCGGATATAGCGGACGTTTACGACTCCGAATCCCGCAATCTGGACTATGACATCAGATCCCGTCAATGGCAGAAACAGGTGGCCGCCGCCAACGCTACCGATCAGGCGGCAATGTACCGGCGTCAGGCGCAAGCGGCCGGTCAGAGCAAGACCACCAGTTTGTTTTCCGGGATTTTCAACACGCTCGGCAGCACCGCTTCTGCGGGCTTGAGCGCCTATAAAAAGGTGGGAGGAGCAGCCTGATGGCAGTACCTAAAATTCAAGCACCCGAATTTATCGGCCGCGTCCGCGGCGCCGAAAGAAACGTCAGATACATCCCGACCAATCAGGGCCGAGACCTGATGGAAGCGGGCCGCACAGTTCAGAGAATCGGCGGCCTCGCCCTCGATATGGCGGCGGGATGGGCAGATGAAAAACACCGGGCAAACTACGTCAAGGCCTTCGCCGAAGCGGAAAACGAAGCGGCGGAACGCTATATGAAAGAGGTGGAAAACAGTCCCGGATTCAGCGCGGAAGGCGCAGCGGAACGGGCCCGCCAAATCTACGCCGAAGTCGGTGCCAAGTACCGTCCGCAAATCGGCGGCCGTTATCAGGAGCAGTTTGATGTCGCTTGGACCCGCCGCTCCGGTTCCGAATACCGGAGGGCGTTTGCCTTTGAGCAGCGCAATTTGAAAAGCGCCAGCATCGGCACCAGCCAAGCGATCATCGGCAAAGCGGTCGAAGGCGTTGCCGCCTCGATGGACCCGGAAGTCCAGCAGGGATATTTCGATGAAATCCGGGAAAACTACCACCGCCTCTATCAGATCGAGAATGGGGGCAAGCGGGCTCCCGGCGAAGTCCTCGCCGAGTTCGATGCCGACGTCGAAAAGGGTACGCTCAAAACCCGGAGCGGCAAAACGCTTCGCATCACCGAAAAGGACGAGGGCGAAGGTACCATTTCCAGAGAAAAAGTCAAAGCGCTCCGCACCCGTTGGGAAGATCAGGACAAAAAATACAAAGCCGGCCTGGAGAAACTCTACGATCAGGCTCATGCCAACGTTATCGACAGGCTGTTGAAAGACGACCGCGTGGCCGAAGCGGAGGAATATCTGCTCCGCATCGGCGACGACAATCCCGTTTCTGAAAAAACGATGAAACTCCTCACCAAAGCTGTCGAAGCGAAAGCGACCATCCTTGCCGACCGGAGCGAGGCGGAGGGCGCAGTCACGAGCATCGTGGCCGAAGCGGAGAACCCCCGCTACAACTCTGCCGATCAGGACGCCGCCTTTTTGAAGCGTGCCGACGGGCTTTCCGACAACGCAAAGCGCATTGCCCTGCGAAAGTGGAAAGAACTTGAGGACGAACGGACCGCCAATTTGCAGTCCGACATCTACGAGTTCAGCCTTAAAGAATTGCAAACTACCGACCAAAACGGCAAACCGGTCGCTTTGAAACTGTCGGAGCAGAAAGAGAAAATCGACGCACTCACCGACGCGACATTGAAAGAGGCGCTTTTGAAAATCCACCGGAAGAAAGTCATCGCATGGGAGAACGAGGCTAACGCCACACCGGAGTACATCGCCTACGCGGACGAAGCGCTGTCGCAGTTCACCCGCGACCTCGGCAGGGGCTACGCAGTAGAGGGCGGCGAAAAGATTTCGCTGGCGTCGCCGAAAGAGCAGATGACCCGCATCCGTTCCCTCGGTCTTACCTCCAAATATCAGAAAAAAGCAGTCGAGTACCTCCGGGACAGCGCCAACATGGTCAGCGCCTCCGAAGTTGAAACGGTTTTGACGAAAGCGTTTTCCGGGTCGGAACTCACGCCGGAAGATATAAAAAAGTATGTCCCCTTTATCCAGCGTGTCGTCGAAGATCGCCGCGGCACTTTACCGCTGGGCAGCAAGTCCGATCGGGCGGCGTGGATAAAAGATCAGGTGACTGACGCCCTCACGATCGAGCTCGAAAAATACCGGGAATTGATATGGAATGAAAATTTGACCGTCGAGGATGCGATCAACGCCAAAGCGGACCCGAATAAACTTTTCTTCGACGAAGAGAGCTATGAGAAGTTCCGCAACCGGCAGAATCAGGTTTGGAAACTGCGGGGTGCGGACATCTCTGAACGGGAGAAACCCGAGCATTACAGAGACGCTGCGGTGCTGAAAAAGCGGGGGCTCTCCCCCAAGAGAGACGGAAAATATTACCTTTTGGGAGATGAAAACTGATGGACGATTTCACTTATTTTGCACCCCGCGAGTTCGACCCGGAGGACAAGTTCGAGGAGGTTCCCGCAGGAAACCCGAACAATCTTCCGCAGTTTTCTCCGGAAAAGCTGATGGAGGACGCCGCCCGATTCACGGCGTTTACCACCCGGCACACCCCTCCGGAAAAAGCCCGGAAAAACCTCGAACTTGCCAAAGAGACCGGTCTCCCGATCGGTCTCATCCGCGGCCGGGACAACCAGGAGCATCCGCTTCCTGACTTCGGGAAACTCTCCCCGAGAGCGCAGTCGGCGATCATCGACAGCCCGGAACTGGCGGTACTCGCCCGTAAAAACCCCAAAGGGTTCAGCGCTCTTTTTGATGACGCCCTCGGTGAGCTTGACAGCGAAACCGCCCGGATGTACGTCGAACACCGGATTTACAACGAAGGCTACACCGCGACCGAACTGAACGAACTCAAACTTCTCGGCTACGTTCAGCGGGACGGAAAGTGGTTCAAGCGCGAAACCCGCGAGGAAACCAGCGTGGCTCCCGCCCCCCTCGGGGCCGCTGTCACGACCAAACGGACCGTCGAAAACCTGATTCCCGTCGAGGGAACTCCCGTCCTGCCCAACTGGTATCAGGGCGAAAAAGGCGAAGCGGTCAACGCGGCGGTTCAGCAAATGGTAAACCGATTCCGGGAAACCGGAGAGTCGGCGCCTTCGATCGAGGAGTTCAACGCCGGACTTTCCAGCAGAGACCTTTTCAAAGCGCTGACTCAAGACAAAACGTTTTTGGAGGTTCTTTACACCCGGTACGGCGAAGGGTGGCTCGACTTTGACGATGCAACTTTGCGGGAGGTCATCGAAGAAACCGGCAAAGTTCTTAACATCCCGACCGAAGGCTACGACATCAGCCGGATAAAACCCCGGACATTTGAAGAAGATTACACCGACCCCGGTCAGGCATTGGATATTTACGGGCTCGGCAAACGATTCATCGACGGGCGCCGGGGACGCCCCGACGCTGAAAAACTCGTCCAACTCGCCAACGGTGAGGACGTTACCGACCGCGATCTCCAATGGGCCAACGAAGATTTGCTCCGGCAGGTTCGAGACCTCCGCGGCGCCACCCGCGGCGTTCGGGCTATCGAAGGACTGATGAACGCCGGGAGATTCATGCTGGAGCTCGGTGCTTCGGGCATGGGCGGCGCCGGACTCCGCGGATTGAGTCTCCGCATGGCACGATACGGAGTTGCCAAAGGAGTCGGCAAGACCCTCGCCAACATGGGACTGAACGCGTTGAAGCAGCTCGGAATATACGCCCCCGGCGTCGCACTCGACGCAGCGGATTATGCACAGCGCGCCAACTACACGCTCGATGACGAAGGAAACCCGATGGCCGAACTTACGGAAAAGGAAGCCGGGGAAGTCGCCGTTTACGTCGTCAACCGTCTCGTTGACCAGTACATCGAACTTTTTTCCGAACAAGCCGGTGTGTTTTTTGATAAACTCGGCGCCAGTAAGATGGTGAAGTCGGCAGTCAGCAAGATTCCCGGCAAGGCGCTCCGGAACGGAGTTTCCAAATTTGTGACCGGACACCTCGGCGAACTGGCTTCCCCGAAATGGAGAAACATCTACAAAGGCGTTCTCTCTGACATTGGTCTGAACGGGATTTGGGGTGAATATGGTGAAGAAAAAGTCGGCGCACTTATCCGTTCCGGCGTTTCGGCGCTTGCCCGGGCGTTTGACAGCCAGTTGCTCAACCTTACCGAAGATAAGATGTTCGGCTCCCTTGCCGACGAGATCGAAACTTTCGGTCAGGTCGCTTTGATTTCCGGAACTCTCCGGGCGCCGCTTATTCTGACCGCCCCCGTCCGTGCCGCCGACGCCGCTATGTATGTCGATAATCAGGCTAAATGGAAAGCAAAGTTCGATGCGGTAGAGGACCTCGCCAAGAGCCCCGAAGCGACCCGGCTGGTTTATAACAAACTCGTTCTGCCGCAGACCGCCCATGTTGACCCGACCGCGCTCCGGGAGCTCTCCCAAAGCGAAGGCGGGGAAGCCATCATAGAGAAACTCGGCATCACGCAGTCACAACTTGACCGCGCCGAACTCAACGGCCGCATGGTCAAGGTATCTCTCGGTCAGGCGATGGGCGCCCTTGACGCCAAAGAACACGCCAAACTGATCGAGATTTCCACTCCGGACTCCGCCCGGTCGCCGGAGACCGTTGAAGCATATTTGGAACAGATGACCGATGAGAAGCTCCAAAAGGCGTATGAAGAACGCATGGACTATCAGGCGGCCTACAACGAGGCGCTCTCCCAGCTCGCTTTGCTCGGCAGACCCGACAGCGAAATCCGCGCCGCAGCAAAAATCCTCGGCAGTACCGCCGACTTTTTCGGCGCCCGAAGCGGCATGACCGCAGCCGAATTCATCCGCAAAGTCGTTTTTAAGAAGATGAAAGAAGCGGACTGGATTGAGCAGTTCAAGAAAGAAGCAGCGGCGATGTATCAGGTTTCTCCTGTTTGGACAGGCTCCGCCGCCAGCTACGACAAACCGAGTTTGCACTACGTTGGCACCGGCGAAGGGCAGCAGGTTTTTGGATGGGGCTTGTACGGCTCATCTTCCAGAAACGTTGCGGAGTGGTATGCGAATACGGATGTTCGACGAAAAGGTGCCCCGAAGGGAAACGCACTTCTTCTCGACGGTGCGCCCTTTGAGTTCAGCAAATTGGACTCGCCGGACGCCATTTACGCCTATCTCGAAAAAAGCGAGGAAGCAAAAGTAGAAGAATGGGCGATGCAGAGTGTAGCGGATAACGGTTCCGTCGAAAGAGCGATGCGCCGTTTGGAGGACAAACTGTTCGACGCGCTCGAGGGCGACTACCCGATGGACCGCAAGGCTTTAGCCTGGCTAAAAGCAAACAAGGGGCGCGTCGAAGTCAAAAAGCTGACACCGCACAACCTTTATAAACAAACCTTCTGGCCCGATAAGCAGGAGGATTTGTTGGAGTGGGATGAAGCGCTCACCAAAGCGCAGGTCGAAAAAATCATGGCACAGGTGGACAAAGACCCGCGTTTTGAGAAAGAGGATTACGAAAAAGCGAAAGCGGAACGGGGCCACTATACGGAGGTCGAGCCGGACAAATACTATGTTTGGGAATACGACGAGGACGGCAACAAGACATCGGGTCACGGTTTTTCAAGATCGTGGCTGGAACAGTACGCTGACCCTGAAAAGGACTGGGCGACCGCAGGTGACTTCTACGAGAGCATGGTTTACGCGCTCGGCTCCCCCAAAGCGGTGAGTGAGTTTTTATACGCAGCCGGAATTGACGGAGTTACCTACGTCGGTGACTCGTCCGGTGTGCGTAACTATGTGGCTTTCAGCGATAGCGACATCCGTGTTGACGAACACATCATGTATCAGACCGCCGGGGGCGAAGTCCGCCGCGGCGTCACCGAATTTGACGCCAACGCCGATTTGTCCAGTATCAATGACACTTGGAACGCCACGATCACGCTGTTTGAAAACGCCGATGCTTCGACGCTTATCCACGAAATCGAACACTACGCCGTAAGGATGATGGAGTGTCTGGTCTCCTCCGGCTTGGCCGACGAGCGTATGGCGGACGATTTGAAACGGTTGAAGTCGTGGGCCAAAGAGGGGCTGACTCAAGAAAAGTATCAGGACGCGATCAGCAAACTCGACTCGAAAAAAGACCGGATTCCGACCTTCGACGAATGGCTCTACTCCGAAGCGCATGAAAAAATCGCCCGCGGTTTCGAGGCGTATGTCCGAGAGGGAAAAGCCCCGAAAGCGGAACTTCTGGGCGCTTTCTCCGTCATGCGGCGTTTGCTCACCCAAGTTTACCGGAGCGCCAAACTGCTCAATGTCGACCTCACCGACGACGTCCGGGAAATTTTTGACGAAATGCTCGCCACCGAGGGGACCATCGCCGCCAACAGCGACCTTGCCGAAGTCATCCGGAGCATCGACCCCGGTCTGCTCGGCTTGACCAAAGCGGAGGTCGGGGACTATCAGAAACTTCTGGAAAAGGCCAACGATCAAGCGTGGCAGGAACTCCATGCCGAAAAACTCCGTCAGCTTAAAGTCCTCCGGTCGCTCTGGGCAAAAGATGCCAAAGCGCTGATGGCGGAGGAACGGGTTTACGCTGCGTGGAACGACATCCGCAAAACCGGCGGAATCGACTTCGCTTCTCTCGTCGAACTCGTCGGCGTCGAAGCCGCCAACGTTCTCAAACTCAAAGGGCTTACCTCCAAGTCCGGCCGTGCAGTCAACACCGAAAATGGTGTCAGCTACCCCGACGCCAAGCCCGGAACCCATCCGGCGGAGTTCGCCGCCAGACACGGCTACGACAGCATCGACGAAATGGCCTCCGAACTTATCGACGCCGCAAGCCCGAAAGAGTTTATCGACAGCTATGTCAAAGATGCGGTCGGCCGGTTCAATCAGGAGTTCCAGTTCAGCGACGCCGCTGCCAGTGTGGAAGCGGTCAGCGAAGCGCTGGACAAACTTTCCGCCGATCTGGAAAAGGTTTCCGGCCGCGAAAACTTCTGGGTTCGCCGGGCCGAACTTCGCCGCAAAGCGGAAGAAACTATCGCTGAAAAACCGGTTTCAAAAATCGTGAAAGACAACGATCTTGTCAAAGAGTGCAAACGTCACTCCGGCCGAATCGTCGAAGCGATCACCAAGCAGGACTATCTCACCGCAGCGGAGGAGGTGTCATCCCTCCGCGGCAAACTGGAAGAACTCCGGTACAAAGCCCGCGCCGAAAAAGTCATCCGGAAGTTGCAGGACCGTTTCCGCAAAACACTCGCCCTGAAACGCGGCCGGATGGACGGCGACTATCAGGACGCTATCATTGATCTCGCCATCCGGCTGGGGTTGTCGAAGCGGGAGGCGCCGAAGCACACCGTTGCGTCGGTAATCGAAGCGTACAACGAAGCGCACCCCGACCAGCAGTTCGACGCCCCGGCCATCGCCCTTGAAGGTGCGGCCAAGTTCAGCAATCTGAAATACAAAGACGCCGAAGCGATCTACAATCTGGTGGAGTTCCTCTACTACGAGGGCCGCGATCTGGTTTCCGATGCCCGGCAGGAACGGGTCGAGCACCGGGAAAACACCATCAAAGAAGCGGTGGATTTCATGGCCTCCGGCAAAAAAGACAGAGCGCCGGACACGACCACCAAAATCCTGACCTCGCTTTCGTCGGTTGGCTCAAAACTCCGGAACATCCTCGGGTTCGCCGCCCGCTGGGATGAAAACAGCGTGTTTTTCCGGGAAATCCTCGACCCGGTAAAACTGGCGGAAAGCCAAGCCACCACGCTGCTCAACCACCCGAAACAGTCCGTCCTCAAGGCCCTCAAAAGCCTCTACGCCAGCGGAAGAAAATGGGACTTTTCCGGTATTCAGGGAATCCGCTTTCCTTCTTTCCTGACCCGAACCAACAACCGCTACACCAAGTGGGACGCCCCAATGGTCATCATGGCGTGTTTGAATATGGGCAACGCCCGCAACCGGCAAGCCCTGCTCAAAGGTTTCGGCTGGCAGGAAAGCGACTTGCAGCAGATCGCCGCAGTTCTTTCCAAATCGGATTGGAGCGCCATCCAGCAAATCTGGGACGCGATCAACGAACCGTCGATCACCAGCCGTTTGCAGACGGTGTTCCGCAATATCTACCACTATGATCTCCCGATGGAACCGGCCTCGGAGTTCGATGTCGTCACGTCAAACGGCGAAGTTGTCACCGTCCCGGGCGGGTACTTCCCGCTGAACTACTCCGGTCATCTCAACCCGGAGACCCGCGAGCTTACGAGTTTGTCCAAAGAGCAAGCGTTGCCGGAGTACCGGCGTGCCGGATTCACCTACGCTCGCCACGACAATATCGGCGACCCGGTCGATTTGTCCAACACCGACCTCATCCTGACACACCTTTACGATGTCACTCACTATGTGACTCATGTCGAAGCCGTCCGGCAAATCATGCCGGTCGTCCGGGACATCCGGTTCAAAACGGAGTTCATCGCCAAAGAGGGAAAGCCCCGGTACGACGCCCTGATTAAATTGCTCGACCACGTCGCCGACCCCAGCGCCGCTTTCAAGGGGCAGGTCAGCGAATGGGAACGTTGGGCCCGATCGGTGAAAAGTTCGCTCGCTTTATGGGGCAGTCTGAAAACCGTCGTCAAGCAGGGAGCCAGCGCCCTTATCGGAGTGGACGAACTGGACAAAGGCCGTTATCTCGAAAACGTGTTCCATGTGGCAGCGTCCCCGCGGGAGACGAGGGCCTTTATCAGCGAACTTTCCGGCTTCATGGCGGACCGCACCAGCAGCCGCGACCTCGATCTGCTGCTCCAGAATGACGGGGCTTTCCGAAAAGGTTTCGGTCATTTAATGGCGAAACTCCGGGCCGGAGGCTTCGCGCTGGAAGGTCTCGCCGACTTTTACGTCGCGGCTCCCGCATGGCTGACCGTTTACGACACCGCGCTGGACAAGGGCAAAAGCAAGGCTCAAGCCATCGCCGAAGCGGATGATTTTGTCGCCCGGACGCAGGGCGGAACGCGCCCGATGGACGCTTCCCCGATTCAGTTAAACCCGGCGGGGCGCCTTATCACCATGTTCTTCACCGCCGCCAGCGCGGGCGCCACTTCCACGACCCGGGCGTTCGGCAAGATGTACTACGAACGCAAGCTCAACCCGGCGGCTATCTTCCTGACCGTGCTCTCCCCGATAGTTGCATCCTCCATCGTGGATTGGGCGATGTCCGGTGACGATGACGACGATGACTTCTGGTCCGGATTCACCAAAGCGGCGGTACGCAACTCGGTTTCCGGCCACCTCGTTGCGGACACCGTGATGCAAGCCCTGACCTCCGCCGGGAGGGGCGACCTGCTTAAAGTCCCGGCTCTCGAAGGGCTCAACCGCGTCTACTCCGGAACTGTCGATGCGTTGAAAGCCGCTTCAAACTCCGACTGGCAGCGAGTCCTTTACCGGGTCGCCGAAGTCGCGGGAACCCTGAACCAGACCCCCGTCCTTACCGCCTACGACCGCCTTGTGAAAATGGCGGAAGATTGGAACGACGGCGACCTCGATGCGGATTTACGCGAAGAGTTCGGTCATATCAAAGACAAAAACAAGTAAAGGAGGCCTTTGATGTCAGTTCAAAGCACAATATCGAAAGCAGGGCCGTTCATCGCGGACGGCTCCCAACTGGAGTTTACGTTCCGGTTTTCTGTCATCGACCTTGACCACATCGCCGTTTACAGGAACGGTGTGCTGGTCGCCCGCAACGAATACGAAACCTATGCGATGGGAACCGGCCCCGTCGACGAAACGGAGCCCCCCGTCGAAGGCGACGAACTCACCGGCGACATGAGCCGCGGCGGGTATATCCTTTTCAGCGAACCGCCGCCGTCCGGAGCGAAAATCGTCATCCTGCGGAAAGTTCCTCTGACGCAGGAAACCGACATCCAAAACAACACCGCTTTCAATCCCGAGATTTTGGAGACTGCATACGATAAGCTCACCATGATCGCCCAGCAGCTTTCGGAGGAAATCGACCGGTCCATCAAGGTCGGGGTCGGCGAAACGGACGCCAATCCGGATGCGCTTTTGGCCGGTATCTACGGCGCCGCCGATGCCGCCCGGACTTCCGCAACCGAGGCGCAGCAGAAAGCAAACGAAGCCGCCAACGCCGCCGGGTACGCCAACGCCGCTGCCGACGAAGCCAACTCCGCCAAAGAGAGCGTCAAAGATTCGGCCGAAGCGGTGCAGAACGCCGCCGACGAAGCCCTCGAAAAATTCGACGAAATGCTCGAAAAAACCGCAGGTCTCCCTTTGGGCTCGATCTTCTTGTCTCCGTCAGGCGCTCCGCCGGAAGGCGCTTACTTGCTGAATGGTCAGGAGATCAAGCAATGCCACACTCTTTATCCGAAGTTTTGGGAGTGGCTGACCAGCCAGATTGAGTTTTCGGAAGATGGCAACCCCCGGGTGGTCGCCCTCAGTCGCTACAAACCGTGGGCGATGCCCGCTCTCACCGCCGACGGTACGCTGGGCGGTGCTGACTATGCCGTGGAAGCAAGCGGCAATACATCCAGCGGCTACGAGGCTTACAAATCGTTTGACGGAACGCCCGGAGGGGCGAAAACCTACGCATCCATACCGAGCACCAAAACCGGTTCGCTGACTTGGTACAGCCCGGTAAAAATAAGAGTGAGCAGCGTTGTGTTTCAGAACCCCTCCACAGTTAACACGTCTTATATGCCAAAAAACATCGTTATCGAAGGTTCCAATGACGGCGTATCGTGGACCGAGTTGGCTGTGGTTGATTACGAAAGCCGGAGCGCAAACGCAACGCAGACCGTTGGCCTGGAAGCATCCAGCAAAAAATATTTCAGATTTACTGTCACCAATAATGGAGGGGCGAACACCGATTTCCCCGAAATCACGCTTTACGGCAAAGAGTTTCTTTACACCGATTCCTTTTTCAAACAGGTCAACAACACGGATGTGTTGATAACCGACGATGTGGAGGTCTACGAAAGAATCCTTCGAGAACACGGTGCGTGCGGTGCGTTTTTTGTGGACCCGTGGTCCCACAGAGTTCGGCTTCCCGATTGGAGAAACGCATACCCGCTGTACACCGGTATCAGCAGGGACAGCGGTTTGTCAACCCCCGGCTACCCCGGCGACACCATCCCCGCGGGATTGCCGAATATTGAGGGCGAGTACATACACAGTAGTGCGTATAATGTGTCGTCTATATCTGGAGCGTTTTCTCGTACAGAAGTTGCGAGTAATTTATCGGGAGATTCGAGCGGTGGGTCAATGGATAACAAAATAACATTCGACGCTTCCCGTTGCAGCCCCGTTTACGGCAACAGCGACACGGTGCGGCCGCTTTCAATATCGGCGGCGTGGTGTATTCAGGTATTCAACGCAGCAACGGCGTTGAGTGAGCTGGAATCGGCAAAATTGGCAACCCAAATACAGCTCAAGGCTGACACCTCACTTTTCAACGTTGATTCCGACATCGACTTCGTAATCGAGAGTTGGAACGACGGCGCAGGGAACTGGTACAGAAAGTATCGCTCCGGGTGGGTCGAGCAGGGAGGGAGTACCCCAAAGAGTACCGCAGGGGGGACGGTTACTTTTCCCGTGGAGTTTGCGGACACAAACTATACCGTGGCTACCACGAAGAGTACACGTTCAAACACGCAGACCGACACGGGCGGTGTGGACTCCGCTTCCGAAATAGGGTCTTATACAACAACTGGATTCCACTATTCACAGCAGAACAGCAGTATGGTATATACCCAATGGGTAGCCAAAGGCAAAGCGGCAAACTAACGGAGGATTGACAAATGGAATTTTATATCGGACAGACTTTTGAGGGCAAATACCCGCCAGGAGCGGCGGCGTGGTGCAATAAAAACAACGCTCACATCGAAAAAAGCAACGGCATTTATACCATTGTCGAGAACCCCGCACCGCCCGCACCGACCCCGGAGGAGATCATCCGGGGCTACGAGGACGCTGTGCAAGCCCACCTCGACGCCACCGCCCAGAGCCGG
>JAEIGA010004307.1_pt1 | contig 22033 bp, 14 predicted proteins | sample 9270691 | NCBI WGS metagenome assembly JAEIGA01 (sample SAMN17057246, study PRJNA624740) | gut metagenome | biome: biome; isolation source: fecal sample | host: Bos grunniens | place: China: Xizang | collected 2019 | reverse complement strand
GGACGTTAGGCAGGGGTGGAGCGGCGAAGCCGCGGAACCCCTGTTAGGGTAAGAAATTTAAATGGAACCCAGGGAACCTGTGGTGACAGAATGCGTGGCTTAAATTGCTGTATCGACCACAAAACAAATGCTTTGAAAAAACGTGCCACCCCGGCTCGGAGCTCCCGTCTTCGCGTCTCGCTTCGCTCGCTTGCTACGCCGTGGCTGGTCGCTTCGCTACGGTCCTCGCCATTATATGTCACCACAGGTTCCCTGGGTTCCATTTCCTTTTTGTTGCTATACAGGGGTTCCGTTCGCTTACGCTCACTCCACCGCCTGCCTCTAACGTCCGTCGCCCCTACGGGGCTTTAAGTTAGGCGGGCATGCGCCCGCGGTAATACTCATTTCAGTTCCCGTCTTCGCGTCTCGCTGCACTCGCTTGCTACGCCGTGGCTGGCGCCTACGGCTCACGCGAACGCTTGCTAACGCTCACACGAACGCTTGGGGCTTGCGCCCCTTCGCGCGAACGCTCGCTGTCGCTCACGTGAACGTTCGCCCTTTCGGGCTCACACGAAAACTCCCCTTTTCGGGGCTTCAACTTCCGATTTATCGTGCGGCGGGCGATAGTCGCCTTATCGGTTGCACTTCTGCTCATATTTCGGCTAGCATGACGCAGTTGCTGCTTGCGGAGGGCAGCCTGTGAAACTATGATGAGAACATCATGGAAACATTGGTATCTAGTGGCATCATTGAGTCGTATTTCAATAAACTGCAGAACAACCTCGTATTGGATGCCGCCATCGTCGGCGGTGGCCCTTCCGGTATTGTGGCAGCGTATTATTTGGCAAAAGCCGGTCACAAAGTGGCGCTGTTTGACCGCAAGCTTTCCCCGGGTGGTGGCATGTGGGGTGGAGCCATGATGTTCAATGATATCGTGGTGCAGGAGGAAGCCATGCCCATTGTCCGTGAGTTGGAGCTCTCCTACAAGCCGTACCGCGATGGTACTTATATTATTGACTCCGTACACGCGACGGCCGGTTTGCTTTACAAGGCCACGCAGGCCGGCGCTACCATCTTCAACTGCTATTCCGTGGAGGATGTGGTGTACAAGCAGGGGCGCGTAGGCGGTGTGGTGGTCAACTGGACTCCGGTGCTGCGCGAAGGTCTCCATGTGGACCCGCTGACCATCATTGCCAAGACCGTGCTTGACGGCACCGGGCATGATTGCGAAATCGCCAAGACCGTTGCTCGTAAAAACGGCGTGAAGCTCAATACCCCCACGGGCGGCGTGGTCGGCGAAATGAGCATGGACGCCGCTGAGGGCGAGCGCTCCACCATCGACAATACCAAGGAGATTTATCCCGGCCTGTATGTTTCAGGCATGGCTGCCAACGGCGTGAGTGGCAGCTTCCGCATGGGCCCGATTTTCGGTGGCATGCTCATGAGTGGCAAAAAAGTAGCTGAGCTGATGAGCTCTGCCATCTCCGAGTAAAGTTTTATCATCAGATTTAACGACAGCACAACGGCGTATCGGATTGCCCGATACGCCGTTGTGCTGTTTCTTTTCTCTCGTTTCAAGGGCTTTGTCTGCCTCTTTAATCAGCAAAATCCCCCCTTTTGTTACCAATGTTAAAGTACTCAATGTGATGAGGCAATTTTAGTTGGAAATATTGCTTTTTTGGGGGGGCAAATAACAAATTGTTTTTTTTAAGATTTACCTTGATGTGCTTTTATAAAGGACAACTCGTAAAAATCATATCTCCTGAAGTTCATATATATCGAATAAATGATGGTGAAATAGATGATTTGCGTTCTGTTTATAAAAAATGACCTCCACAAAGAAACGGACATGGCAGTATATATGAGTCCTCATCATTCATCTTAACGATATCAGAACCAGGGCCTCCAAAATAACTTCAAGAGTCTTTTCTGCCAACCTTTTTCCAATGCTTAATAATTTCTTGATATGTTTGCATTTCTCCTGATTCGTATTGATTTAATAGCTGATTATATAGCTTCTCAATATTTGTATTTGCAATAAAAGTTGGTGAACCTTCATCGTATAAATCTTCCAAACTTAAATGAATCACAGAGTTTATTGATAAATAGAGTGAAACGATTTGTGCTCGATAATAAACTTTGTTAAGACTCCATTCTTCATTTTCCCTTACAATAGCTTCATTAGGATATACATATAGAACAAGCCCTAATTGAGTACCTGCGTCAAATGAATAAATATCGCCGGGGCGTATAATACGACCATCTGGATATGATGGATAATGTAGCATAGTAAAACCAATTTAATACGGATATAAAAGGATGTCAAATAAATTCTTAGACGCGGCGTCAGAAAAAGGGTCTGTTTCAGATTTGCTGGTAGTAACTCATCGGCATTTTGAAACAATACCATATTCCGCGCCACGCTTTATGCCACCCCTCCGGGGTTCGCATTTGTTTTTTTGGGGCGGTTCCCGGGGTTTGGGGCTTCGAGTCTTCGCTTTCTACGCCCTCACAGGCCGCCCCTTACGGGGCTCCCGTCTTCGCGTCTCGCTTCACTCGCTTGCTACGCCGTGGCAGGCCACCGCCGGGCTCTATTTTATACCGCCCCAGGGCTCAAAATTCCGCTCGCCTACGGCTCGCAAACTGCTCGTCAACTTCCGATTTATCGTGCGGTTTGGAATAAACGAAAAATGTTGACCGCGTGTGCCGGAGATTTCTAAATGGGTATAGACGGCATATTTTGCTTGAAAAAAGCGGTTTGTTTGTGGTAGACTCGGCGAGGTTTAAACATTTTAGCTTCTTGATACCATGGCACGCATGTTTCCTGCAAAATTTCCGCATCCGCATTCGCAAGATTCCGGGATAGTGGGGGAGCGTATGGTGTATGAGGCCTTGAGCGAGATGCCAGCGGGGTGGACGGTAATCTACAATTCATGGCGGCATTTGTTGGCACCGAAGGCGGGTAGTAATAACGAGGAGCACGTGAGCTATGAGGCAGATTTTATCGTGCTTATCCCGAACAAGGGGATAGCGGTGCTGGAGGTGAAAAATTGGCAGCGTGGCAAGGTGGAGAATGGCCGCTGGTTACGTGGTCGAACAGATGGCACGGGCTTTGAGGAAATTAAGTACGGCAGCCCGCTGAACCAAGCGTGCCGAGCCTCTAAAAACCTGCAGGTGGAGCTCAAAAAGTATTTCCGCTGGGGGTATGGGGCAAACTCCAATATGGAGTTCCGCTGTGCCGCCATCTTGTTGGGGCGGGTGGAGGAGTTCACCGGCATGGAAGAGGTGGAGGCGGATGCTCAGGCGGTGAACCAAATGTGCCGTACGCACAAGTTTCGCAAGGTGCCGCGCAATGAGGTGTATGACCGCCTCTATCTGTGCGGCGCGGAAGCCCTCAATAACCTGCAGCACCGCCTCAATCAGCTTTTCTGCTTTGAGAACCGCACCCCTGCGGAAGAGCTGGATGATGTGCGCCGTTACCTCTTGCAAAACATGGTGTTTAAGGTGGATGCCGCAACGGCAAACCGCATTATTGACCATGCAGCAGCGCCCTTGCAGGCTATTTTGCCCATGTTGGAGGAATCTCCCTCCGGGGTGCATGTGAAGGGCTGCGCCGGCTCCGGTAAGAGCAGCATGCTGTGTGCTGAGGCGGTGCGCCAAGCTCGCAGCGGGGCGCAAAAGCGCGTGCTGATATTGTGCTTTAACCGCAATTTGACGGAATACCTGCGCAGCAAACCGATGCTGCAGGCGGCCTCCGTGCGTAAGTTCGGCTCAGCAGCTGCGCTGGAGCTGGATAACTTCCAAGATGTGGCGGATTGCCTGTGCCGCCGGGCGGGGGTGCCCGGTACGACTGCCAGCGGGGCGTTTCAGCCCGGTGTTATTGAGGCCCTGTGCCACTGGATGGAAAAAACGCCACAATACAAGGTAGACTCCGTGTTTGTGGATGAAGCCCAGGATTTTTACGAAGAATGGTGGACAGTGGTGAAAGCTCTGCTGAAGCCGGAGGGTAAGCTCTACCTGTTTTCCGATGCCGGACAGCAGCTGTACAACCGCAGTGCCGATATGCCGCCCTTGCCTGTGCGCCTCAGGCTTACCCGTAATTTGCGCAATACGGAAGCTATTTCCTCCTTCGCATCGGCGGTATTTGCGGATGCTGACCACCAAGTGGAGCACCTGGCGTTGAGCGGACCTGCGGTGGAGGTGAAACCCGGCTCCAATGACCCCGAAGAGCGCGCTCTGATGGTGCGTGAGGCCATCGCGCAGTTGCAGGAAGAGGGCTTTGCGCTGCATGATATTGTGGCGCTTACCCCCTGGCGCCGTGCGAATTCCCTCAAGTGTGAGCTGCTGGCGGAATGGGTGGATTTTTTGCCGGATGGAGATGACCGCCGCGGGGCAGCCCAGCGCCTCAAGCAATGTTGTACCCCCGGTGCAGAGCGTGTGTTGGGTGAGACGGTGAAGGCTTTTAAGGGGCTGGAAAGCCCGGCTGTCATTCTCACGGATGTCATTACCCCGCAAGAGGGTACAGCCGTGTCGTTCTCCACTGCGGATTTTTACGTAGCCTGCACCCGCGCGCGCTACCGCCTCATTATCATCCCCGTGGTGGAGGCCGAAGCCTATCTGCGCCATTTGCAGAGCCAAGCCAAGGCATAGCGAGGGGGCTAAAATCCTATGCTCCGATAAAGTTTGTTGCTTGCCAACCTCCGCTTTATCGAGCAGTTTGCCATCAATTAAAAACTCAAACAGATCGTAACAGAAAAGGCTTACCGGTAAGGTAAGCCTTTTCTGAGTCGTAAAAACAGCCTCACAGCGCAGCGTTGAAAGCGCGTGTTTGCTCTGCATCCGGGATGATGTCCAGCAGTGCGAAGGCGTTTTCTTCTAATGAATCGAGTACTTCAAAATCCGCTTCACAATGGATGGCGTAGTATTCTGCCCCCCAGAGTTGAGCCAGTTCTTTCATGTCGAACACCGGAGGCTGAACCATCAGGCGGCGTTGTTCCTCATCTAAGTCGGGGGTGTCAGCTTGGCCGGCGCCCTCATTATTAAGGACAGCAACTACACGCTTGCCTTCCGGGAGTTGGGGCACCATGGAAGCCGCGGCACAGTCGCGCAGTAAGGAGATGTCGCCGGTCAGGCAGCAGGCATATTGAGCATCCGTGCTGTTGGCAAAGAAAGCAGATACCGTGCCGTCTGCTCCACCGGTGCTGTTGTTGGCGCGCAGGTACAGTGTGGGGACGTGGGTTTGGGCATAGCGGTTCCACAGGCGGATAGTCGTAGCGCTGCCCAGGCTGAGTACATCTGCAATGCAAGCGTGGTTGGAGAAGTAGCGAACCATGGCGGCATCGCTCTCAGGGTAGGCCAGCAGCAGTTCCTCCACTTTGCCGCAGTAACGGCGTCCGCGGTTCAAGAGGTTCTCCGTGTCTCCGGTATGCGGTACATCTCCCAGCGCTTTCATGATTTGCTCCGGCTCGCCTTCTATCACAATGCTGTCACGGCACAACCCGGAGAAGCCGGTGCGTGTAATGGAGTATACCTGCGTGTCCGGCATGTCTTCCAATGCTCGCCAGAAATCACATGTCGGCACCTCGCCGATGCGCAGCACATGGCGCGGCGGATATTGCAGCAGGAGTTGGTCCGCCCCATGTAGCATATAGGCTGCCAATTCTTCACGCAGGCCGCTGGCGGCATCCGCCACGACGGGTACACGCAGCGTGCGTGCAAGCCACAGTGCCGGCTCTTGTTCTGCGGGGTCAAGGCCACCGATGAGGAGCACCAGCCCTTCGTATGAGTGAAAACGCAGCATTTGCGCCAGCTCTGCTACGGAGCCGCGGAACTTCGGGGCTGCCGGGGCGTCACCCAAGCGCACGTGTGAGAAATCCGCACCGGCTGCCGTGTGTTCATGCAAACGCAGGTTGAGGTGCAGGGGGAAACCATCCGTCGCCAGTGCGCAGAAATCCGGCAGCTCAGCCACAGCGCAGGGGAGGGTGAGCTCAATCGTCGGCGCGTACATGCCGAAGAGTCCTTCCGTCTCGATGTGTCCGGCAGCTCCGGCGCCCCCGGCATTTTCATGCTCCGCCACAGTGATGATGATGAGGGGGCGGCGCTGGTAATAAGCCTCCACAACAGCGGGTGTTACAGCCGCTGCTGAGGCTCCGTGACCGGCCACCACCACCACGGGACGTCCGGTTGCTTGGATGCGCCCCAAGGCAAAATAAGCAGCCGTGCGTTCATCCGACTGGCTCCAGCGGTGCACGGCCGGGCACTCCGCCAAAGTGGAAAGAATGGACGTGTTGTGTTTGCCGGGGCAGCATACCCACTCTGCAATACCGGCGCTTGCGCAACTGGTGATGAGGTGTTTCATGTCGGTCGGAAAAAATTATTGTGGTAAGATAATGGGGTCGCCTATGAATTCCGGCAGGCGCCCTGAAAGTAAATCATACACCATGGAGACTCTGGCGGCTCGCTCTCGTGCCCATGCACGCAGTTTTGCACTGCGGGTAATGGGGATAAGCGGGGCGTTGAGCCCCTCTGCCTCGATTTGAAGGTGATTGGCTATGGTTACAGCGCGGCTGACGTGAGCTTCTTGGCTGACGATGATGAGCTTGTCCGCCCCGAAGACGTGCTTGGCGCGGTACACGGAGTCGTAGGTGCAGAGCCCGGCGCAGTCGCGAACGATTTTGTCGCGGGGAACGCCCAGTTTCACGAGGTCCTCCTCCATGTCTGCGGGTTCATTGTAGTCCGCCTCCCGGTTATCGCCTGAGACGATGATGCAGCGCACCTTGCCGGATTTCCAAAGTTCCGCCGCAGCCTGCATTCTGCCCAAGAAGTAATAATTCCGCTGGGTGCGTTTGATATCAAGGTATTTAGAGCAGCCCAGAACAAGGCCTACAGCTTGTGAACTTTCACACTCTTGGGGGGTATTGTGGCATGCGTTGTTGGAGCTGAGGTAGGTCCACGTCTCAGCCGTCAGGACGCATAAACCACCCAGCACCACAAGCCCGAGAATGAAGCCCATGAGCGTTCTCAGAACACGGCGCAAGGCAAAGCCGCTCAGTATGCTGAGCAGGCAGCCGCCGAAGTTTCTGAGAATGCTGCGCTTCATGTTGTTTTGCGTGGAAATCAGGCAATGGGGATGACTTGAATGCGCGTGGTCAATTGGTGGGTTTCACCGCAGCGCAGCATCAGGTTTTCCGCGGGGACAGCCGCAGTCTCGACGGCTAAGAAGCCGCGCGAGGCGGGGGCTCCCAAGTCTTTCATGCCGGCAGCCAGTTGCTCACCGGGGTTCCATACGACGGCGGAGGCGGAGCCATCGCGCAAGATGCGGATGCTGCGCTCCCAAGCGGGGTCATGGATGGTGATTTCCTGCTGCTCGGGCACGGGGTGGTAAATGCGGTCGATGTGTCCGGCGGGGATGAGGGGGTCTTCGCAGTGCGGGGTGGCATCATCTGCATACTCCGTGAAGGCGCACTCCTCCAAGCCGGTAACGGCTACCGTCTCGTAATCGCTCACGGCAAAATAGGTGTGCATCGCGGCGGAGAAGGGCATGGTGCGCTGTACGTCCAGCGTCAGGAGGCTGATGAGTAACTCTTTGCCCAGCTCGATAATCAGCGCGCCGCTCGGCATCAGCTCCGCCGTGGGGGGCAGGGCAAGCACCAGCTTTACCGTGCCGTCCTCGAGCTCTTCCGTTTGCGCCAGCTGCCACAGGGCTGTGCGAGCCACGCCGTGTGAGGGCAGGGAGGCATCCTCCGTGTTCTTGCCGAACCAAGGCCAGCAAATCGGAATACCGCCACGCAGGGCCTTACCTTGCTCAAAAATGGCCTGCGGGCTCATGAAGATGACGGGGAGTTGCCCGGTAGGTGTCCATTGCAGAACCTGAGCACCGTAGAGAGAAACCTCCGCTTGGCACAGCGGTGTGTCGATGCGCAGAATCGGGAAGTCTTGGCCGTAGGGATATTCCGTGGTAACCATGATTGTATGTTTGTTCGCCGCTAATCCTATCAGAATGCCCTCCTTATGTCGAGCAAAAACAGCTATTGTCAGGCATGTTTGCTGAAAAGACTTGATGGGCGGCGGTGGTATGTTACAATATGCTGTGTTATGGAGGAGAAGTTGATGAAAGCCGTGAGGTCCGTGGTGGCGGAGAATGGCGCAACTCTGCTGTTAGTGGCGTTGTGTGGTTCTCGCGCGTTCGGTTATGCCGCCCCGCAAAGTGATTGCGACCTGCGTTTTATCTATGCGTATCCTCTGGCGCGTTACGTTTCTGTCACCCCGGTGCCAACGGAGCTGCGCATCAAAGGTTTAGATGTAGTGGGGTATGAGCTGGGTAAGTTTTTATCCATGGCTACAAGTAATGGGTGGACGGCACCGGAAATGCTGCGTTCCCCCATTTGGTATGTTGCGCCTGAGTTTCCCCATCTTGCTGCGGAATTAACGCAGTTGACTCAATCCGTGTTTTTACCGGAGCCGGCGGTTCACTCATTGGTGTCATGCGCGAAAACGTACGGGAAGCGCCTGCTTCACTTACCACCGGAGTCACAGAATGACCCGGACACGCCGGTGAAAATGAACTTGGGGCGTTTACGCGTGTTGCAGGCCGCCAAGTACCTGCTGCAGCATGGGCGTTTTTACCCTATTTTAATGCGAGATTTGACAGCAGCCGTCAGTCCGTCCGTTTTGCCTGCGGTGGAGCTTTTGACCGCTTGGCGGGCCGGTGCGGCTTCCCCCACTCCGCAGGAGTGGTTTGCTGCCATGGCTTCCGTTCGCTCGGTGATAGATGAGTTGACGGACGCATTGCCCGTAGCCACCCCCACGGCTACCGGCCCTTCTGCTCGGGCATTGGCGCTGGCTGATGCGTATTATTTGCGTGTGGTCAAGCAGCTGGGGTAAGGCCTGTGTTTTCTGTTTGCGGTGGCGCGGTACGTCTGCGCGAGGGTCGCAAAAAAGCCGCTGCCCGAGTGGGAGCGGCTTTTTGAATGAATGGCCGGGAGACTTAGAAGCGCAGCGGGGTGTCATCACCGAAGGAAATGCCGATTTCCTTGGCCTGAGCCACCAGCTGGCTGTTGCCATCTACCAGGTGCAGCGTGCGCACGGCTTCCTCAATGGGCATAGATACCATGTCATTGCGGTGCAGGGCAACGGTTTCGCCGAACTTGCCCTCCTCAATGAGCTCCACAGCCTTGGCGCCGCAGCGCACACCGAGCACGCGGTCGAAGGCGATGGGGGAGCCACCGCGCTGCACGTGACCGAGCACGCAGTAGCGCGTCTCGATGCCGGTGATGGTCTCCAGCTTCGTGGAGAGGAAGGAGGCAATGCCGCCCAAGCGTACCTCGCCCTTTGTCTCCTCATCCAGCGTGAGCAACTTGCCGCCGATTTTTGCACCCTCGGAAACAACGATGATGATTTCGCGCTGGCCGAGAGCCTTCATCAGCTCCACCTTCTTCACGATTTCCTCAAGCTTGAACTCGATTTCCGGGATGAGAATAACGTCCGCACCACCGGCAATGCCACCGTAAAGGGCAATCCAGCCGGCGTGGCGGCCCATTACCTCCACCACCATCATGCGCTTGTGGCTGTCAGCCGTGGTGCGCAGGCGGTCCAAGTTCTCGCTGACGATGGACACAGCCGTCCAGAAACCGAAGGTGTAGTCCGTAGCGCCGAGGTCGTTGTCGATGGTCTTCGGCACGCCTACGATGGGCAGGCCGATGGCGCGCAGCTCGTTACCGATGGTCTGGGAGCCGTCGCCACCCACCACTACGAGCGCCTTGAGCCCCAAGCGCTCCACAGTGGCTTTACTGCGAGCCAGCACGTCATCGGCAATCTGCATGCGGCCACCCACACCGCTTTTTACGGTGAAGTTGCCTTTGTTTACAGTGCCGAGGATGGTTCCGCCCTGGGAGCGGATGTTGTGGCAGTTTTCGGGGGTGAGCTCGCGCCAGCGCTCGTTTTCCGGCGTGGAGAGCAGCCCCTCAAAGCCATCATAGAAGCCGATGACTTTCCACCCGCGAGAGGTGGCGGCACCAACGGCACCTTCAATCACGGCATTAAGTCCGGGGCAGTCGCCACCGGCGTTAAGAATTCCGATATTCATGATAAAATGAGGTTAATTTTTAGGCAGACGGATGAATTTCGTGGTATCAGTCATGTCACTGGTCTTTTGCCAAGCTTCCCAAGCACCCCAGCCGTCATTGAGCATGGCGGCCGCCTTTTGGTAGCGGGCGTTGGAGTTGGGCATGCCCATCACGATAACCAGCAGGCGCTGGGCGTAGGTGGATTCCTTGCCGGTCTGCGGGTTAAGTGCTTTTAAGGAGCCGCGCTTGGCGGAGGCAATGATGCAGCAACCCGCACTGCGCGAGTTGGCAGCGCGCAGGCCGTCCACTCCTTGTGAGCTGAGCAGTCTGTTGGTGTTGTTGATTTGCACTTGGCGGGCGCCGGCGCTCCCCGTGACGGTGGCGGTGTAGGAGCCCTTGGAGCAAATGTTCTGCACCATCTGGCGATCCATGGCGTACATGCCCAGCAGGGCAAGGTCGCGCGTGGAGGCCGTGGATACGACGGAACCGTTGCTTCCCTTGAAGTTCGTGGCATTCATGCCGATGGTGCGTGCCAAATGATTCATCTGCGCCACAAAGGCGCCCTCCGGATCCATGGTGCTCAGGGTGGAGCCACAGGCGTGTGCCAAGGTGGAGGCACAGGCGCTGTCGTCCCACATCAAGCAGGAGTGCAGGGCGTCTCGCAGGCTGATTTGCTCCCCGGGCTGCAGGTGCAGCAGGTTGGTAGCGGGCCAGCGACAGGCGGATGCCGGTACGGTCAGCATGGTGTCAAGGCTGACATTTTTGCTGTTCATCCAGTCCATGATTACCAGCGCTGTTGCAATGTTGGCAAGCATGCCGATGGGACGGCGCTCATTGGCATTCTCGGAGAATAATACACGCTCCGAGTTGGTCTCCATTACCAAGTAGCTCGGCTGCATTTCTGCGGCCGTTTTGGGGGCGAATATTTGGCTGCAGGAGCTCAGTAGCGCTGCTGCACCTACGCATAATATACCGATAAAACGTTTCATCCGAATGTGTTATTTTTTATTTTTGGTGCTCTTACCGGCTTTGCTTGTTTCTTTGGCGCACTTGGGTGCCATTTCTTCCGGGGTGAGGTCACCGAAGATGATACCCAACTCGCGTGCTGTGCGCACGGTTTGGCTATCCTTGGTAATGGTGCGGGGCTCTGCAATGGCCTCGGCAATGGGGATATTGTCCACATCCAAGCCATGCAGCACCATGGTGCGGCCGAATGACTTCTGCTCAATGAGCTTCACGGCCTCCACACCGAATCTGATGCCCAAAATGCGGTCGAAGGCGCAGGGGCTGCCACCACGCTGGGTGTGGCCGAGCACGCAGTAGCGGGTCTCGATGCCGGTCATCTCTTCCAGCATCTTGGAGAGGCGGTTACCGATGCCGCCGAGGCGCTCGTCACCGTTTTCTTTGTTGCGTACGGTTACGAGTTTTCCGTTGAGTTTGCAGCCTTCTGCCACCACGACGATGATTTCGCGCTGTCCCTTGGCCTTGCGAGCCTTAATGCATTCCACCACGTTGTCGAGGTTGAAGTCAATCTCCGGGATGAGCACGACATCCGCCGCGGAGGAGATGCCACTGTGCAGGGCAATCCAGCCGGACTGGTCACCCATCACCTCTACCACCATCATACGCTGGTGGGCGTTGGCCGTGGTGCGTATGCGGTCGATGGATTCGGATACAACGGATACTGCACTCTGGAACCCGAAGGTGTAATCGGAGGCGGGGCAGAGGTCGTTGTTGATGGTCTTGGGGATGGAAATCACCGGCAAACCTTCTTCCGACAGGAGACTTGCTGTGCGTGCGGAGCCGTTACCACCGATTACGGCCAAGGCCTCCAGCCCGAGTGCCGTGATGGTTTTGGTGGCTTTAGCCATAATCTCGGGCTCCACGCGTGCGCGCCCGAGTTTGTTGATGTTGACCTTAAAGTTACCGGTATTGGTCGTGCCGAGGATGGTACCGCCGTGGGAACGAATCTTGTGCGTCTTGTACGGGGTAAGCATTTCATAACGGCGGCCACCGGCAACCGGCAGCAGCCCTTCAAAGCCATCATGGAAGCCGATTACGCGCCAGCCACGTCTGTACGCGGCTGACACGTAACCTTCGATGACGGCATTAATGCCGGGGCAGTCGCCGCCGGAATTGAGTATGCCAATAATCATGTTGTGTTAATGTGTGATTGTGTAAGTTATTTAACGGTGCTCGGGGCATCGATGGCGCCGAAGTAGTGAGCGCAGCACCACAGCATGCGCGGGTGGTGGAAGAAGGACTTCCACATAGAGCCCTTGAGCCCATTGGTGGTGGTGCCGTCCTGGTTGCAGTAGCCGAACCACTCGCCGTGCTCCTTGTCCTGCAGGTGCTCGAAGGACCAGTCATGGATGCGCTGGTGCCACTCAGCGTACTTCTCATCACCGGTCATGACGTATGCCAGGCAGGTGCCGATAAGCGCCTCGTCATGCGGCCACCAGAACTTCATGTTGTGCCAGTACTCCTGCACGGGCTTGTTGTACACGTCCGTGTAGTACAGCAGGCCACCGTACTTCTTGTCCCAGCCACGCTCCAGTGCCCAATCAATCATCTTGCAGCCAATCTCGATGAGCTTCTTGTCGCCACCGCGGTAGCGGGCTTCCTCCAGCACGAACCAGCCACCCTCAATGTCGTGGCCGGGGTTGAGCACGCGCTCGTCAAAGTGGTCAATCACGGAGCCGTCCGGGGCTACGTTCTCGAGCACGGCCTTGATGTCCTCGTGCAAGAAGAGACGCTGCAAGTCGTCGATGCAGCGGTCAATCCACTTCGTGTAGTAGCCGTCAGCATCCCCGAGGTAGCGGCGCAGCTCCTGTGCCGTCACAATCATAATCATGCGGCAGCCGAGGTTCTCACCGGGGCGGTTGCCCGTGCTCTTGGGAGCCATCTTGCCGGGGGTGAAGTTGATGTCGGCGTAAATCTCGAACCAGTGGCGGGCGCGCTCTGCGCTGTGGGCATCCCCCGTGGCGCCGTAGTGTGCAGCCCAAGCGATGGCGGCAAAGCATTCGCTGTAGGCGTAGCGACGCTTGCGGATGGGGGTGCCGTCCGCCGTCATGTGGAAGTACATGCGCCCGTCTGTCGGGTCCACGCACTTCTCTTCCAAGAATTTCAGTGCGCTCTCGGCGTACTGCATCCACTCCGGGCGCTTCTCAATGCTGTTGTAGCAGGTCAGGAGCATCCAAGCCATGCGGCCCTGTGCCCACACGTTCTTGTCGGTGTCTACCAGCGTGCCGTCTTGTGCGCAGCAGTGGTAGAGTCCCCCGTTCACTGTGTCCAGTGAGCGGGGGAACCAGAACGGTTCTACCTCATTGAGCAGCTTGTCTTTGTAAAATTGACCAAGTGCTTTTGTGTCCATGAGGAAGGTAAGGAATAAGGTTTACTTGTAGATAGCCCAATCGTAGAAGCCGATGGCCTTCAGCTCGCTCTTGAGTGCCTCAAGCGTAGCCTTGTCCTGCTTGCCCATCGGGAGACGAGCCGGGCCGAAGTCAACGCCGGTCCACTCGCTCATGAGGTACTTGCAGCAGCCCATGTAGCCCTTGCCGGCGATGATGTTGATCATCGTTACGGAAAGCTGCTGCAGGCGGCGAGCCTCAGCCAAGTCACCGGCGTCTACAGCCTTCATGATGTCATTGTACAGCTTCGGGGCATAGTTGAAGGAGGAGCCCACGCCACCCTTTGCACCGGAGGCGTATGCGCCGAGGAACCACTCGTCCACACCCCACGGAATGTCGTACTTGCCACCCTCATAGTTCAGGGCATCCATGTACAGGGCGAGGTCCGGGTTGGTGAACTTCACACCCACGAAGTTCGGAATCTTCTTGGCGCAAGCCTCAATCACCTTCACGGGGTTGAAGCCCACGTGGGTCAGCACGGGAATGTCGTAGAAGTAGTACGGCAGCTCCGGAGCGCCGGAAGCCTCAACAGCCAAGCTGTCCACCAGCAGGTCGATGCTGCCCGGCTTGAAGTAGCAGGGGGAGTTGCTGGCGGTAGCGGTAGCACCGCACTGGGCAGCGTAAGCAGCAAGCTCACGGCCGTCATACACGCAGTTGCCACCGGTGTGCACTACCACGTCGATGCCGTACTTCTTGCCGGCCTCACCCCAAGCAGCCATGTTCTCCTTACGCTCGGTAAGCTGCATGTGGGCGGATTCACCGGTGGAGCCGGTGATGAATACAGACTTGATGCCCTGGGAGGCAAGGAACTTAGCCTGAGCGTCCACTGCGTTCGGGTTGCAGGAACCATCGGCGTTCATCGGAGTGTGTGTAGCGGCGCAAAGACCGTGAATCTTGAATGTTGTGTCCATAGTAAGATGTAAGGGGGTTAAATTTTTCCCTACCCCTTTTTTACCTTATTTGATGGGCTTTTACAAGATAAAACTGAATATTCCTCTAAATTTCCGCAGAAAAGTGAATTGGCGGCTATTTGTGTGAGTAAGAGAGCTTTTTGACCTTGACTTCACGGGGGTGGTTGTGTTAGAGTGCACGCACTCCCTCATTGGCTGACGTATATGAACGAAGAAAACCCACAATTTTATTCAGAAGCCCCGGTGGCACTCAATATATCCTGCCACCGTTATAGCTCATTGATTTATTTGCGAAACTCACGCCCCGTGCTGTGGAATTTGGAGCTGCGCACGGAGCAAGAGCTGCGCCACTGCAAACTCGTGGTGTCTCATTCCCCGAATTTTGCGCACGATATTGAAATTGAGGTGGATTACATCGCGCCGGGCTCGCTCTACCAATACCGCGGCGTGTGCCCGCGCTATGAGGATGCACCCTTGCTGAACCTGAAGGAAGATGTGCCCGGGCATATCCGCGTGGTGGCTTATAATGAAGCCGGTATAGAGTTTGCCCGTGCGGAAGACGACTTCACATGGCTGGCGTACAACCGCTGGGCAGGGGGCTTTGAGTACCCGGAGTTGCTGGCGGCCCTCACCCTGCCGCGAGACCCTGCGGTGGATGCTATCATGGCGGATGTGAAGGCCGCTGCCGGGGTGCGCGGTGAGTGGCCGGGCTATGCTCAGGAGCCGAAGGGGGTGGAGCAGCTGCTCACTTGCTTGTGGAATACCATGGCTTCCTATCATCTGGAGTATGCCTTGCCCCCCAAAAGCTGGTTTGACGACAACGTGGGGCAAAAGGTGCGCACGCCTTCGGAAATCATGGAGCAACGCTGCTGCACTTGCTTGGATTCCGCGCTGTTGTTTGCTGCATGTACGGCGCGCATGGGGTATAATCCCTTCTTGATGCTCATAGATGGGCATGCTTTCCTCGGTGTGCAATTGACGAATGAGCTGTTGCCGGAACCCATTGGCACCCCTGTGTCGAATGTTCGCAATGAGCTGCTGCAGAAGAAGCTGCTGGTGTTTGAATGCACCTGTGTGAATGCGCAAGACGCCGCAGTGCGCTTCAGCTTTGAGAATGCCTGTGCAGTAGGGCTCCGGAAGCTCAATGAGTTGAAGGATGATGACATCTTCCTCACCTTGGATATCCGTTTGCTGTGGGAGCAGGTGGGTATTTGCCCCATCATCGGTGAGCCACTCCCCCCGCGCCGTCGCGCTATTGATGATGAGCCGGAAATCATCACTGCGCGCCCGCGCACGCGCATGCAGAACTGGCAGCTCAAGCTCCTGGACCTCTCCCTGCGTAATTCTTTGCTGAACACGCAGCTCAAGGGTAAAAACCAGCTGCAGCTCTTGCAGCCCAATGTGGCTGCTCTGGAGGATATGCTCTCCTCCGGCTTGGCCTTCCGCGTGAAAGCCATTCCGCAAACGTATTGGAAGCTTACTTCGCGCGCGCAGTACGGTGAGGAGTCCGCGCTGCTCAAGGCTCAGTTGGATGACTGCGTGGCCTCCATGTTTGCCCGCCGTGAGCTGGCTGTGGATATGCCGGAGGCGGAGTTGAATGCCAAAATAACGAATCTGTACAACACCGCTCGCCGTGAGATGGAGGAGAGCGGCGCCAATACGCTCTACATTGCCTGTGGTTTCCTCAAATGGCGCCGCAAAGAAAGCTCTACTAAGGAGAAATCATACATGGCGCCGCTGCTGCTGCTGCCGGTGCGCCTTACCCGCCCCACCGTGCGCGCCGGTTTCACGTTGCGTGGCACGGATGAGGAGTCGCGCATGAACATGTCACTGCTGGAGCTGCTGAAGACGGAGTATGGCATGCGCCTGCCGGAGCTGGAGGGTGAGCTGCCGACGGATGCTTCCGGGCTGGATGTGCCGCGTATCTTCAACATCGTGCGCAAAGCCATCACCGGCCAGCCCGGCTGGGAGGTGGTGGAGACCTGCTCTCTGGGTGTGTATTCCTTCACCAAGTACCTCATGTGGAAGGATTTGACCGACCGAGAGGAAGCGCTGAAGCGCAATCCCATCGTCAGCCAAATTGCGGCGGATCGCCGCTCCACCTTCCCGGAGCAGGTGGGCTTCCCCGACCCCGCCACCTTGGATGATGATGTGGACGCAGAGAAGGTATACACCCCGATGTCGAGCGATTCCTCGCAGCTTTCCGCCGTGCTGGCTGCTGCGCGCGGTAAGAACTTTGTGCTCATCGGGCCTCCCGGTACCGGCAAGAGCCAGACCATTACCAACATGATTGTGCATTGCTTGGGACATGGCAAATCCGTCTTGTTCGTGGCTGAGAAATCCGCCGCTTTGCAGGTGGTGCACAAGCGCCTTAAGCGCGTGGGGCTAGAGGATTTTTGCCTCGAAATGCACTCCAACAAGGCAAACAAGAAGGATGTGCTGGAGCAGTTCAAAATGGCCGTGCAGGCCGTCAGCGCCAAGGGGGATGGGGTGGATTGGTCGGAATCCGCTTGTTCCCTGGCATCACTGCGTTACAAGTTGAATATGCTGCCCTGGGCACTGCACCATAAGTATGCGGATGGCACCTCTCTCTATGATGACGTGCAGAATATCGAGAAGTTTGCGCATTTGCCCGTGTTCCCGACACTGCCGGGGGATTTGACCGCCTGCACGGCGGAGCAGCGCAAGACCATGGAGGAGGCCGCCCATAACCTCGCGCAGCACTATGCCTTGCTGGAAGATGTGCCCGCAGAGTGTGTGCAGACGCTCCGTATCAAAGATTACAGCCTCAGCTGGTCAGAGGAGTTGGAGCGCGCACTGGCGGAGTATGCCCGCGTGAATGCTGCCCGCGAGCAGCTTTTCCTCCGCTTGGCGGAGCAGTTGGGGGCGGAGGCGGAGTCCATTCGCCCCCGTATGGAGGGCCTGCTGCCGGCCTTGCAATTCATCAGCTCCGCCGGTGGGGTGGATTGGGCGGCTCTGCTACCCTCTCGCGTAGAGAAAACATTCTCCGCCATCAATACCTTGCGCGAGCATGCCTCTTACTACCGCCGGCAGCGCGCCAAGCTCAGCCTGCCTTACCCGGAATCCGCTTTGGATGAGCCCATGCTGGATGCTTGGTTGGCGGAGTGCAAGCGCTTGCACGTGTCGTGGTTCTTACCCCGTTTCTTCGGGATGATGCGCATGCGCACCAATTTGCGCTCCCTTGCGCTCAGCCGCGAAACGCCGGATTGCCTCAGCGACCTCATGGCCCTGCAAGCCATGCGCGAGACCCGCAAGGCTGCCAACGCCGTTAAGGGGCTTCCCGAGCACTTGGCACGCGGCTTGGCCATGGCGGAGTCGGATGTAGAGGCTGCCCACGTGGCAAAACAAGCTTTTGCAGCAGTGCAAGCGGTAGATGAACCGCTGTTGGAACGCTTGATGCTCAGTGGCTCCGCTCTGAATGCTCCCGGCGCGCCCGCGCGCGAGACCTTGGTTGCGTATGTGGAGAAGTCAGCTCAGTGGGAGCAAAGCCGCGTAGCTTTGGCCGCACTGCTGGGGCATGAGGGGGTGGCGGAGCTGCCCTGTGGGGATGCCGTGGCTGCTTGGTGTGAATCCTTAACTGCTGCGCGCCGGGATTGGCGTGATGTGGTGATTTGGAACTCGTGCCGAGCCTCGGTGGCAGCTGCCGGCTTTGCTCCGATGGCGGAGGCTTTGCTGCAAGGTAAGTGCACGCCAGATCAGCTGGTGGATGCCGCTCGCGTCAACTTCTCCCGCAGCCGCATTCGCACCGCGGTAGAGGCGGTGGAATTCCTGCGCAACTTCACCCCCAAGGTTCATGAGGGTACCATCGGAGACTTTGCGGAGCAAGACGCCCGCCACATGCAGCTGGTGACGGAGCACGTGCGCAGTGAGCTCATCAAGCGCGCGGGCGGTATCTCTCAGTACGGTGAAGAAACCGCCATCCTGCAGCGCGAAATCTCCAAGCAAAAAGGCCACATGCCCCTGCGCAAGTTGATGAGCTCACTGCCGAACATCACCCGCCTGCTCAAGCCCTGCATGCTGATGAGCCCGCTCTCCGTGGCGCAGTATCTGGATGCCGAGTCGGAGCCGTTCGACGTCGTCATCTTCGACGAGGCCTCGCAGATCCCCGTGTGGGATGCCATCGGCGCCATCGGGCGTGGCCGCAACGCCATCATCGTGGGTGACCCCCGCCAGATGCCGCCCACCAGCTTCTTCAGCCGTGCCAACCAAGCGGATGCCGAGGATGATGTGGTGGAGCAAGATATGGAGAGCATCTTGGATGAATGCCTCGCCTGCGGCATACCCTCGCTCAACCTCACCTGGCACTACCGCAGTAAGGCGGAGAGCCTCATCTCCTTCTCCAACACTCACTACTATGAGGGCAAACTCACCACCTTCCCCGCACCCACGGCTGCGGACAGCGCCGTGAGCTATCACTACACCGCCGGTGTGTATGAGCCCGGTAGCAGCAAACGCGTCAACCGCGCGGAGGCCAAGGCTCTCGTGGAGCACTTGCTCGCTCACCTCAAGGCGGACGGCTTCCGCTACACGGAGGCTACCAGCGTCGGCGTCGTTACCTTCAACGCCCAGCAGCAAGCCCTCATCCAAGAGCTTTTGGAGGCCGCCCGCGCTGCGGATGAATCGCTCGAACCCTACTTCTCGGAGTCCAACCCCGAAGCCGTTTTCGTGAAAAACCTCGAAAACGTGCAGGGTGATGAGCGTGGTATCATTTACTTCTCCACCACCTACGGGCGAGATGCCCGCGGCTCCATCTCCATGAACTTCGGCCCGCTCAACCTCGCCGGTGGTGAGCGCCGCCTCAACGTGGCCGTCACCCGCGCCCGCTGCGCGCTGCATGTCTTCACCTCCCTCCGCCCGGAGGATATCGACCTCACGCGCACCAAAGCCCGCGGTGCGGCGGATTTCCGCGCCTTCTTGGACTACGCCCGCCGTGGCGCTGCCTCATACCTTGGCTTGCATGCCGGCTCCTCCGCGGAATCAATGGATGCCTTGGCCGCCGGTATCGAGGCGGAGTTGACCGCCCTCGGGTGGCGCTGCACGCGCAGCATCGGTGTCTCGGACTTCAAGGTGGACCTCGGCGTGCTGCACCCGCAGCGTTATGATGAGCTGTTGGCCGGCATCTCGCTCGACAGCGCCACCTACGCCGCTGCCAACACCGCCCGCGACCGCGACGTGCTGCGCTCCTCCGTGCTCACCTCGCTCGGCTGGCGCCTGTTGCGTGTTTGGGCGTTGGATTGGTGGCAAGACCGCGAGCGCGCTCTGCAAAACCTGCACGCTGCGCTGAATCGCTGCGTAGAGCAGGGGCCGCTCACGCAACCGGAGCTGCCGGAGCTCATGCCCCCCGCCGCACCCTCTGCTCCCACCACCCCGGAGCCCGAGCCCACCAAGCCGCTGGAAGAGCAAGCACCCCTCCTCGGTGAGGCGTACAGGGCTTACTCCCCCTCTGCGCCCTTGCCTCCGCTCTTCGAGATGACGGATGCCGGCTTGCGCAACGTCATTGTCGACCTCCTGAAGGTGGAAGCTCCCATCAAGCAAAGCTTCCTCTACAATCGCTTGCGCGAGGTGACCCCCACCCCCTCCATCTCCGTCAACATCAAGAACCGCATCCTCGCCGTTCTCGAAAAGTTGGTGAAAGACGGCCGTGTGCTCTCCCTCCCGTCGGAGGATGACGCTCTGCTGTGCCTCGCCTCGCACCCCGAGCCTCGCCCCCGTGCCTGCGGCCCCCGTGCTTGGTCTGATGTCCCGAACGATGAGCTGCTACTCATTGCGGACCTCGTCCACGCCCACCTCAAGTGCCTCGCCGGTACCGAAACCCACCTCCGCGGCATTGCCACCTACCTCGGCATCTCCCGCCTCTCCTCCCAGTTCAAACAATACCTCTCCGCCCTCATCAGAACGCGGACTGAGGCCTGATTTTTGAGCCATTTGCGCCCGCGTGCTCTGCTTATGGGAGTGCGCGGGCGCTTTGTGTACCGAAAAAGAGCTACTTTTTTGGCGTGGGGGTGGATTTATGGTTGCAGGGGCAGGGGAGATATGGTAGAATACGCAGCGAGTAAGAATTTACTGAGCACTCACAGTTATGACAGATCACACGATACGCGGTAAAAAGGTATTTGAGGATGAGATAGCAGCCTTGCAGGCCATCTGCGAGCGACTGGATGATTCCTTTGTTCAGGCGGTGGACGCCATGCGCAAAGCGATTGAGACCGGGCACAAGATTATAGTGGTGGGCGTAGGTAAGAGCGGGCTCATCGGCAACAAGATTGCCGCCACGCTGACCTCCACCGGTGCGCCGTCCGTGGTGTTGGACTCCATGAACGCCATGCATGGTGACTTGGGTATTGTGCAGGATGGTGACGCTTGCATTGCGATGTCCTTCTCCGGTGAGACCTCCGAGCTGCTCACGCTCATGCCCTTCCTGAAGCGCTTCGACATGCCCATCATCAGCATGACGGGCAAGCCCTCCTCCACGCTGGCTGAGCTGAGTGATGTGGTGCTCAACACCGCTGTAGAGCGCGAGGCTGACCCGCTGAACCTGGCCCCGACCTCCTCCTCCACCGCGATGTTGGTGATGGGTGATGCTCTGGCCATGGCGCTGCTGGAGGCTCGCAACTTCACGAAGGAAGACTTTGCCCGCAGCCACCCCGGTGGTTCCTTGGGCCGCGCGTTGCTGATGCGTATCTCCGACATCATGCGCAAGGAGTACGCCACGCAGGCGGAGTCCGCCACGGTGGCAGAGTGCATCATCGCTATGACGGCAGCCCGCGCCGGTGCATGTGTGCTGACGCATGAGGACGGCACGCTGGCCGGTGTGTTCACGCACGGTGACTTTGCCCGCGCTTACCAGGCGGATGCCTCTTGCGGTACGCACCCTGTAACGGACTACATGACCAAGAATCCCGTGTTCGTAGAGGCGGATAAACTGGCCATCACGGCAGTGAAGACGCTGCGCGACCGCCGCATTGATGATTTGGTGGTGCTGGATGAGCAACACAAGCCCGTCGGCCTCATCGATACGCAGGATTTGGTGCGTTTGAAGCTCATCTGATGGATGAAATTCAAAAAAAATCACACTAAAACACACTTTAGGCTTGCATTCTGCTTCAAAAAGGTGCATTATGCGCTACCGCTTTTTTGCGAAAGCAAGTCATCTTACTAAAATACAGTTATGAGAAAGTACGAAGCACTGATCGTTCTGAACATGAAGGGCGCCGCCACCCTCGAGGAGCTTACCGCTGCTATGCAGGGTCAGCTTGAGGCTGCTGGTGCCAAGGTTACGGAGGTTACCAATGTTGGCCGCCGCGAGTTCGCCTATGAGTCTAACCACCTGACTCACGGCCAGTACATGCTCTTCGCCTTCGAGGCTGAGCCCACCGTTATCCGCACTGTTCGCGAGGCTCTTGCCATCGACGAGCGCGTACACTACCAGTACTACCGCGCCAAGTAAGCAGTTGCTCACTTGCCCGCAATAAGCTCAACTTTTCTGCTGCAGGTTCCTTTACCGGAGCCTGCAGTTTTTTTCGTCGTGAAAAAACGCTGGTTCGCTAAACGCTTTGTGCAAGTTTCCGTTGATTGCCGGCAGCGCGATAAATCGGAAGTTGAAGGGGAAATTGCGAGCGTCAGCGAGCGGAATTTTAAGCCCCGATAG
>JAEIGA010004306.1_pt1 | contig 22035 bp, 18 predicted proteins | sample 9270691 | NCBI WGS metagenome assembly JAEIGA01 (sample SAMN17057246, study PRJNA624740) | gut metagenome | biome: biome; isolation source: fecal sample | host: Bos grunniens | place: China: Xizang | collected 2019 | reverse complement strand
GTTCGGACCAGAAAACGTAGGTCTTTCCCGCAAAGAAATCGGAGAAAGAATTGATTTTGCGTTAAACGCCGTTGGAATGCAAGAATATAGAACCGCAACGACTTCCCGTCTTTCAGGCGGACAGAAGCAACGCATTGCTATTGCAGGCGTGTTGGCGTTAAAACCGCGCATTATGATTTTAGACGAATCAACGGCAATGCTTGACCCGCGCGGTAGAAAAGAAGTGCTCGACGTCGTTTTGCGGTTAAACAAAGAAGAAAAGATTACCGTTTTACTCATTACCCATTTTCCCGAAGAAGCTATGCTTGCCGACCGCGCAATCGTGATGAATAAAGGCGAAATCGTAATGCAGGGCGTGCCTTCGGAAATTCTTTGCAAGGAAGAAGAACTCGAAACGTATAATCTCACTTTGCCCAAGCCCGTGAAAATTTGTCGGGATTTAAGAAGGGGCGGTTTGCAGGTCAAAGACTGTTTAACGCCCAACGAGCTTGCGAGCGAGCTTGTAAACGCCTTTTCGTTAAAAGGGATTGAAAGCGGAGAAACGGCGTACGTGGAAGCGGACGACGTCACTTCCGATTCTTCTATGGCAAAAGGAGTAGGGGGCGTGTATTGTAAAAATTTGCGCTACGTATACAACCCGACTTCTCCGTTCGCTACGCACGCGTTATGCGGAGTGGATATTCAAATCCGCGCAGGGGAATTTTTTGGTGTAATCGGGCATACGGGTAGCGGAAAATCAACGTTCGTGCAACACCTGAACGCTCTTTTAAAAACGTCTACGGCAGAAAAGAAATATAAACCTAAAAAACTCAAAAAAGGACAAGTCCCGTTGCCTGAAACGGTTTTGACGGTCAACGGTTTAGACTTAACGCAAAAAACAACGGATTTCCGCGCGCTTAGAAGCAAGGTCGGCATGGTGTTTCAATACCCCGAATATCAGCTTTTTGCGGAAACGGTTTTCCAAGACGTAGCGTTCGGGCTGAATAATTTTTCAAAAGAAAAGCTTTCGGAAGAAGCGGTGCAAACCGCCGTCAAGGAAGCGATTGAAACGGTAGGGTTAAACTTTGAAGAAGTGAAAAACCGCTCGCCGTTCGAACTTTCGGGCGGACAAAAACGCCGTGTGGCGATTGCGGGCGTAATTGTCACCAAGCCTGAAATTTTAGTTCTGGACGAGCCCGCCGCAGGGTTAGACCCGCTTGGCAAAGAAGAGATTATGTCTTTGCTCCATAAAATACACAAAGAATGGTGCAAAACGGTTATCGTAGTTTCTCACGATATGGACGAAATTTCTGAAAATTGCACGCGAGCGGCGGTCTTTTCCGATGGAAAAGTGGCAATGAATATGCGCCCGCAGGATCTTTTCGAACGGGACGGAGAGTTAAAGGAAATGGGGCTTGACGCGCCGTTTACGGCAAAAACCGTTTCTTTGCTCAAAGAAAAAGGGTATATTCTCCACACCGATTTCACACGCGGGGATTTCGTAGAAAAAGTACTTTCGTTTTATAGCGGAGAGAACAGAAAAGGGGGGGCGGAGCAATGAATGACGTATCCTTTGGGCAATATTATCCCGCTTCTTCTTTCGTGCATAAATGCGACCCGAGAACGAAATTGCTCTTTTTAATCGTGTTTATCGTCGCAGTTTTCATTTCGGATACATTCTACGCGCTCGGCGCGTGCGCGCTCGTGTTTATCGTGCTGACCGCTTTTTCCAAAGTATCCGTAAAAAGTTTATTAAAATCAGTGAAAGCCATTTTGTTTTTGTTAGCTTTTACCGCCTTTTTAAATTTATTTTTCTATAGCGGTAAAACGGTTTTAGCAAGCTGGTGGATTTTTACGATTACCAAAGAAGGCTTACTCTACGCCGCGTTTTTAGCGGTGCGCCTGTTCTTGTTGGTCTTGGCTTCCACTTTGCTCACGCTCACCACTTCGCCCGTTTCTTTAACGGACGGGATTGAAAGCTTGCTCTATCCTTTAAAACTCGTTCGTTTCCCCGTGCACGAGCTTGCTCTGATTATGTCGATTGCGCTTCGGTTTATCCCGATTTTAACGGACGAAACCTCCCGCATTATGAACGCGCAAAAAGCGCGCGGGGCGGATTTTGAAACGGGCGGTTTGATAAAACGTATTAAAGCCGTTTTGCCTGTTCTTATTCCCTTGATTATCAGTGCGGTGCGAAGAGCGGACGAGCTTGGCGATGCAATGGATGCAAGATGCTATTCGGGCGGTAAGCGTACGAAATATAAAAAATTAACCTTTGCTTGGCGTGATTTTATAGCGTTTGCTTTGGGCGCAGCGTTGCTTGCAGGCGTAATTTTACTCAAAATATACCTGCCTGCAATCGTGTAAGGAGAGAAGATGAGATTTGTATTAAAGCTCTCCTACGACGGAACGGACTACGCAGGTTGGCAACGCCAAAAGAACGCGCTGACCGTGCAGGAAGCGTTGGAAAACGCCTTGCTTGAACTGGCGGGTAGAGAAATTAAAATTACGGGAAGCGGAAGAACGGATGCGGGCGTACACGCGGCGGGGCAGGTGTGCCATTTCGACGACGATTTACTCTCCGTTCCCCCGCAAAAACTGCCCGACGCGCTCAATCGTTTTCTGCCGCCGTCGGTGCGGGTGTTAGAAGGCTGGTCGGCAGACCCTTCGTTTGATTGCAACCGTAGCGCGAAACGCAAAACCTATTGCTATTCTCTCTACGAAGGGGAGCGTGAAAATCCGCTTAAAGAACGCTACGCCGTGCGCGTAGAAAGACTTCCGTCTTTAGAAACCTTACGAAATTTTGCAAAGCTTTTCGAAGGGGAACACGATTTTAAAGCCTTTTGCGCATCAGGCTCTTCGGTGAAAACGACGGTGAGAACGATATACGCCGTTGAAATTCAAGAAAGCCGATCTTTTGGCGGTCGTGATATTAAAATTTTCGTCACGGGAAACGGATTTTTATATAATATGGTGCGTACGCTCGTTGGCGAATTGCTCGATTTGGCGGAAAACAGAAAAACCGAACAAAGCTTACGGGAAGCTTATGAAACGGGGAAGCGTGAATTGCTCGGCAAAACGATGCCCGCAAAAGGGCTGACTATGATGAGCGTGGAATACGTATAACGAAGAAAAAAATTGCCGTACGGCTGAGAGGATTTATGGAACTTTATTGGTTATTTGATTTTTTTTCAAATATTTTTAGCACGAAGATTACAGACCCGAAAACGGGTTTGCCGAGTGATTATTATTTTACGTCGCAAAGCTTTTATTTAACGCTTTTTATCGCTATCGGCGTTTTCGTAGCGTTGACGGTTTTGCAGGGCTTCGGCTTATATAGAATGGCGAAAAACAGGAATATCAAACGCAAATGGCTCTCGTTCGTGCCGTTTGCAAACGTTTATATGATCGGCAAGGTTGCGGGGCAATGTTCCTTTTTCGGGCATAAAATGAAACGCGCGTGGCTGTACGTATTGATTTTTCAGGTATTCTCTTTTGCTTTTTGCGTAATGGATATTTTAGCGGTATGGGCGTTGAAAATGCAATACGTAGACGTATTGCTCGGAGAAAATCTTCCGCCTGTCGTAGAGTTTTTATCCGTTTATTACGATTATCTCGGCTTTTTCGTGTTTATCGTGAATTTAGCGTATGAAGTTTTAATGCTCGTTTTATTTATGGCGTTGCTTAAAACCTACTACGCAAAGGGTTTCTTGGCGTTGTCTATTTTCTCGTTTATCGTTCCTATCGTTCCGCATATTACGATTTTCGTCGTGCGTAATAACCAAGCGATTGACTACGAAGCGTATATGCGCGCCCGTCGCGAAGAATTTCTTCGCCGTCAACAACAGTACGGCAATCCTTATGGAAATCCCTACGGTAATCCTTACGGCAGACCGTACGGAAATCCGTATAATCAAGGACAAAACGAAAGCGAGAGAGAACCGCAAAAACCGCAAGATCCTTTTTCGGAATTTGGCGGTCAAAAGAATTCGGAGTTTGAAGGCTCGCCCTTTGAAGATATTGACGGAAAGGGTAGTGGCAACAGCGGAAACGACGATTTATTTAACTAAGAAGTTGATTTAATAAAAAAGAATATGACGGGAAATAAGTAAAAGTTATATTTTCCGTCTTTTTTTGTGAAAAACAACTTGTAAACGGTTTACATACCCAAACCGTTTGTGGTATAATATAAGCGTTAATTATAAGGTTTACGCGCGTACGCGCAGGAGAGAAGAAATGTTGGAAGAAAATATTTCAGCGATAGCCACGCCGAGCGGAAAAGGCGGCGTTGCGATTATTCGTATCAGCGGAAAATCCCCGCTCGAAATCGCTTCTAAAATGTTCCAGCCCGCCCAAAAAACGGAAGTTTTACAGTTTGAACCCTACCGTATGTATCCGGGCAGAATAGACGCGGGCAATTTTTCCGATTACGGGCTTTGCGTATATTTTAAAGCCCCGAAGAGCTTTACGGGCGAAGACGTCGTAGAATTTCATTGTCACGGCGGGGAGAGCGTAGCAAGGGGAATTTTAAAGCGTACTTTTTCTTTGGGCGCAAAAAGCGCAGGGAAAGGGGAGTTTACCCGTCGCGCGTTTTTAAACGGGAAACTTTCGCTCGCCGCAACGGAAGGGCTCGCCGATATGATAAACGGGGATTCCGAAGCGGAAGTTAAAGCGGGATACTTATTATACAGCGAAAAATTAACCGAGCAGGTTTCCGCTTTACAAAACGAATTAAAAACTCTTTTGGCGGGCATTGACGCGTCGGTGGACTATCCCGAAGAAGATATCGAAGAACAGCACATTGAAGAATTAAAAGGGGAACTTTGCGTAATTTTAGAAAAGCTGAATAGCCTTCTTAGCGGTTATTGCACGGGCAAAAAGATTAAATCGGGGGTATCCGTTGCCATTTGCGGAAAACCGAATACGGGTAAAAGCTCTTTATTAAACCGTTTGCTCGGCTATGAAAAGGCAATTGTTTCCGACGTTGCAGGTACGACGCGCGACGCGGTGGAAGGCACGATAGAAATCAAAGGCAGAAAGTTTAATTTATACGATACCGCAGGAGTACGGACGAGCGGTGATAAGATTGAAAGTATCGGAATCGAACGCGCGGAAGCGATTATAAAATCAGCAGACGTAGCAGTGTTCGTCACGGATTTTGTAAGCGGTGTGAGTGAAGAAGACGTGCGCGTGTTGGCTATGATTAAAGATAAACCGCTTATCAAGCTCATCAACAAAGCCGATTTAATTAACGACGACACCCCGACGGATGCAGATGCGCATACTTCGGCAATCACGGGCGAAGGGATAGAAATGCTGAAAACGCTGTTATACGAAAAGAGCTTCGGTTCAAACAGCGAAGAAGCTGCGTTTTTAATTGAAGAACGGCATTTTGATGCGTTAAACAGAGCTAAACAAAGCGTAGAGAAAGCAATCGTAGCTTGTGAATTTCAACCCCTTGATTTAATAGGCATAGACGTTAAAGAAACTTGGGATGCACTTGGGGAAATCACGGGCGAAACGGCAACGGAAGCGATTATCGAAGAAATCTTTTCAAAGTTTTGCGTAGGCAAATAAGAGAAAAAAGGAAGAGAGGAAAATGGTAAATTTAGATTTGTACAGAGTGTTTTATACGGTCGCAAAATGCGGCAGTTTAACACGCGCGGCGGAAGAGCTGTATATTTCTCAGCCCGCCGTTTCGCAATCGATTAAACAGCTCGAAAACCAGCTTGGCGTTTCGCTGTTTAACCGCACGCATCGCGGTATGGAATTATCCGCGCGCGGTGGGAAACCTATCTTTTCAAAAGTCGAGCATGCGCTTGAACTGTTAGGCGAAGCGGAAAACTTGCTTTCCGAAATTAACACGTCGGCTACGGGCGTTATCCGTATCGGCGCGTCGGAAGCGATTTTCGAATATTTCCTTTCCGAAAAAATCGTGGAGTTTCACGAGAAATTTCCTGCCGTGAAAATCGAGCTTTCTACGGGTGTCACTCCTAAAACGGTGGAAGAGCTTAAAGCCCGTCAATGCGACGTAGCGTTCGTCAATTTACCTATAGAGCCTGATAGCGAATTAAAGTTATACGGCAACTGTATGCGCCTTACCGATATTTTCGTCGTAGGCGAAAAAATGTCCGACTTGGTAAAAAACGTAATGCCTCTGTCAAAGCTTAAAAATTATCCGTTAATTACGCTGGACTCCAACACGGTGGCTCGACGTTCTTTAGATAATTTCTGTCAATCTCTTGGAATAGAGCTTTCTCCTGCCGTAGAAGTGGGGAGCTGGGACATGCTCAAACGCTTAGTATCCAGCGGAATGGGAATAGGGGTAATCCCGCGTGAATACGTGCAGGAAAGCTTGCGTGAAAAAACGCTCTATCAGTTGCCGACAGACCCCGTGCTTCCCGTTCGTTCGGTGGGAATGTTGCTTCCAAAGCACGGCACGACGACCTACGCGCTCCGTTGCTTTTTATCGCTTTTTAATATTCGTTTATAATCTAAGGAAATTTTATTTATGGCAAAACCTAATAAACTTTTAAGAAACTTTTGTATTATCGCCCATATCGATCACGGAAAGAGTACCCTTGCCGACCGCTTAATGGAACGCACGGGTCAAGTTTCTCAGCGTGATATGGAAGAACAGCTCCTTGACAGTATGGATATCGAGCGTGAGCGCGGTATCACGATTAAGCTTACGCCCGTGCGTATGTATTACACGGCAAAGGACGGACAAGAATACGAGTTTAATTTAATCGACACGCCGGGACACGTGGACTTCACCTACGAAGTCAGCCGTTCTTTGGCGGCTTGTGAAGGGGCGATTTTGGTGGTAGACGCCACGCAAGGCGTGGAAGCGCAAACGCTTGCGAACGTGTATTTGGCGATTGAGAACAACTTGGAAATTTTGCCCGTTATCAATAAAATCGACTTGCCGAGCGCAAGGATTGACGAAGTGAAAAAGGAAATCGAAGACGTAATCGGGTTAGATGCCGACGGCGTGCCTTGCGTTTCCGCGAAAGAAGGTACGAATATAGGCGACTTACTTGAAGCGATCACGCAATATTTCCCCGCCCCCGACGGCGATACGGAAAAGCCCTTAAAAGCGTTGATTTTCGATAGCTACTACGATAACTATAAAGGGGTTATTTTATTCGTCCGTTTAATGGACGGAACGGTGAAAGTAGGGGATAAAATCAAAACCTTTTTATCCGACGTGGTGTACGACGTCACCGAAGTCGGCGCGTTCGCGCCCGGACTTTTCCCCAAAGAACAGCTTTTGGCTGGGGAAGTCGGCTATATCGCCGCATCTATCAAATCTATTCAAGACGTAGCGGTAGGGGATACCGTGACCTCCGCAACCCGTCCTGCGCCTGCGCCGTTGCCCGGTTATAAAAAAGTACAGCCCGTCGTATTTTGCGGAATTTACCCGCTTGACGGCAGTAAATTCAACGATTTAAAAGAAGCTATTTTAAAATTACAACTCAACGACGCCGCTCTTATTTTCGAACCCGATAATTCTGTGGCGCTCGGTTTTGGATTCCGTTGCGGTTTTTTGGGACTACTGCACATGGAAATTATCCAAGAACGCATTGAACGGGAGTTTAATTTAGATATTATTACGACCGCGCCTTCGGTTAGTTATCTCGTTCATAAAACCAACGGCGACGAATTTTTTGTGGACAATCCTTCCCATTTGCCCGAGCCGTCGGATATCGAATATATGGAAGAACCTATCGTAAAAGCGGATATTTTTACGCCCCCTGATTATATGGGTCCGATTATGGATCTTTGCAAGGAGAAAAGGGGTGTGTTTAAAAATATGACCTATCTCGACGAACGGCGAGTAAAGCTTGAATACACTTTGCCGTTAAACGAAATCGTCTACGACTTTTTCGATAGCTTAAAATCGAGAACGAAAGGGTATGCAAGCTTTGACTATGAATTAGCAGGCTATCAACGCTCCAAGCTCGTACGGTTAGATATTTTATTAAACGGGGATATTTGCGACGCGCTCTCTACGATCGTGTTTGAAGACAGAGCCTACGAACGGGGGAGAACGCTTTGTGAAAACTTAAAAGAAGCCATACCCCGTCAGCTCTTTGAAATTCCCGTTCAGGCGGCGGTGGGCGGAAAAATTATCGCCCGCGAAACGGTAAAAGCGGTGAGAAAAGACGTACTTGCCAAATGCTACGGCGGGGACATTACGCGTAAGAGAAAACTGCTTGAAAAGCAAAAGGAAGGCAAAAAGCGTATGCGCCAAGTGGGTAGCGTAGAAGTTCCTTCCGAAGTATTTATGGAAATTTTAAAGACGAATAAGGATTAAGGAGTAAACGTATGGCGGGTATCTATATTCATATCCCATTTTGCAGACATAAATGCTCGTATTGCGATTTCGTGTCTTTCCCCGACAAGGTAGAGTATGCGGAAGCGTATATGGCTTGCTTATATAAAGAATTGAAAATGCGCGGGGAAGAACTCAAAGACCGTACGTTCGATACGGTATATTTCGGGGGCGGTACGCCTTCGTATATTCCCCCGAAACTCATTCTCGGCGCAATGAACCAAATCAAAAAATGTTTTAAACTTGCCGAAAACGCGGAAATAACGTTGGAGCTTAATCCCGGTACGATAGGCGAAAGCAAGGTGAAAACCTATCTCGAAGCGGGAATTAACCGTTTTTCCATCGGTTTGCAAACGGCAATCGACGAACAACTTGAAGATTTGGGCCGTATTCATAACGCGCGGGACTACGTGTACGCCACGAAACTTTTAAGCGGACAAAATTTCAGCACCGACGTTATGCTCGGCTTAAAAAACCAAACGAAAGAAGATATCAAAAAAACGATTGAGCTTGCGCACGCTTGCGGGTCGAAACATATTTCTATGTACGCTTTAACGGTCGAAGACGGCACGCCTATTTACACCGATTACTTAAACGGCGAATTGCCCGATACCGACGAAGTCGCGGAAATGTACGACTACGGTTGTAAGCTGTTAAAAGAAAAGGGATACGAACGCTACGAGATTTCCAACTTCGCCATTCCGGGCTACGAAAGCAAACATAATTTAAACTACTGGAAACGCGGGGAATATATCGGGTTTGGCGTATCGGCAAGCTCGTTTATGCAGGGAAGTCGGTTTACGAATACCTTTCAGCTTGACGAATATATGAAATGCGTAATTTCGGGTTTTTATCCCGCAATCACCTGCGAAAAGGTCAGTGATGCGGAATCAAAATTTGAATTTATTATGTTAGGGCTTAGAACGAAATACGGCGTTTCGCTTAAAGAATATAAGAAAATTTTCGGCAACGAAATAGCGGAAGACTTCCCTAAAGCTTTGCGGGAAAGCGTAAAATATCTTGAACTCGACGGCGATAGAATTCGAATTAAAGATGAATTTTTATACGTTCAAAACAGTATCTTAATGCCGTTTATGGACGAGCTTCCCGTTGAAGAAAGCAAGGATAAGCCGACGGAGAGCGTACAATGAAAAACATTATCTTAATGGGAATGCCTGGCGCGGGTAAAAGTACGCTCGGCGTAGTGCTTTCCAAAAAAATCGGCTACGGCTTTATCGATAGCGACAGCGTAATCGTTGCGCGGGAAGGAAAACGGCTTTGCGAATTGATAGAAGAGCTTGGGAACGAAGGCTTTTTAAACGTGGAAGCAAAGGTGAATAGTGCGATTTGCGCAAGCCGTTGCGTTATTTCAACGGGCGGCAGCGCAGTCTACCGTGCGGATGCTATCAATAAAATGAAAGAAAACGGAATCGTGGTTTATTTAAAGCTTTCCTACGAAGAAATTTGCCGTCGGCTTGGAGATTTGAAAACGCGTGGCGTAGTGCTCAAACAAGGTTTTACCTTTCGTGATTTATTTGACGAACGCGTTCCGCTTTACGAAGCTTTGGCGGATTATACCGTAGAGCTCGACGGAAATTCCATTGAAGAGAACGCAGAAAAAATTCGGAGGGAGATTGAATGCGAGCTGACCGAGTAAAAATCGCTGTCTACGGCGCAGGCGCAATGGGCACGGTTCTCGGCGCGTTTTTAACGGAAGCAGGCGTAGAATGTGATTTAATTTCCCGCAACCTTGCGCACGTGCAAGCCATGCAAAAACAAGGCGCAATCGTCGATTGTATAGCCGACAGAGAAAAGAAAATCATTCCCGTTCACGCGTTGTTGTCCGAAGAGATGACGGCGCGCTACGATTTGATTTTTCTAATGACTAAACAACGGGAAAATAAAAAGCTCGCAGAGTTTTTAAAAGAAAAATTAACGTCGGACGGCGTAGTTTGTACCACGCAAAACGGCTTGCCCGAAGAAAGCCTTTGCGAAATTTTGGGCAAAGAGCGAGTGTACGGCGCGGCGGTTTCGTTCGGGGCGAATATGCTTGGGGAAGGAAAGGTGGAGCTCACGTCAAAGCTTTCTTCTATGTCTATGCAAGTAGGCGGGTATCAAAACGCAAACGATAAACTTCCCTTATTTGAAGAAATACTCGGTAAGATTTCTGCTGTTTGCAAGAATGAAGAATTTTTAAAACCGACGAAAAATTTAGCGGGCGCAAGATGGAGTAAGCTTTCTATCAACGCCGCATTTTCGGGATTGTCCGTTTGTACGGGCTGTACTTTCGGGAAGATAGCCAAGCGCAAAAAATCTAAAAAGATTGCCCTTGCCATTATTCGGGAATGTCTTGCGGTGGCAAACGCTTTAAATATTGCAGTAGAGCCTATGCAAGGGCACGATTTGCAAACGCTTTTCGGGGGTGGCGGTGTTTTTCAAAATATCAAGGCGAAATTCGTTTTACCGATAGCAATGAAAAAACACGCGCTTTTGAAATCGGGAATGTTGAAAGACGTAGAAAACGGAAGAAAATGCGAAATTGATTTTATCAACGGAAAAGTCGTAGAGCTTGGCAAACGGGTCGGCGTACCCACTCCTTTTAACAAACGGGTGGTGGAAATCGTGCACGGGATTGAAAACGGCTTATATGAAATTTCCTATGAAAATTTAGATTTTTTTATAGAATGACGGGTAAATTATTGACTTAAACGCACGCGAGTGCTAAAATAAAACAAAAAAGGAAGAACTATTTATGGATTTAAACAAATTAGCGGACGCACTCATCACCGATAAAGACGTGAAACCGCTTGACTATTACGAACAGCGCTATCCCTTGCGCAATTTGGAAAAAGGCGCGCAGGTGACCCGTTTAGCCCCCAGCCCGACGGGATTTATGCACTTGGGAAATTTATACGTTGCGCTTGCGAACGAACGTATTGCGCACCAAAGCGGCGGGGTATTCTTTTTGCGTATCGAAGATACCGACGAAAAGAGAAAAGTGGAAGGGGCAGTCGAAGTCATTCATTCGTCTTTGAAATATTTCGGGGTAGAGTTTGACGAAGGAGCAGATCTTTGCGGGGAATACGGTCCGTATTATCAACGCCAACGTGCGGAAATTTATCACGCGTACGCAAAAGAACTCATCAAAAAAGGCTTAGCGTATCCTTGTTTTTGTACGGAAGAAGACTTGGAAAAAACGCGAGAATACCAAACGGAAAACAAGCTTTTACCTGGTTATTACGGCGAGTTTGCAAAATGCCGTACTTTGACGGAAGAAGAAATTTATGAAAATTTAAAAGCGGGCAAGCCTTACGTTATCCGTTTAAAATCGCAAGGGGACGTAGAGAAAAAATCTACTTTCCACGACGAAATTAAAGGGGATATCACCGTCACGGAAAACAACCAAGACGTGGTAATTTTAAAATCCGACGGTATTCCCACCTATCATTTCGCGCACGCAATCGACGATCATTTTATGCGTACTACGCTGGTTTTGCGCGGGGAAGAATGGCTTTCGTCGTTGCCGATTCATATCGAGCTTTTCAACGTGCTCGGGTTTAGACTTCCCAAATACGCTCATAATTGTTCCATTCAAAAAATCGACGGAGAAACGCGCAGAAAACTTTCTAAGCGTAAAGATCCTGAAGCTTCGCTCACCTTTTATCGTGAAGAAGGGTATCATAAGCAAGCGGTGAAAACGTATATGATGACCCTTTTAAATTCGAATTTCGAAGAATGGCTCTTGAAATTCCCCGATAAACCTATCGACGAGTTTAAATATTCTATCAATAAAATGGGCAAGAGTGGCGCGCTGTTCGATATATTAAAGCTCAACGACATTTCCAAAACCGTTTTATCTAATTTGTCTGCGGAAGAAATGTACGACTTCTTAAAAGAATGGGCAGAAAATTTCGGAACGGACGAACAAAAGAGATATTTCGACGATAAGGACTACCTTTGCAAAGTGCTTACGCTTTGTATGGGAATCGGCGGGAAAAAACGCAGAAAGGATTTTATTTGCGCAAAGCAAGCGGTGGAATTTATTTCGTATTTCTTCGACGAAACCTTTGCGCCGTCTTACGAATACCGTTTCGACGGGGCAATCGTCAAAAAAATCCTTTCCGATTTCAAGAACGCTTATTCTTATGCAGACGATTGTTCAGCTTGGTTTGAAAAGTTAAAAGTAGTTGCCACCGAAAGCGGGTTTGCAACGGATATGAAAGCCTATAAAGCGAATCCCGAAAACTATCCCGGCAACGTTTCCGATGCGGCGGAAATGCTTAGAATTGCCACAACGGGGCTTGCGAACACGCCCGACCTTTGGACGATTATGCAAATTCTCGGCGAAGCAAGAACGCTCGCAAGATTAGAAAAAGCCATTCTCGCCCTTTGATAAAATTTGATAAAAAGATAACCCCCGATTTTATGTATCGGGGGTTGCGTTTTTTAAGATAAACGGTCAATTTTCTTCCGCTAAAAGTTCTTTCATTGCGTACACGCCCGCAGGCTTTCCGTGCAAATACTTCGCTGCGCGGATTGCGCCCGCTGCAAACACACGCTTAGAACGCGCGCTGTGCGAAATGGTGATAATTTCGTCTTCGCCTGCAAACATCACTTCGTGTTCACCGACGATCGTGCCACCGCGTACGGCGTGAATACCGATTTCCGTTTTTTCACGCGCACCTACGATTCCTTCTCTGCCGTTCACGAATTTCTTCTTGCCGTCGAATGCTTCGTTTACCGTATCTGCAAGCATCAGCGCCGTTCCGGAAGGGGAGTCCTTTTTTAAATTATGGTGCTTTTCGATAATTTCTACGTCGAACGAATCGCCTAAAATTTCCGCAGCCGCTTTGCACAGTGCTTGCATAAGGTTTACGCCTAACGAAAGGTTTGCCGTTTTAAAAATCGCGGTTGTTTTTGCGTATTCATCAATCAACGCCAAGTCGGCAGGGGAAAATCCTGTCGAAGCTAATACTATCCCAAGTCCTTTATTTTTTGCATATTCCAAGCGTTCCGCTAAATTTTGAGAAGAAGAAAAATCGATAATCACGTCTGCTTCTTCTTGAATATCGGCAAAACTTTTATAAACGGGTATTCCTATTTCACGGGGGAATAAATCCACTCCGCAAACGGCTTTCGCGCTCTCGTCGCCTTCCAACAAAGAAAGTACGTTTCCGCCCATTTTTCCGCACGCACCGCAAACGATTATCCGTGTCATACGCCCATCTCCAAACCGTAGTTTTTCATAGCCGTACGAAGTTTTTCTTCGTTTTGCGGCTCAATCTTCGTTAAGGGCGCGCGGGGATTGCCTGCGTTAAAGCCTAAAAGGTTCATAGCTTGCTTAACGGGAATCGGATTCACTTCCACAAAGCAAGCGTTTGCAAGGGGAAGAAGCTTATCGTTCAGAGCGATTGCTTCTTGCATTTTGCCTTCGTGCACGAGCGTGCAAAGCTTTTTCACGTCGGCGGGGATCACGTTAGACAACACGGAAATCACGCCCGCGCCACCACAAGCCAAAATAGGCAGGTTCAGCGCGTCTTCGCCCGAATATACGTCGCACTTTTCACGCACCAAACGGAAAGTTTCCATCGTTTTGCTCATATTTCCGCCCGCATCTTTAATGCCTGCAATATTTGGAATTTCCGCAATCTTCGCCATCGTAGCGGGTTGAATTTCCACGCCCGTCCGTCCGGGTACGTTGTAGGCAATTACGGGAATAGAAACGGCTTGACAAATCGCCTTATAGTATTCTACTAATCCGTTTTGCGTACATTTATTATAATAGGGGGTGACGGCAAGAAGTCCGTCTGCTCCGTAGCGTTCCGCTTTTTTTGCGGTCATCACGGCGTCGGCGGTGTTGTTGCTTCCGCAACCGAAAATAACTTTAGCTCTGCCCGCCACTTTTTTCACGGCGTAGTCCATTAAAACGTGTTCTTCTTCAAAGGACATAGTAGACGGTTCGCCCGTCGTACCGAGAAAGACGATTGCATCCGTCCCGCCTTGAATTTGGTGTTCAATCAATTCCCCGAGAACTTCGTAGTTGACGGAAGTTTCGTTAAAAGGGGTAATGAGCGCCGTTGCGCTACCTTGAAAAAATCCTTTCATAATTTAGTATATTCTCCTTATCACGCTTTTGTGATTTTTTTTAATCAAAATAACCTTTTGCGGCTAAAAGTTCGGCAAGAAGTACCGCACCGCCCGCCGCACCGCGCAAGGTGTTGTGGGAAAGTCCGATAAATTTATAGTCGAACAAAATATCTTCGCGAAGTCTGCCAACTGAAACGGTCATACCGTTGCCTTCCATTCTGTCGAGCTTGGCTTGCGGACGGTTGTCTTCTTCGAAATATTTAATAAACTGTGCAGGGGCAGAAGGTAAGCCGAGTTTTTGCGGTTCGCCTGAAAAATCTGCCCAAGCCTGTAAAATTTCTTCCTTAGAGGGTTTGTTTTCAAAAGATACGAACACCGCCGCCGTATGCCCGTCGGAAACGGGAACGCGCAGGCATTGCGCCGTAATCACGGGCGATTCGGCAAGCTTGATTTCACCGTCTTCCACCTTACCCCAAATCTTTAACGGCTCTTTTTCGCTCTTTTCTTCTTCTCCGCCGATATAGGGGATTACGTTGTCGAGGATTTCAGGCATAGTGTCGAAAGTTTTTCCCGCGCCGGAAATCGCTTGATAGGTGCAGACCGCCGCTTGTTTAATTCCGTATTTTTTCAAAGGGTGCAAAAGGGGTACGTAGGATTGCAAAGAGCAGTTGGATTTTACCGCGATAAAACCGCGCTTGGTGCCCAAACGTTGTTTTTGCGCCGAAATAACTTCCAAATGCCCGTCGTTAATTTCGGGAATAATCATAGGCACGTCGGGCGTAAAGCGGTGCGCGGAGTTGTTTGAAACGACGGGTACTTCCATTTTTGCGTACGTTTCTTCCAAAGCGCGAATTTTCGCTTTGTCCATATTGACTGCGCAGAACACGAAATCCACATTTTTTGCAATAACTTCTTTGTCTGCTTCCGCATCTAAAATTTTCATTTCGCGGTATTTTGCAGGGATAGGGGTTTCAAACGCCCATTTATTGCCAACGGCTTCCGCATAGGTTTTGCCTGCGGAGCGCGCGGACGCCGCCAAAGCGACGACGTTGAATTGCGGGTGCTTTTCCAAAAGAAGCATAAATCTTTGTCCAACCATACCGGTTGCGCCGATAACGCCAACGTTGTAAGTTTTCATAATATAGAACTCCTAAAAAATTATTTACGATAAAAAGAAAGAACGGCGAACCGTCCTTTTGAGTATAGTTTACGATAGTATTTAAAACTCGTAAATAGCTCAACACAAGACGGTGTCAGTCATACGGGTATTCTCCCGTATGCCCAGCGCGGTTGGAATATTTCCGCACTTCGGCGGAGATACCCTTTCCTTTGGTTGGGCTCAAAGCAAAATTATTCCGTATTTTGCATTACCCAAAAAGTACTGATGTTCTTCCGCTCCTCTATTTGACAAGTGTATTTTATCATATTCTTGTAAAAAAGTCAAAGAATTTTCATAACTTCGAAATTTTATTTTAAATTTTCTTGCAATTTCCTTGAAATTATCTTAAATTTGTAGTAAAATAGAATGGATAAAAAATAAAAACGAAAAAAGCGTTTGGCTTTTTCAAATTTTGGAGTTAGAAAATGGCGCAACAAAAGAAAGGGTTTATTACCCGTATGCTCGAAGGCAAAGAAAAAAGCGAAGAATACGCAAGAAGTACTTTGCCCACAAATCGCTGGCAGTTGTTCTGGGACGTATTCAAAGGCAACTTCGGCAAAATCGTAAAAATCAATTTGTTGATTTTATTATTCTTCGTTCCTTTAATCGCGATTATCGTCGTTAGAATGATGATCGGCGAAAGCAACGGTATTATTTATCCTTTCGGGGCAAATCTGACGGTAGGTTATCCCGCTGCGCCGAATCTGCAAGGTCTTGCGGAAATGCTCACCTTGCAAACGGATATGTTGGCGTATTTAGCCGTGATTATCTCTATGTTTATCGCTTCGGTTGGCCTTGCAGGGGGTATGTACGTTATCCGTAATATGATTTGGACGGAAGGTGTATTCGTCGCGAACGACTTTTGGCGCGGGGTTAAACTCAATTATAAAAACGCGTTGCAAACGAGTATGTTCTTTACGCTCGTTTTAACCCTTTCTATGACCCTTATCAATTTCTCTGAGTTTTCGTTGGCGATTGCCGACGTAAGCACTGCGCAAGAAGTATGGTTTAATATCTCCGAAGCGTTTAGCTACGTATTAATCGTGGTTGTGGGGTTAATGTCCTTTTGGATGATTGCGCTCGGGGTAAACTACGAACAGAAATTTTTCGTATTGATGAAAAATTCTTTCTTGATTATGCTCGGTACTCTTCCCCAAACGATTTTCTTCGGAGCAATCGCGCTGTTGCCGTTTATTTTGTTCTTATTCGGCGGTAGCTTCTTTATGATGCTTGCGATCGTCTTCGTAATTCTTTTCAGCTTTTCGTTTGTTTTACTCGTATGGCTGGATTTTGCGCAATGGGTATTCGATAAATATATCAACCCGAAAATCGAAGGCGCGAGAGTGGGCAGGGGTATCTATAACAAAGACGGTTCTTCTTCGCTTGAAGGGGAAAGTGCGGCTGCAATCGAATACGAACGGGCTATTTTGGCTGCGGGTAGATCCCGCTTGATCGCTCGCCCGATTAAACCGATTGACGACGATTTGCAAGTTTACGAGCTTCCCACGTCTTTCACTCGTGAAGACTTGAAGCGCTTACGCGAAAGTAAACAAAATATCGCGCAGGATACCGAAGCGTACGCAGAAGAGCATAAGAACGATTTGAAATACGTGGAATACAATAAAAAATTCGACGAGCGCGAAAAGGCGTTGCAGGAAGAAGACGCGAAAGGCAAACGCAAAAAGCGTAAACCGCCGAAAATGCTCGGTCAATAAGTATATTTTTACGAAACCGCCAAGCAGCGGCGGGAAGGAGCCGTATGGAAAGGAACAACGCGTATGCGGAGCTTGCCAAATGGTTTGAATATCTGAACGACGACTGCGACTATGAAAAATGGTCGCAGTATTTAATTTTGCATTTAAAAAAGTATCCCTTGTCAACAGGCTTAGACGTCGGTTGCGGGGGCGGTTGGTTTACCCGTGCTTTTCAAAAAGCAGGATATCAAACGACGGGGCTTGACGTATCTGCGCAAATGTTAGGCTACGCGCAAGAACAAGCCCGTAAAGAAGGCTTGCGCGGGGAATATATTCTTGGAGATATTACGAAGATTAAATTACCCGCCCGTTTTGATTTTGTTAGCGCAATTAACGATTGTGTGAATTATATTCCAAAAGAAAAATTGCGTTTAGCGTTTAAAAACGTTCGTTCTGCGTTAAATAAAAAGGGGATATTTTTCTTTGATATCAGCTCGGAGCGAAAGTTTCGCGAAAAGATTGCAGATACTGTTTCCGTTGACGATAGAGAAGATATCACCTATATTTCCTTTAACCGCGTAGATGGCGAAAAGGCAACGCTCGACGTTTCTTTGTTTGTGAAAAACGCTAACGGCGACTATTCAAGACGGGACGAGCAACACGTACAGTATATATATAAGGAAGAAGAAATTCTTGCTTTGCTTGAAGAAACGGGCTTTGAACTTATCAAAGTAGAAGGACATTTAGGCGAAGAAAAAACGCAAAGCGACCGTATTTGTTTTTGGGCGCAAAAAGGATAAAACCGTTATGAAAAACACACTTCGTTGCTTGATTTTAAACGATCAAGTTTCCCTTACGGCTATCGATACGACGGAGCTCGTAAAGAAAGGCATACAACTTCATCATCTTTCGAAAAGCGCGGCGACTACGCTTGGAAAAGTACTTTCCTGTGTGGCGTTTATGAGCGCGGCGCTCAAAGAAAAAAAAGGTCAAATTTCCGTTTCTTTAAAAGGGAACGGCGCAGGCGGCTCTATCGGTGTTTCAGGTGATTTTGCAATGCATTTGCGGGGGTATATCGACGAGCCGAACGCAAACGGAAACGAGCAGTCTTTGCTTGGTGAAAGCGGTTCTTTGACGGTGGTGCGCGACGACGGCTACGCCCGTCCGTTCGTGGGGTCTTGCGCCTACGAGAAAATGAACGTAGACGAAGCGTTTGAAGAATATTACCGTATTAGCGAACAACTCCCGACGTTTATCGGCTCTTCCGTGCGTTTTAACGAAAACGACGAGTTAGCGTTTGCGGGGATTTGCGTGTTGCAACCCTTGCCTTTTGCCGACGAAAAAGCAGTGGAAGAGCTTCCGAAAGGGGAAGCGTTGCGCGCGCTTACGGCGGAAATGGAAGAAAAGGGAATCAACGGCTTACAAGAGCGTTTTTCAATAGACGGGAAGAAAATCGAATGGAAAAACGCGGTGTATCAATGCCATTGTTCAAGGGAATATTTGGCAGAAGTACTCACGTCTTTAGGGGAAGCGGAAATGCGCCGTATCGTTCAAGAAGACGGAGAGCTGAAAGCGCATTGTCATTACTGCAACACCGATTACGTGTTCAAGGAAGAAGATATAGACGGGATTTTTTCCGGTCGGTAAACGAAAGGATTAGCTATGGAAACTCGTAAAACGAAAAAAATAGATTTTAGCTACGACCGTTTCGGGCGTATGGCAGATAAATATTTTAACGACGGGAACTATGTTTCCGCCCTTCGTTTTGCGTATAAACAATACGACGGGTTCGGCGGGGACGGCGACGTGTATACCCGTCTTGCCGACATCTACGAGAATATGGGCTTATATTCTTCTGCGCTCAATTTTTGGTATAAGTTTTTAGATGAAAGTAGCGTGGAAGATTTACCCGATATCTACGAAGGATTAGCGGTTAATTATTTGAATATGGGGAACGACAGTCAATCAGCGTATTATTATAATCAGTTAATCGACGTAGACGATTCTTTGCCCGACGAAACGAAATACGAAATAGCCGAAACTTTTTCGGTGAAGAAAAAAGACCGTTTCCGTTTCGTGTATCCGCCCGAAAAAGCCGATTATTCCAAAGAGCTGGAAATAGGCTCTTTTGCGCTTAAAAACGGAGATTGCGAGAGAGCGATAAACTATTTGTCAAAGGTTGCGAAAGGCTCGAAAGAATACGTTCGCGCGCAAGAATTGCAAGCGGTTGCCTATCTTCTTTCCGAGCGGGCGAACAAGGCGGAACAAATTTGTTTGGATATTTTACGGGAGTATCCCGAGAATGTGCAAGCTTCGTCTACCCTTTGCGCGGCGTATTTGGAACAAGACGAAAGAGAAAAAAGCTTAGAGCTTGCGCAAAAACTCGTAGACGGTAAGCAGGAAAACGCAGACGATATTTATAAAGTTGCGACCGTATGCTGTGAAAACGGTTTGCATCAAGCCGCGTATCAAAAGTTTCGGGATTTGGAAAAGGATATGCCGTACGACGGCAGAATGTTATATTTTCGGGCGGTTGCGGCGGCAAAAAGCGGGTATTTAAAAGAAGCGGCGGAAGATTTTGAACGGCTCTGCACTATTTATCCCGACGCTGCCGTAGCGAAATATTATTTAGAACGGCTGAAAGAATGGCATAAAGGCGATCCAATCCCCGAATTTACCTATTTTTACCGTGTACCCGAAGAAGAGCGGGTGCGCAGATGCGAGCTGTTAACGCAGATTGCCAAAATGACGAAAGAAGAAGCTGAGCTGTTTGGCGAGATTGCGCAAAGCGACGGGCTTTTCCGTTGGTGTTTCGACGAAATGGACGGAGCTGACCACGATTTGCAGTATTTAGCGTTAGCAATCGCCGTGTATACGTCTGCAAATGCTTTCCTTAGGGACGTTTTACTTGATTGCGAAGTTCTTGACGTGTTAAAAATAGAAACGCTGAGAATGTTGCTCGAACGAAACGAAAACGCTACGTTTGGGTTAGTGCTTTGCAATATCTATCGAAAAGTACGTTTGTTAAAGGTGGAAATCGGCAGAAAAAAACGCAAGAAATTTATTGAAGGCTATGCAAAACTCGCTTCGAAATTTATTGCAGTCAACGAAACGTACCCGAAAAAATTAAAAATAGCGACGGAAAAATTATACCGTGATTTGCAAGCAAGCGAACGCTTGGAGTTAATTGAAAGTAGCGACGATGTCGCTTGCGCTGTCTATTTTTTAAGCGGGTTAAAAGAGCTTGGAAAAGATATCGAACAAATTTCCAAAGCTTTTGAAGCGAACCCCGAAAAAGTGCGCGCGTTGCTTTCTTTTGGCGAGAGCGTAGCGCAAGAAAATAAACAGACTACGAGAGAGGAAAAGGACTATGAAACTTATTGATTTCGACGGAATGTTCGACGAAAAACTCGCAAAATATATCGAAGAAAATAAGGAAAAACACACCGAAAAGCAATGGGAAGAAATTATTCCCCGTCTTTATAAAAAATTCGGGGATACTTACGTATCGAAAATCAAATGTACGCCCAAAGAATACTATGCGAAAATGACGGAAACGGAGCTTGCGGAAATTCTTTCCGAGCATTTGTTGCAAGACGTACCCGTGCCTGAATTTTTATGCGCAGAGATAGAAACCCGTGATGCCGTTCCCGCCTTATTGCCCCTTTTAGACAGCCAAGACGAAGCGACGGTTTCTTACGCCATGAATTTAATTGCCGACGACGAACGGGCGTTCGATAAGTATTTCACTATTATCAAAGAAGACCGTTTAAACGCGGATATTCAAAACGACGCGGTAGAATTTTTTAAATTAAACGCCGATAAAGTCAAAGAAAGGGTGTTTGATTTATATAAAAACGGGGATTGCCAAGAATATTGTTTGGAAATTTTATCCCGCGTAAAACAGCGCGACGAAGCGGTTTACTCCTTGCTTTTAGAAAGCTTTTTAACGGCAGGGGAGCAGTTGCCTATGCGTTCAAGCTATCTCGCGGCGTACGGCGACGAGCGCGCGTTGCCTTATTTATTAGAACGCATTGAAGATACCACGATCGGTTTCGTGGAGTTCCAGGAATTAAAATACGCTATTGAAGCGTTGGGCGGGGAATACAACGAACCGCGAGATTTCACCGAAGATAAAGATTATTTAGCGGTGGAAGCGGCGGGGAGCGGGTTGCCCGATTTGTCCGAAAGTAATTTACCTAAGAGCTAAAAACGAATAGTTTTCATAAACGACCTAATCTTCGCATATAGTAAACCGTGAGGTTTTTTATGCGGAGATTTTTTTGTTCGCAAATAACGAAAAAGAACGACGAAGGGAGGTCGCGATGGAAAATTATAGCGTCTACGAAGATATTGCAAGCCGCACGAACGGCGATATTTACATAGGAGTAGTCGGACCCGTACGCACGGGAAAATCAACTTTTATCAAGCGTTTTATGGAAAAGATGGTAATTCCGTCAGCCGAGCCGTTGCAAAGAGCTGTGATGACGGACGAATTACCGCAATCTGCGTCGGGGCGTACCGTAATGACCACCGAGCCGAAGTTTGTGCCCGCAAAAGCAGCAAAAATCAGCGTGGCGAAAGGGGCGGAAGCGGCGGTTCGGCTCGTGGATTGCGTTGGGTTTTCCGTGCAAGGTGCAAGCGGTTTTGAAGAAGACGGCGCGCCAAGACTTGTGAAAACGGCGTGGAAAGACGAACCTATTCCATTCGAAGAAGCGGCTACTTTGGGTACGGAAAAAGTCATCAAAGAACACTCCACGATCGGGATTTTAGTGACG
>JAEIGA010004305.1_pt1 | contig 22036 bp, 35 predicted proteins | sample 9270691 | NCBI WGS metagenome assembly JAEIGA01 (sample SAMN17057246, study PRJNA624740) | gut metagenome | biome: biome; isolation source: fecal sample | host: Bos grunniens | place: China: Xizang | collected 2019 | reverse complement strand
GGTTGCTACCACAATCCAAGATAGTTAGTGCTGTGCTAGCACTTACATCCAAGCTTGTCAATTGGTTGTCATTGCAACTAAAGATAGTTAGTGCTGTGCTAGCACTTACATCCAAGCTTGTCAATTGATTGCCACTACAATTCAAGTCAGTTAGTGCTGTGTTAGCACTTACATCCAAGCTTGTCAATTGATTGTTATCACAATACAAGGTAGTTAGTGCTGTGTTAGCACTTACATCCAAGCTTGTCAATTGATTGCCACTACAATTCAAGTCAGTTAGTGATTTTGCGTGCGATACATCTATGCTGGTAAAATCAGTAAAAGAACCAGTGCCTGGATCACAATATAACCGTGTTATTTTTCCGTACAACACAACTTCTGTGTTTTCATCGGATTGTATCCGAATATTAGTATCTGACTGATTGGTTACTGTTTGCGTGGTAGGTTCACCATTATAAATACTTTGGATAGTTACATTACCATTTGCTGATAGTCGAAAAATTTGAGGGCTACCTGTTGCATCTACAAAACTGATATACTCCTCACCACCACCAACATTACTTGCCCCCTGCAACCACTCAGGGCTTAGAATAAATTTTTTCATAATTTTTATTGTTTGATTATTAGTTTTCACTTCTCCTATTTGCAATCCATATGGTGTTAGCATTGGTGCAAATACCCATAGGATTATTGATAGAACACTTTTCATTTTTAGTGTCGTTTATTAGCACGCACAATCAGTCCGTACTGATCAACTGGCATACTCTTACCGAAATTGATTTGATCCTTGCGCATGAAGTAGTCACCCGCAATCTTTTGTGTTTTACTCCGTTTCATTTTCTCATTTTCTAAGTTTTTGGTTTGTTAAACATTTTGATTATCTCATGGTACACAATCACAAAGACCATCACCACGAATATAGAAGTTACTACAGCACTCATTTTTCATCATCATTATCTGTGTGAATCTCCACAGAAGCGTTAGCATTACCAGCACCTATCGCAAACTTAGTATCAGCACCACGCTCAAGAAAAGCTTCAGCACCTACCCATAGCGCTGCAAATCCCAACATGATTCCAGCACCCTGCAACACGCTTCCATCAATCTTACCCATCGGTGGAGTAAAGAATCCACCCACCAACAGTATAGCAGCTATTGCAGTCAGCACAATTGTTACAATCTGTGCAATCGGCATTTTCTTTTTAGTCATTGCTCAAATCGTATTTCAGTCGCTCAAATCGCAACTGGCCACCTGGCTGATTAAACACTACTGGTATAGGCGAAGTCCATACGCACTCTGGAGATAAAGCTGCATAACAATCCAACTTCTCGCCAGGCTTGAGTACAAACCCATCTATCACCACATCACTCGTTCCAATGTTCTGAGCCAACCATCCGCCAAACCCCTCTGGCATAACAGTGGTGTTGGAGGAGATCGTTTTGGCTTGCGTTACCACCTTAATAGTTTTCATTCTCCGAACAATAATAATGCAGCTACAGCAGCACCAACAATCCACAACATACCATTGCGGTTCTTGCCACTAGTCTCTTGCATTGGTTCAACAATCGTTTCTTCTCTTTCTACCTGGACAAATTCAGGAGCAACCATCTCTTGATCCAGTGCGACCTCTTTCTCCAATTCTATTGGCGAAAAATCTACCTTTTTGTCGGTTTGCAAATCAGCTTTCATTTTTCTTATCCTTAAAAAATTTATACACCAAATATCCAGCACCAGCTAGCAATCCCCATTTGAGAATCGACATAGCGCCACCGAATTTAGCAATCAATTTAGATTTGGTCACGATACCCTGTGTCTCTCTCATTAGTTGCTCATACTCCTCTGGAGTTAATTTAGCCATCAATACCCTGGTCAGTTCCTCAGAGTACTTCACATCTTTTTCCGCTTCACTAGCCATATACTTGTATGCGAAGTATGCAGCAGTAGCCAACGATGCTATCACCACGGCTGCAATCACTATTGTTGTTGTGGTTACAGCTATAGCGCCAATACTAGCACCTGATCGATACGCCTGCATAAACGTTGCTAGGTCATTGCTTAGTAGTGTATATCCAGGAGGTGTAGATACCTGCTGTCCCTCACACAAACCATCATCCAACAACTTCTTATTTCGGCTCTCCAATCGGTTCTGCAATCCGTACAACACAAACTTCTGCTCATCGGTCAGTTTGCTAGCGAATCGCGCACAAAACAAGTTATTCTCCAGAATACTTGCATTAGCCTTGATCACCTTGTTTACATAGTATTGTGCATCTTTTTGGCTATACAAGCGAATAGGAGCATATCCAGTGTTCTGCCAACCGTCTGCTAAACGCACCCAACCACCACTAGTAGTTTGATACATCGCGCTACCATCAGCACCATACATGTAATAGCCAGTTAGTTGCACAATCACACTGCCAGAAGATTCCGATCCCGCATAGGCAAATCTGCCATCTGCACGAAGCACGTAAATCTCCCCACCTTGCAATTGGTAGTATTGACCAGTATATTTGCTATTATATTTCATATCAGCCTAACAAGAATTTCTTGGCCATCTCATAGGTGCTATCACCCTGTTTAGCCATTGTTACTACTCGCTCGATGAGTTCCATATATCGTGGCTCTACTTCCTTGAACTCGGCCATCAGAGTAAACAGTTTATCTGCTTCCTCATCTGTGAACAATTCATCAACCACATGCTCATCTACTTCTTGATCATGAGGAATAGCGTGCACAGGTGCTGCATGCACAGGCCTATCTGCATCCAAACCTGCCACACGCCTTTGAGACATCGCTGAGAGCACAGGCGATAGGTGATGAACCAACAACCCTATGGCGCTGCTTTTCTCTCGCTCAAACTCTTTCTTTGCTTCCTCAAAATTCTTACGCTCCTCTTGGTAACGCTGATTCTCATATTCCAATCGAACCTCCTTGCGGATGCGCTCGGCTAATTTCTCCTCATCAAAGACAGGAGTAGGAACGGAAGCCACAGGCTGAGTACCAGGTTGCTGCAACTCATCTACCAGCCTTACCTCGCAATACATCTGGCCTGTGTTTTCCTTTCCACGTTTTCCATATCCATATAGAGTTTGATTAGCTTCATCCATCAAACGCCTACGTGTTAATGCTATCTTTTCCTCCAACTCGCCAGGGAAAGCATCCGACATTACTGCCACACGGTTGCTACGTGTTTGCTTCTCACCACCATCATCCGTTGGTTGAACACCTGTGCGATCATAGCAAAATCGCCATGAGGATAAACCATTATCCCTAATCCAGTTCTCTACTTGTTGCCACTTGGTAAACATAACTACCTCCTATTTTTCGTATTGCATATTAAAGAATACAGACTTGCCGATATAATCGGTCTCCAGGTTTGGAATAGTACCCGCACCACCAATAGTCAGGAAGCTGCTATGGAAGTCAAAGATAATATTTGCAAACTCAGTCTTTTGGATCATTGCCAACTGATAGAGCAACATCACTGGCACATTTTCTAGCACGTTATACGTACCCTTACGCAAGGTCAGGTAGATATTCTTCACAGCATCACCAGTCAAACCAGCTTGCAAATCAGGTGTGATAGACTGTTCGCTGAATAATATTCTACGGAAACGCTTGCCAGTCATGCGATCAATATCTGGCAATAGATTATAGCGAACTGAAGTAGTCAGTGGAACACTCACCGAATCAGTAATCAGGGTGTCTGTTGAATTAGCACGAGAATAGTCTGGCAAATCATACCAGAATACGAATGCAGCTACCTTACCAATTGCATCTGGATTTTGGCAAACTACAGAACAATCGGACATACATATTTTGCTTGCAATAGGTTGGCGAACACCTAATGTTTGGGCATAGTCCAATCGCTCCAAAGGTAGGTTACGAATGATCTGCGTATTACCAGCTGCATTGGTGATGGTAATATACATATCATCTGTAGTGGTCAAACCCTCTGCATCAGTTCCTGGCAAATATTGCGCGCCATAGAAATCTAAGAACTTGATAAAGCGATTTCGGATATTCTCTACCCATGGAAATTTGTTATCACCTAATTTGGTGATTGGAACTAGCACAATCTGTGCGCCACTAAGTTTAGGATTCATAAATTATCAGTATAAGAATGTTATTGTTAAGTTACTATCAACACCCATATCATATGAGTTATAAATAACAGAATTGTCAAAATCAACATCTGCACAATCAAACAACATTGAATGAACTTGCGCGGATTCCGCTTGGTATGCCAAACCAATATCAAGGGAATTACCCACACACATTGGAGGTCGGCACATTCTAGCTGGCAATAGCTTAGTAATCGTTTGATAATTATAATCGCGAAGCGTAATGAATAATCCACTATATTCTGTGTACACTCCCCAAACAATAATACCCTTCAAACTCTTAGATTGAGAATGTATATAGGTATCTATTACCTTAGACAATGTAACTTCTGTATTAGCAGGTACATCAAAACTAACAGTAACATTTTGGTTTGGCAAATCATCCGTCTCTACATCAATAGAGTTCCAGAACACATAAATTAGCACACAACCATCACCATCTGGTGTTTTTGAAAAACACATGCGCGACAACTGCAACGACAACTTGCTATCTAAACCTAAAGGGTTGTTATTGGTGTGTAATATGTTCACTGCACTTAAACTGTGTGCAATAGTCTCACCATCTTGGTTATACAGATCAAAGTATATGCTTTGTATCTGCTCTGTGTCATATACATTCTTCACACCATCAATAGGAGACAACTCTCCACTTTCTGGAGCTGACCCATACACAACCAGCTTATCAACTTTCTTGTCTTCCCAATCAACGTTCTGTGGCAAGAAGTATTCACTTACCCCTGCCTTTACGTCAATTTGCACACAGTCGATATTTTTATATAATTGTAATTTCATTGATTCAGTTTTAGGTTTTCTAAATATACGAATTATCCACTCAAATAGCCTTTGTAGCAGACTAAATATCATCCTGCAAACGCTTATATTCTGTAGGTGACACATAGTCATTCTCAAATAACCAATCAAGGAAATAATGCTCATCAATCTCACTACGAAGATAATTTAATATATCACCATCTCCCATTGAAGCGAAATTACCAGCATTGTCAATTAAGAAATATGGTTGTCTATAATCAAAACTACCACCGTAATATCCATAAGAATATTCACCTAACGCGAATACTCTTGTGTTTCCATTTTTTTTACATTCTCCATCTAAAACTTCCTCAAGATCTGCCATTTCATAAATAGGATCACCAGTGTTAGTTTCAGCTAAAAAATCAAAACCATATGTATTGTATAATTCTTCCCACAACATATCATTTTTTATAAAAATAGTTAGTAATTATCCCGCGGGGCAGGCACAAACCACCCCGCGGAACGAAATATTAGGTAGTTATTACCACTGACCAACAGCCTCACCAAATGGGTTGCTAGCGCCACCACCTTTGTACTCTGATCCACCCTTAACAAGGAAGCCATCCATGTACAATACAAGGTTAGCGGTATAACCCTCTGTAACCTCGAAAGTGTTGCCAGCTGCATCAAAATTCACAGATACTCGGTGGTCACGTGTACCAGCGATTACGTACTTAGGATAAAGAAGTGTGAGCATATCATCAAGATTACGCTCAAGTTGGATACCCTCTTGTACCGCTTCATCGGAGCTATTCAACACAAAAGCACCTTGAGTTTGAGGAACATAGTGGAATTTCTCCATAGGGAAAGCAGGCATCATAACGCTGTTATCGAGCAACCATTGAACATGGCCAGAATACATCTTATTCATCTGACCATCAACAAAGCCAGCAGCAAAAACAGATGGATTACTACCATCATTTTGGGGAACAAATGAGTAGAGAGTTTTCTCACCTGTAGAAGTTTTCACAAGTTCAATGAGTACACCAAACATGGTAGGAATAAACACATCATTGCGATCCAACGCAAAAGTGCTCACGCCATCACCGCCCTCTTTGAGGTTAAAAGTATACTGCCCCTTACCATCCTTGATAGGGAGAGCCAAACGAAGCTTAGACTGAGAAGGCCAAAGACCTGTACCAGCTACTTGATCAATTACCTTATCGTAACGATCTTTCAAAATCATTTTAATATCAGACATTTCTGTTAATTATTTAATAGTTAAACACTTAGGTGATTACTTACCCATTACTGCGCCAGCATTTACACCCGATACATTTTTCGCACGGCGATATGCACGATTACCCAAACGAACTGGTCGGCCGATAGTGCCATAAGGCAAACCTGACGTACTCTCACCTGGAGTAGATGCAGAATCATTCATCAGACCTGCAATAAGGTTGCTAACACCTACAGTTGCTACACCATCAGCAGCTGCACGTGCAAATTTGTTACTTACCATACTGCCGACAATTGCGCCACCAGCAATTTTGAGAGCGTTGATAGTGGTGTCACCCAACGACTGGATCGCCTCTACTTGACCCACCACATAGTCAATCGCTACGTTTGCTGCACCACCAATACCTACATTCACTACAGTATCCATGATGCTTTGTTTCTTAAACGGATTTTTCATTTTTTTAATTAAAGTTTAGAGTTATATGTAAACGCTACATACAAACGGATGGTAGGACATCAGCCTTGTTTAGGTTTCTTACTTGCGACCCCAACTAGCACGTACCTCTTGGATTCGCTTGCTAAGTGCTTCCGACTTTTTGTTCAATGCAGTACGCTTAGCGTTCTCTGCTTTGATTTGAGCCGCACGTTGCAACCAACGCTCTTTTACAGCCGCACTAGCACTTGCTTTAGGTGCTTTAGGAAGCTTAATCATCTTCAACTTTGCCATAATACACAAGATTTAGATATTTATAAATTCATTGATTGATTACTTCATTTTCTTACCTTTTGGTTTGTCCATCGCCATGAAAGCAAGTGCTGCCAACGCCAATCCACCTGCAATCAAACCACCAGAGTTACCTTGTTCCTCTACCCACTCAGTCTGCTTAGGAACTGTGTTATCTACAGTCAATGGAACACGATTAGGGAACAGAGAGCTTACAATACTCTTTAGCCATGCTAGCAAATCCATTACTATTGGCATATAGTTCTCTGTGTTCTGCCAAAAACTTCCCTTGGAAGCATTAAACGGATTTCCATTAGCATCCTGAATCACGCCATCAGCCTTACTGTAGGAATATGGAATAAACACACCATTCACCACGCTACTCTGGAACTGAACATCACCAGCCAAAACAGAATATCCAGACACAGTACCATCTGCACCATAAATAGCAGTTTGATCGGGCAATTCCACACCATCTCGCAAAATCTTACCAGTAGCTGCATCCACAGTCACATTGCTAGCTTGAGAGAATGCACTAGGAGTATTACCAATACCATACACACCTGCACTCCAGTTCTTACCCAATATCTCCTCGCCTTTTGCTAACCTTACCAAAATATCTGCTGGAGACATACCATAGATATTTTTAATTGCGCTAGCAATCTCATTTGTCCACTGGAGATAGGTCTCTTTCAATTTCTCTGGATCATCGGTTTTCGTATTATCCACCATCATTTTCCACAAACTCTGGTACTGATAATATTTTTTCTCGGCAATGATCCGTGACTTATTTCCCAACTGAGAAATAAACTCATCCGATGCCCACAGATACAAGAAATCTGTAGGACATTCCAATAACGAATTTAATGTTTTTTTCTTTGCCATAATTATCTTAATTACTTGATTTTCCGAACACCCACAAAGCTGCACCTGCTAAAGCTGCCAACAACAAACCCTTACTTCCAGTTTTCTTACTCTTATTACCCATATCATCGGGTGCAGGAGCGCTATCCACTACATCCTGATAACTAGGCGCTGTCAATTTGGCAATCTTGACATTTTTGCAATAGTCTATAATACCTGCTACAATCGTAGTAACTAGAGATATAACAGCAGCAATAATCGTAGCAATAGCAGTAATTGGATCTCCGACACCCTCGCGCTTACCTGTGCGAATCTCATCCAACACCACCTCTACACTAGCGCCAAAGGTTTTTTCTATGCCACCACGGATAATATTCATCATATCTTGCTCTGTGCCATAGTTATAGCCAACAAACAACTCTTTCACATAGTCAAAGGTTTTCAATTGTTGCTCGCGCTTTTTGTAGATAGTATAATTGTACTTGCTTAATTCACGCTCTGGAATGAAGATATACAGGAAGTACTCTGCACAACCACCATCCTTGCTAGTACCTAAATACTTACGCAAGGTTGCATTACGCTCCCATCCGCTATTCTCGATATCCTGAGACACACTCTGAGGAGTTACTCCACCAACACCACTACAGGCGTATATATTCAACTTATTACTCATACAAATCTAAAATCTTTTTGCTTTTTACTAGGTCGTGCATATCCATACAATATCACATCATCTATATCTTTTTCGCACGCATCCAGGACTATCTCATTTCCCAACTCATCAATCGCTACTGGATAAACATGCGTATATTGACTTCCACCATCATAATTGACAAATCGGATAATATGCTCAATACCCATGCAGTGTAAACAACACGCGATAAACATTGTCAAACTCTTACAATCGCCATAGCCATCTGTTAATAATCGCGCTGGAGATTTGATATACTGATTTCCTGGATCATCTATTTTATACTCAACATGCTCGACCAAATAGGAAAACACCGCTTCACAACGATCATCCACCGTTCCACGAAGATTCTTCACCAACTCACGTGGCTGATCTTTCCAATTCTCATAGCACGCCAACTCACTCTCTATCACATCCTGATTCAACCCAATAGCCATCAGTGTATTTTTTCCATCCGAAATCATAAAGAACTCCTAATCTCCTCCCACGTAAATACGCGATTAAACTTAATACCTACTGGCCATTGCTCACCAACAACCACCTCACCGATAAACTCAAACGCCAAATTATTTATATCTCCACTATGGATATTAGCAAATAGAGCACGCAACGCTTCTTGATTATGCAAATCAATCAATATACCTTGCTCGATATAGCTATTAGCAGGAATACGCTTATTGATCAATTGAGCGATACTCGCTACAGTTTCCCCATTACAAACCAACACACCCGACACCTGGCGAACCAACAAACTTGCTATAGTCTTATTAGCAATCCAAACCACCACACGAAGTGGTATGATCTCGCTAGTAATAATGCCATCTAGCATTACACCCTTAATCCCAAACGATAATTTCTGCTTACCAAACACAGCCAAAGCAGCTACACCGCCTAAAATCCATCCACCTATTTTCTGCACCGTATTCATTTACTCCTCCTCGTGTTCATCGTACTTCTCCCAATAACTTGGGTTTGCTTTCTGCTGATTCTCTCTACCAGCATTATATCCCTGATAACTTCCTACAGTCCAACCAGCAAACTTATAATCAAAATCGCCTGGAACATCGTACACATGTTGCTCCTCGCTATTACCCTTTACAAACCACAGATAGTCAATATCCATCATCACAGGCATCTTGCTTGCTGGAATATTGGTATTATCCTTAATCTTGGTCAAACCAGCCAACGTACACAACGCACGCTTAACGAGTTTATAGTTATTAGGGAACGCTACATCACCACGAGCATACAATCGTATTCGTGAAGTAGAATTAGCAGGAACCACGAACCTTGAGATATTAGCAGGGAACACACGCTCACTAAGATATCCACCTACCACAATGGTACTACGAATATCGCCAATCTCAATTGGAAGATCAGAGTTATTCTTAATATTCAACCAAACCTCCAGCTGATTAAGTGTCAAACCACCAAAGCGTGCTGTACAAGTAAAGGTCAATGGAGCACCATCACTACCATTTGGATTGATTACATCTTGTAGTCTAGATATTTCGTTCAAAAACTCCTGGCGCTCAGCTTCAATCTGCGCATCGCGCTCTGCTTGAATCTCCTCAGTCTCTTGCTTCTTCTTACGATAAAAGAATACGCCAGCAGCTAAAAAACCTAATGTTAATATTGAATTTGCAGATAACATATACACACGTTTTATTTCACGGTGCAAAGGTACTGCTTTTTATTACTCGTTATACGCCACATACGCGCCACATACGCGCCAATGTGCACGCACGCATACATACACACAAAAAATGCAGCGACCTGTCACAGGCAGCTGCACCCAATTTACCATGAAAAACACATTATCATTTAACCCTCATCACCCTTAGAGGTTTTTCTTCAATAAACTTCCGAAGTAATCTTCTACTTGTTTTTTTGTCAAACTCTGGTGTGATCGCAATCCCAATTCCTTACGAAGTGGTGCAACATATCGAGTTGCTGTTCTCACACTCACACACAATGCTTCCGCAATTTGTTCCATACAAACGTATGGTGAAAACAATGTTGATGACATAACAAATAATAGTTAGGTTGTTGTTAAAGCACTACAAAAGTACAACACTATCAATCAACCACCAAATTTTTACGCTAAATATGCAATAAATCTGCAAGTTACGACTAAAAATCGCTTTTTTTAGGTTATTTGCAAGATATTTGCAAGTTATTTGATAATTACTTTCGCGCGCATACGCGCTACACGCGCGCATATAATAATAAGGAAAATGAACTTAAATTAGGAAATCTGTCCCATTTTTCCCAATTTTGTCCCATATTTGTCCCACACCTATCCCAATTATTCACTGGTTTCTTCCGTTACCACTCGGTTACCACTAGCCACATCTAGCCACACTCAAAACTTTATATCAAAAAATATTTTTTTTTGTTTTTTATTTTTTTTCCATTTTTCTATGCAGTTGTGCAGTAACCTTATAACTCGCTGAATATCAACACTTATTTACTGCAAACCCTTTGCAGAAGCTATGCAGTAACCCCATTTTTTATGCAGTTTTGGGCACATACTGACATTTTTTGTCAGTATCTAAGTGCATTTTTTCAAAATCACTGCATAGAAATGCCGATTTACTGCATAGAAATGCCGATTTACTGCATAGAATTGCCAATTTACTGCATTGCGAAAACGAAACTCAAAAATCTATGCAGTAACTATAATTCTCTATTTTATAACTACTTATATTTTTTTGTAGTGCTTGCGAATGGATTTTCGTACCATATCAACTGCACAACTGCATAGAAAAATCTATAAAAATAAAAAAAAAGTCACTTTTCAGCGTTTTTTCCCGAATTTGCCCCCTAAAACCCCCATTTTTGCCCGATTTTTATGCAGTTATGCAGTAAACTAAATTGTATTATGTAAAATATCAACATACACATATGTACGTACAAAAAGATGCAGCGACCTTCACAGGCAGCTGCATCAACGGCTAATTAAAGAAAAATTGAATAAATTACCTACCGATATATGTAGGATATTTTTGGATCAGGATTTGGGAATAATATCAAAACATCCTCAGTGCTTCTTTTCTCCGCACTAGGTATCTCCATAGTCTGTAGGTAGAACTTGCACCATCCAGTGAACGCTCTCTTATACTTTTGCTCGTTGGCAAACTCGGTGTACTTCTTGGTGAACTCCTCAAATAGTGCGTTCTTGCTATATACCTTTTCAATCTTATAGGCTAATCCATCCTCTATCTTTGTTTCAAACCACGCTATAAAATCGGAATCAAGTTTGGAGCTAAGCAGTGAGTTCTGATAGTTTAATAGAGGTGGTTGTCGTATTCCGATCACGCGGCCATCAGCACCAACTGCATCCTTATCTTTCATGTACTGCAAACAGCAGCTCACCATGAAGATATCAAACCTGTACCAGTCTAGTCTATCCCACTGGCTCTCAAAGAAGCGCTTACCAAATATATCTTGTGGTGTTTTTCTCTCACTAAAGAAATTGTCCAGTTCAAATACTACCATTCTTCGCTTGCAGCTTGGAGCACTCAGATCAATAGCCTGGTTACTACTCAGCATGATTTTTACTCTATGCTTAGTCTTATCCTGGTACATCTTACGAAATACTGCACCATCGGTCACATCATTAAAGAACGCTTCAAATTGAAAATTCTTCTTAATATCCTCCACGTGTATGAGTTGTGTTGTGATATCGCCATCGCTATACCTGCGCTCATCCTCTGGGTCAAAGTTCTTGCCAGGAGGTGCAATATACTTACTATCATCATCGGTTCTGTTCACCATACGCGCTAGCGCTTTTCCGATGATACCTTTACCTGTACCTCCAGCTGGTTTACCTTGGTTCTCTTTGTTCATGTCGATAAACATAATACTCTTGAGGTTGCACTCATAGTTATTGTGCATTAAGTAGCCAAAGATATTCTGTATGCTTTGTTTACGCTGGCTAGCAATAATGTATTCTCCAGAGTTGATGAACGTTTTTTGCCACGATTTTCTTATACCATATTTATCCTCGGTCAATCCATCGCTCAGTCCACATATGCAATCTATAAATATCTCAAAGTCACTTGTACCTTGCATGGTGCTTTTGCCATCTTCCTGAATAAAGGTAGTGGGGAAATCGCGATCCAAAATATTATTGCTCCAGATATATTTGCCATTATCTTCAATATGGATTTCTAGCATCATATCTAGCTGATCGTACTTGTACGTTTCAATACCCTCTTTACTCACGCGTACTACACAGTTATTATAGAATAGGTACTTGCTATCCTTGGTGTCCTCTAGCAAACGTATTGGTTTGTCTGGTCGTAAACGTGGAAGTGTGCTTGAGAAATAGTACATAATATTCTTATATACCTTTTGCAGCAGCATTTCGCTGGTTATATCAATATGGCTTTTTTGCATATATTTGATATTCTTTTCTCTATCTACAGATTTTATATAATGGCCACCTGTAGGGTATTTTAGTGTAGGTAGTTTGCATACATAATCCTCAAAAGCATCTACTATCATTTGTTGATCGCGTATGAGCGTTATGATATTATCTTTGATATGTACATATTCAAAACTTCCATTTGGCTGATCATACCGACAGAATCCTAACTCACGCAACACATCTACTATTGCGTAATTATCCAAATCTATCTTTTTGAGCATGATCTCATCGGTGTCTTTGTCCACTTTCAACTCTACACTGTAGAATCTATGTAGGCGCTTTATCCGTTTTTCCTCATCCTCAGATTCGTATAATGGAACTAATCTAGTATCCCAACCAAATATATCTTTATTGGATTCCTCCACTTCCATCTCTGCTAGTGCTTCCTGGTATGCGGCTTCTTCATCCTCATACACCACATCGGATGGTTCAGGCATGTACTGATCATGTACCTCAACCTCTTGCTCTGTTTTTCTTTTCTTAGCCATAGTTGTATGTTTTATCTTTTATAATCCTCGAATCTTGGGCATTTTGCAAATATACGCCTGTTATTGCACCATCTCGATAAATCTTTGTATATAGGTTTTGCATGCTCTTTGTCATAAACCATTACATACGCCCAATAACCCATCTCTCGCAAAGTATAGATACGCTCTAAATCTTGCTCTATTGTTGTATCAAAGTTCACAAGTACATATACTATTGCATTATGATCAGGGTTCTTTCCTTTATATTTGTACTCTGAGAATAGTTTTAGCTTCGGAAGTATTATGTCCTTATCTTCGTATCTATCCCATGCGAAATGTATCTCCTTTATTTTGATTTGAGAAATCATATCTGCTTTTTCATCAGTTATCATGCGAATATCCAATCCTTGATTGAAATCTACACACGCTTTGCTATCTATAAGCTGCTGTAGCAGTGGTTTCCAATCCCTGCATGCAAGTAAGTTAGGATCACACAAAACTATATTCTTTTGACCATTCCAAAACTCGGATAAATCTGCTACCTTATAACTGTGCTTACCCTCTTTGGTTCCTACATGGCAAAATGCGCATCCACGTGGACAACCTCTTGTCAGGAATCCGTATGCAGTATCTTTGGTGTACATAGGGTATATAGAGTAGTCTGGGAATATGTGCTCTATGTTATCAAGTAGAAAAATGCTGTGTGCTATAAGTGAATTTTTGGTGGTTAGAAAATTCTTAAAATCTTGTTTATACAATCTAAAGTACTCTTGGCCATTGTTATTCTCTATTTGGTATCCAGTTCCTCCATATACAATTTGATCTGCATATATAGGGTACTTGTAATCTTCACTAAATGAAAATACCTTTGAAAGATACACGATATCATAATGCTCAAATGGGGTGTACCATTCGACAATATCATGAAGTGTTTTGTGGAATGCACTTATTTTCATCAGGGCAAGATTCGGAAAATTATGCCCATCTACATCTATCAATCCTATACGCATAGTTGTATTATTTTAATCTAAGTTCGTTTATTCTATCTTTTATGTACTTGTTCATTGCCAGTCTGACAAATCTATCAGCACCTTTCTTTCCATCACAAGTGAAATACACTGATTCTCCAAAAGACATAACTTCTGCCCATACACCGAATGTAGGTTCTAATATGATTCTAAATTGGAAATGCTCACTCGCTTCTCTCCGAAGTTTTCTTAGTAGTCTTGTTTTCATGACTATCTATCTTTTCTATGATTATCCACATTACTGCTAATATTATATTAAATAATCCAGCACTACAGTTTATTACTGTGCCACATATATCATTTAAGAACTCTGACGTGTATATGGCTGATCCAAACATGATTACTGCTACAATAATATGTATTCCTCCTGCTTTCATATCAAAATAATTTTAATTGTTTATCGGGCTATCATTCATACTACTCCTCCAATTTATATGGGTCGTTATGTTTTTTAGAACACACGTCACAGTAGTGTGTATGAAGTCCTGCCATCATCCAACCTTTAGGGTGTTTCTGATCAACATCCATTACTTCTGATAATTTGCCACAATCATCGCAAATATATTGTACCAAAGGTATTTCCATATCAAATTATATCAGTATCTCTTTTTGTATGTACGTATTCGATTATACTCCTGTTTATAGTGTATTGCTTTCTCAATATCAATATTGTATGCACCACAAAAGTCCATAAGCCGAAGAAAAACATCCGCTATCTCATCCTCGATTGAGTCTTTAATATGCCACTCAAAATCGTGCTTATAATCACGCTCTCTTTCTTCTTTTGTTTTTTCGAAATTTTGTAGGTAGCTAATTGAATATTCAAACGCCATATAGTTAGCATGATTGTTTGTGCGGTCAGCTTCTAGAGCTTCACCAAGTTCAGAAACTATGAGCATTAGATGCGTTGGTACATCTTTCTTAGTAAAACCTTTGTCTAGCATTTCTTGGTGCCACTTTTTGCAGGCTTCATTTAGGTGTTGTATTACTGTTGTTTTCATATCACTTCTTTCTAGGGCAATAGCCACATGGTTCTACATTCAATATCTCGCGTATCTCTCTTATCACTTTGTCGCACACGGCCACAAGTGTTTCCTCTGGGCATCCGATGCCAGAACGCATGCGTATCGTGCCCTGTTCGCTTAACCAATCCCAATCGCTATAAATCACCTCACCCACAGATTTGTCCATGCAGCTCTGTATATAAGGTGCAATTGCTATTACATCTGATGGTGAGCACTCGCTAAAGTGAAACCATACGATATGGCCGCAAACCATATTGTTCTTTGCTGGGTAAATGTTGTAATGTAGTATCATAATGCTAATGTTTCTAATTCGTTGATTTTGTTGATTACTTTACTTGCTTCTTTCGCACGATCCTTGCGTATCTTCTCTAGCACATGGATCATTGCTATTCTTTCTTCGGGTTTTAGTTTGGTTCTACCGATCTTGCGGTTTTTCCATTGTTCTTGAGTGAACTTAAACCCATGCTTGCCAAATAGGATGCTTTGTTCAAAATCCTCCCACTCGCAAACTAGAATGCCACTCTCAGTATAAAAACGTTTCATATAATTTAATAGTTAATAATTATTCATCTTCCTGTTCTTGTTTACTATATCCTTTATAGTATCTATGTTGTGGTAAATACTCTGGATTCACGAAGTAATCATTATAACCATCGTAATCCTCCTCTCTCCAGTCCACTGTATGTTTAATTATGTGTTTCATGGTTCTTGCTTAAAAATTCTTGCCACTTACTATCTATTTCTCTCCAATACATATACTCCTCCCTGGTGCTATATAGCATACATATAACACTGATCCACGAGGTATGCAAGAACGTTTTGAAAAACGATCTTCTCTGGTTGTAAATGTGCTTGTTGAAAAAGCAAATGTAATTCAGTAACGCCCTGTTCCTGAGTAGGAACAAAACGAAAATAAGTTTGGTTTTCATAGTTAGGTTTAGGGTTAATAGTTAAGGTTTGAACCCCGCATAGCAACATGTGTGCCAAACTTATTTTGGTGTCTAAAAAATATTTATTTTGTATTCTCCACATATAAATTGGGTGTATTTTGTTGTTCATAAAAAAATGGCAAGAGCAACCGAACTTGCCGTGTTCCACCGATTTTGTGATTGATAGTCTTACGCTTTTGTTAGTGCCATCTGTTTGATGGTCTCAAACGGTTTGTTTTTATTAAGTTCACCTTTCACCCAAGGTGTTAGGAGGATGTTATGGAATCCAACCAAAAGACATAATTTTATTAACAGCATTTTTTGTCCACTTATTGCGGGACAAGGTGGAACTTTTCAAAGAACACTTGCTCGATTGCTTTTGCACCCTTGAGCGTTGGGTTGTATGTTTTACAACATTTTTTAGTAAAAAATACTACAAAAATTTGTGTGTTTGCGCTTTTTTGTGTAATTTTACGCTGCAAAGGTAATACAAAAATTTCATTTGACCAAATAAAATGAAACTTTTGTATGTTATTTAGACACTTAAAAAATTATATTTTATGGGTAAAATTATGACTTATAGTGAGTTATCCGATTTTTGTCGAGATAATAAGATTGAGATCAAAAGTTTATGCGAAAAGATAGGCATAACAACTCAAGGTCTTGCCAAGGGAATGAAAAATCAAAGCTTGGGAATGTTGATGGTAAAAGCGCTATGTGATGAACTTTGTATCTCACCAAATCAATTTTATGGTGTAGATTCGGCAACAACTATCAATGCAACTCAGTATGGACTTGCAAACTCACAAAATATAGGAGCAGTTGGTATTGAAATATTACAACAGCAGCTTCAAACAAAAGATGAGCAAATTAGACAATTACTACAACTTCTAAATAAATAGTATTATGAAAACCTACTTATTTCCAATTCTAGCAGTATTAGCGCTTTTGGTGTCTTGCGGTGGAGGAGGGTACAATCCTCCAGAAATTCCAAATAATGATGGTGAAGATGAAATATTTGCTACGGCTGATTTTTCCTATGAACTATCTCATCCGTTTTACGTAACGTTTGAGAATAAGTCAAAAAATGCTACAAATTATAAATGGGACTTTGGAGATGGCACCACATCTACAGAAGAAAATCCTACACACAAATATTCTGGTAAAGGCGTATATAAAGTTACATTAAAAGCGGGTGGAAATGGTAGTGAGACTATATCTAAGAATATAACAGTACTCGAACCAACTAAATGTTATATAACTGGAATAGTGTTTAATAAAGTACCTAAGGATAACGAATTTTATAGTGCACGCCTTACAGACGATTATATTCTGTTTGAGACATTATATTGGAAAACATCATGGAATTTATTATCTCATGCCAATATACCTTATGAATATATTTTCAAAGATAAATATAAATTAGATTTAAGCAAAAGTGAATACGTTTTAAGACTATATCAAAATAGCAGTACTTCTGGCACGGGCACACAGATATGCTCATGGAAGTTGTCATCTGGCACAATACACTATTCTTTTGCTGAAGAAAAGGTCTGCACATCTAAAAATGTTATGATTACAATGCGTCTAGCTTGGGAGTAGTTTATTCTTGTGTACTAAAATATGTACTATATGTAGTCCACAGAATACACAAATATAAGTCCACATTTTATCGCACTTCGCACGATTATTGGTGTTTCCCGCCATCTCCACAAAATTGCGCTTAACGCGCTGAATATTAACAAATTAAATGCAGTTGGCAGTGCGTATAAATGTGGAAGTCCACATATTTAATAATTAAAAGTCCACATTTATGAGAACAAAAAACCTTATTTCATTCCCACGCTACAATCGTAGAGGTGGTGATCTGAGTAAAAAATGGTACGTTGAATTTGCGTTTGTCGCTCCAGATGGTGAGCAACAACGATATCGCGTGTACGCTGGTTTGTGCGCTGGTTCTTCCGATGAGCGCGATGCAGTCGGTGCAAAACTGGTGGAGTATTACACAGAGTACCTAAAATCGGGTGAGTACCTAAATACTAAACCAAATCTCAATCCTCTAAAGGAAAAAGAAACATTCCGACCAGAGAATGTGCGTTGGCAAGAAGCACATAAGGAGCTGCTTGCTTCTACACTAATTGATAGGTTCTTGCGCCATATCAAACCAACAGTCAGGATTAAAACCTACCAGGACTACAAAAGTAAGTTGGCAATCTTTGCTGAGTATGTAGAGCAGAAACAGCGCAATATGCCTATACCCATGTTTAATCGCGCTATGGTGTTTCCTTTCTTTGAAGCGCTTGTTAGCGAACGCGATTTGTGCCGACAGACTATTTCTAAGTATATGCAAGTCGTGCGTATCTTTTTCAACTGGTGTGAGGATGTTGGTATTCGTGAGTATGAGACAAACCCTGTTAAGCGTATTCCTAAGATGGGTAAGGTGATAGACTGCTCACCTGGTGTATTTGATAAATCGGATCGCGAACGCTTGCGCGATGCAATCAAACCAAAAGAGCCTTGGTTATGGTTGGCATGCGAAATCCTATACTACTGTGCCATTAGACCAGGAACAGAAATGCGATTACTAAAGGTTGGTGATATTGATCTTCACAAGAAGTCTATTTGCATACGTGCTGAGTTAGCAAAGAACAAGACTACTGAAATTGTACTATTCCCACACCAACTGCTAGAGCATATGCTATCTTTGAACGTGCATATGTACGATAAGAACCTGTATTTGTTTGGTAGAAATTGTGTGCCAGCATCACAGCCGATGGGTAAGAACACCATGCGCAATCGCTTCAACCACTATAGGGAACTGCTGCATATATCTGCTGATAAAAAGTTCTATTCATGGAAACATAGTGGTGCGTTGTCCGCAATTGATAATGGTGCTACTATTTACGATGTAAAGGATCAGTTGCGCCACAAGTCTATTATGACCACAGAGGAGTATCTCAAAAAGCGTATTCCTAAATCTGGTGTTGCAGCTGAGAAGATGGAGAAGATATAAAAAAAAGAGAGGGAAAAACCCTCTCTTGCTTTATATAAATAAAAAGGGCGATGCTTTCGCACCACCCTAACGGAGGGAAATGTGATTTATCATCACGCGCTATCTAATAGCTAAATCAACCTCACGTAACAAATTGAAGGATATACACACTTGTAAATCCGCTGCAAAGGTACAACTTTTTTTTTACATGTGCAACATTTTACAAAAAAAAATTATTTCACATTCCACCATTTGCTAAATCCATATCGATCCACAAGGCTTGTATAAGGTACAATATCACTAGTAATATGAACGTGTATATAGTTTGGTGTTATTTTTACAACCTCACCATTAAATAGCGTTCCTCCTGAGCTTATTGAATAAACTAAATCGCCAACACGCACGCCATCTGTTCCGTAACTATTATACTCAACATTGAATATATCAGCAATCTTAGAGTAATCTCCTTGCTTTGCAAGTCGTTGTATTTCGGTTCTATTCGGTTCGTAGATATTTGTAAAATCATCATCATCCATCCAATAATAGAACTTCGTTTTGTTTCCGAACTTACTTGTATGATGCCACTCATTATTTGAGACTATGCCAAGATCTTTGAGCACCTCTAATGTTACTTCATTGATTTTGTATTCCCTCTTAAAGTCTGTTTTTGGGTATCGACCATCCTCGCGTGCTGAACGCGCTCGTTTACTCATACTATACCCATCATAACCACTATTCCCGCCAAATGTGCGGCCAATACCAGCCACACTGCGCTTCTTACACAGTGCCAATCCGATTAGTCCTATTGTTAATAATCCAATCATTACTATTACCCCCTAATTAGCGTTTTGATCTCAACAACGGCCGTTTCGCCATCAATCTCCCCCTCTGCCATGAAGTCGTAAATCAAGTTATTCAAACTATCCTCTCGCCACACAACCAAATCGTAACGATCTGCGAGATGATAAAATTGGTCGGTTGCTTCTTTTGCGCTTTTGAACACCCACGACTGTCTGGACACAGGATATCCTGATATAGTCTTGCCAAGCCATAATACAAGATACTCTACATTCTTTTTGTTAATCACTTTTGCCATACCTACCTCCTATTTTACAGTAGTTCCCATCCTTTGTAAATCTGTGTGTAGTTTGGCAGGATGGTATTGCCATTCTCCACAATCGCCATTGCATATACCAGGTCGGCCATCTCACTGGCGTTCTGCGGATCGATTATCTTTGCAGGTGTCCACTGGTTTATGCCTATCACGCGCTGGATATATCCAGCCGTGTTGTTCTCGGTGTTTGGTGCCCACTTAGCAATGATATCGGCCACGGTTGTCAGTCCATCCCTGGTGATATAATTGCGTATGAGCTTCAATGCAGCACGGTAGCCATACTCCATACTTACAAATTGTTCAAACACGCCATCGGTATTGTTGGCCACTTTGCCCTGCCATTTATTAGCAGGATTGATTCGTATATTCAGTGGGTTATTGTTCCTATACCCACGTGGAAGTTTCTTATCACCCATAGTTGTGTTGTTTTGTTCACTTCGCTTCTGCCACCATGCTACACCACCTGCTAACAATAGTAATGCAGCTGCTAGTGATATGTAACTACCTTTTTTCATCTGATCCAACTTAATAGTTTTACACCTATCTTTGCCCATGAGAATTTACCTGTGGCAAATTTCCACACTAACCATGCAACCAGCGCTAATATTGCCACACCTATGATCACCCACAGAGCGATGCAACTATTACGCACGAACGGTGCAATTGGTTTCTCAACCTCTACAGGTTTCTCTATCTCTACATACTGAGTAATCGTATCTGTATGCTCGATATACAGCGTGTCATGGATAGTATCAGTCACAACACGTTCATACCACTTAGCGATATATAGGCTATCGTGGATATATACCGTATCGTTACGAATAATCACCTCGCGCAAACGATCTATCAGTGTAGAATCTTTTACACGCTCATCGTGCGACTGCATGTTAACGTGCTCGCTATTGTGACTACTTCTAACAGTAGGGCGTGGTGTCGCACACCCTACTGCCAGTAGCATAGCCATCGCAAATACTATGTATTGAAATCGTTTCATACCGTTGGCACTCCCATCTGTTTTAGTTCGGCTGCAACCTCTGGTGTGATTGGGTACACATCTGAGTACTCGCGGCCGTTGATTAACTTGCCAGACAGGCGTACTGCCTGCTGACCGTTCACCATAGTTAGTTGTGCTTTGTACCATCCATTAGCGATACCTCGTTTCAGGTTCTCTAGCGTAGGAGCTGCATCCAGCATGCCGCTAACATTCTCTATCTTCTTGCGCATCTTTGCTAATCCCCACGCGATTGTCGCAATAGTGAAGATAAGAGAAAAGTTACCTTTTTTTGATTTCTTATTCATAGTTGTAGGTTATTAAGAATAGTATTGCACATCCCAACCCTTATCCATTGCTGTATCAATGATATTCTGATTAAACTCATCACCTTGGCGAAGTGTTACAGTACCATCGACTGAAGTAGCATTGGTAATTGCTTCAGCAATCGAAGTTGCTACACTTTCGTTTACTCCGATACCACTAATGGTTAGTAATGTATTGTTCTGACTACAAGTCAAGTCAGTTAGTGCTGTGTTAGCACTTACATCCAAGCTAGTCAATTGGTTGCTACCACAATCCAAGATAGTTAGTGCTGTGCTAGCACTTACATCCAAGCTTGTCAATTGGTTGTCATTGCAACTAAAGATAGTTAGTGC
>JAEIGA010004304.1_pt1 | contig 22039 bp, 19 predicted proteins | sample 9270691 | NCBI WGS metagenome assembly JAEIGA01 (sample SAMN17057246, study PRJNA624740) | gut metagenome | biome: biome; isolation source: fecal sample | host: Bos grunniens | place: China: Xizang | collected 2019 | reverse complement strand
CTGTTCTTGCACTAATCGGCCTATTGCAACATTGACGCTCCGCGTCAAATTACGAATCGTGCGACGCAAGTCGTACATGATTCGGAAGAAAAGGCCCGTGGGTTACACGCTCGGCGATACCACAGACCTTGGAAATAAAAAATGGAGCCGGTGGGCTTGTACCCCCGACCTGTTCTTGCGCTAATCGGCCTATTGCAACATTGACGCTCCGCGTCAAATTACGAATCGTGCGACGTTAGTCGTACATGATTCGGAAGAAAAGGCCCGTGGGTTCCACACTCGGTGACTCCACAGGCTTTAAATAAAAAATGGAGCTGGAGATGGGATTTGAACCCACGGCCTATTGATTACGAATCAATTGCGCTACCACTGCGCCACTCCAGCATCCATGCCTACTTATTCTAGCATTAAAAGCATTTTTTGTCAATAGCTTTATAATATTTTTTGGAGCAATTATGGATTTATGTAATTTATCTGTTATTCGCGGCTTAATGGCTGAGGCGGGTATCAATTTCAGAAAGGACTACGGTCAGAATTTCCTGACCAACAGAATGATTCCCGAGGATATTGCAGACAACTGCGCAGATACCGCGGACAGAATGATACTCGAGATAGGACCCGGAATTGGTTGTCTGACTAAGGAGCTGGCGCTTCGTTTCAAAAAGGTAGTTGCCGTCGAGATTGACAAGGGGCTTATCCCTATTCTTGATAGGACTATGGCAGAATTTAACAACGTCACGGTCATCAACGAGGATATTATGAAGGTAGACCTTGCCGCACTTGTCGAGAGGTACAGCGAGGGAATGGAGGTTTCGGTCTGCGCCAATCTTCCCTACTATATCACGACGCCGATTCTTATGTATCTGTTGGAGTCGGGCGTTAAGCTTTCTACTATAACCGTTATGATACAGAACGAGGTTGCCGCAAGGCTGGTTGCTAAGCCGGGAAGCTCGGACTACGGCGCTATAACCGCCGTTCTCGGCTACTACGGAAAAACGAGAAAGCTGTTCAAGGTATCCGCAGGCTGCTTCGTTCCTGCGCCGAAGGTTGACAGCGCGGTTGTCCGCATAGATTTATATGACGAGAAGCCCTATCAGCCAAAAAGCGAGGAGCTGTTCAGAAATGTTATCCGCGCCGCTTTCGAAATGCGAAGAAAAACTCTCTTAAATGCCCTTTCGGCAAAGCTACCGTACAGCAAGGATCTCATCCTTGAGGCTATCAGGAGCACGGGTCACCCGGACACAGTCAGAGGCGAGAGGCTCTCGACCGAGGAATTTGTCAGGCTGGCTGATTATTTGTATACTAACTCATAACATTAAAAGGCACGGAAAACCGTGCCTTTTTTTCGCATCTATCAACCACCTGACAGCTTCTTAAACACCCGTCGGATTATATCAAAGGCGAGAACAAGCGCTGCGGCTGACACCGCGTAGCCAAGCTCCTCGGGCAACAGGGGCGTACTTCTGAAAAGCTCGCCGCCGAAGTAGATTATCAATATCTGTATCGTCGAGATGAAAAGCATTATAAGTATGAAGGGCTTATTCTTCCCGATATTGGAAAGCAGCCAGAACCTCTCGCACCTCGCGCTGAAGCAGTTGAAAAGCCCTGCGAAGATGAACAAGGCGTAGAATGCAGTCAGCCTGTGCGAAGTTGATATATATAGGTCACCAAAGATATTTAACCCGAGGAAAGCTGTGAGCAGAGCAAGGGTAAATCCTCCGTTCAGAAGTATATGAAGTATCATTTCCCTTGATAAAATCGGCTCGTCACGCCGCTTTGGGCGCTCCTTCATATAGTATATGAGCGGAGGCTCTCCCGCGAAGGCGAGTCCGCCAAGAGTATCCATAATTATATTAACCCACAGCATCTGTATAATAGTTATCGGGTTTCCCATGCCGAGAAGCTGACCGATAAGCGTTATTCCACAGGCGGCAAGGTTCATAATAAGCTGAAAGGTTATAAATTTTCTTATAGATTTGAATATCGTCCTGCCGTAGAGGATGGTCTTGCATATTGATGTGATGCTGTTATCCAGAATAACGACGTCAGCGGCGCTTTTGGCAATTTCGGCGCCACCGCCCATAGCGAAGCCAACGTCAGAGAGCTTTAAGGATGGCGCATCGTTAATTCCGTCACCCGTCATTCCAACGACGAGCTCCATCTCCTGTGAAAGACGGACAAGGCGGCTCTTATCGCTCGGTAGCGCTCTTGATATAACTCTGAGGCTTGGGAGAAGCTCCTTGACCTTCTCGTCATCAAGGGCGGAAAGCTCCTCGCCCGTCAGGGCAAGGTGACCGAGCGACCTTTTGAAAAAGCCGCACTCCTCTGCTATACTCACCGCAGTATCGCGGTTGTCCCCCGTCACCATCACTATCTGTATTCCCGCGTCGGTTATCGTTCTGACCGACTGCTTCGTATCGGGGCGAAGCTTATCCTTCAAAACGACAAGAGCCACGAGCGCAGGCTCCCCGCCACCAACGCTTCTTGATACTGCTATCACTCTTTCGCCGCCATTAACCGCGTTTTGTAAAGCTTGGTTGACATATGACTTATCGAGCGCCACCACCTCGCCTCGCTCGTTCAGAGCAAATCTCAGCCCCGACAGCATAACCTCAGCCGCGCCCTTGGTATAGGTGACACCACCCGAAAGAGTCACAGAGGAGCACTTTCTTTCGCTTGAAAATGGCACTCTTGATACAACCGAAAGACTCGGAGCAGTATCCTCGAGAAAAAACTCGCCTATCGCCCTGTCGGTAGAGTTGCCGCCGAAGAGCTGCCCCTCCTCTCTGATAGCGTCCGTGTTATACACAGCGGACAGAAGAAGCGCGTCGTACAAGGCGCCCGAGCGGCGAAGGACGGAAATGCGCCTTATCGTATCATTGTAGGTCACGATACGGTCAACCGAGAGCTTTCCTGTAGTCAGAGTACCCGTTTTATCTGTGAAAAGTATATTCAGCGACCCCGCTGTTTCTATACCAACGAGCTTTTTGACAAGAATATTATCGTTTAACATCCTTTTCATATTCGCCGATAGAACTACGGTTATCATCATCGGCAGTCCCTCGGGGACAGCGACTACAACGACGGTTATCATCAGCGTCAAGGCGTGTATCAGCGAGCTTAATAGCTGCGCCGTGTCGGTTATTGACGCTGTCTTATTGATAAAAAATACACCCACAAGGTAGCATACTCCTACGGCGAGGGCGGCAATATACCCAAGGCGGCTGATCTGCCCTGCGAGCTTCGACAGCCTCAGGCGCAGGGGGCTCTCTCTGGTTTCCGACTGCACGTCGCGCGCTACCTGTCCGTAGAATGTGTTCGTACCAACCCTTTCGACTCGCATAACCGCCGAGCCGTCTGAGATAACAGAGCCTCTGAAAACACGCGCAGGCTCCATAAGGTCCCAGCCCTGCGGCGCTCCGCTATGCTTCACAGCCTCGATATTCTCACCGTTGAGCGCAGATTGGTCCACGGTTATTCTGCCCTCTATAAGACAGCCGTCGGCGTGTATTTTCTCACCTGCAGAAATGTAGGCTATATCTCCAACCACAAGCTCGTCTGCCGGGATTTCCAATATCTTCCCATCTCGTAGCACCTTTACAAGCCCCAGCCTTGCCTCAGACTCGATTTTAGCGAAGGCTCTCTCGCTTCCGTACTCTGATACGGTCGATACGAGAGTAGCTATAAGTATAGCCGCCACTATTCCGAAGACCTCGACGAGATTACACCTTCCGAGAGTGACTACCACCTCCAAGACGAGCGCCGCTATCAGTATCTTGATTATAGGGTCTGAGAGGTTATCAAAAAAACGGCGGATAATTCCCCGCCCCTTCAGCCTCTCAAGAGCATTAGAGCCGTGCTTTTCTCTTGAGCGTGCAACCTCTTCACCCGTTAGTCCCTTGTGCATTTTCCCCATAGGCTTTTCCTTCTTCCTATATTCTTAATTGAATATATGCGCGCCACGGTAGAAAAAGACGCAAGCCAAAAAGAAAAAAGGTATGCGAAATACCCCCGAAGGAATAAGCCGTATACCTTTTTTTAAAAACCCGCATGAGCCGTGTAAAGCAATTTTTAACCCTGGATTCCAGGTGTGGTGTTCTCTCTTTTTCATTGCGCTTCCAACGTCTGCTAAGGGAGGGTACGAAGACAGCTCCCCGCAGGAGGCCTGCATCCCGATAAAAGAAGCCGAACTCCTATTTTAATTGTGTCGGTCCAAATATCACAATATCACGAGCCCCGCAGGAAAAAATCAATTTTCGTCGTAGTTGACCTCGCCGAAAAGAAGGTCATTGAAATAATCCTCAACCATCTCAAACTCATCGTCGTCATCAACGGTTTCGAACATAATATTATCTCCGTCGCGTCTGCCGGAGAGAATGATATACTCGTCGGTGCTCTCATTAACAGGTGCGAGGGCAAAATAATCCTTACCCTCAATGGTAGCCCTGGCATAGAGCTCAAACTCCTTATCCTCTCCCGTAGCCTCGTCTGTGAGAGTGAGGAAATAGCCCTCAGACTCGTCGGGGAAAATATCCTTTTCCTTTTCTGACATATATATTCTCCGTTTCTTATTGTATCTATATTTTAACCTATTATACGCGACTTGTCAAGAGATTTATAAAATGCTGACCAGCACGGAATTGCTAAGATAAAAGCCCGCCTCGGAAAGACAGAGCCTGTCATCTTCAAGCACAAGAAGCCCCATCCTTTCATACTCAGAGAGTATTTTCTCCTTACCAAGAATAAAATCCACCCCAAATCGCTCCCTGTACTCGGAAAGACAAATTCCCTCCTTGAGCCTCAGTCGCATCATAGCGTATTCATACGCGGCGTCCTCGCCAAAGATCTCAATACCTGCCACTCTATTATAATTTGGGACGTCACAGCTGTTTTCAAATCTGGTGCCAAGATAATATGAGTGCGCCGCGGCACCGATGCCTATATACTCCTCGCATCTCCAATATTTCAGGTTGTGTCGGCATTCAGCTCCCGGCCTTGCATAATTTGAAATCTCGTAGTGAGAATATCCTGCATCGCCAAGCATACCGCAGGCAAGGTCGTACATATCCCGCTCGGTATCCTCGTTTGGCAGAGGCAGGCTTTCCCTCATCTCAAAGAAGGGAGTCCCTGGCTCTACTATAAGTCCGTAGGCAGAGATATGCTCGGGACACAGCTCGATAACTCCAAGAAGCGTCTGTCGGAAGGACTCCACCGTCTGCTCGGGAATTCCATACATCAAATCTACGCTGATGTTCCCAAATCCAAGCTCAGAAAACAGCCGATAGGTGGAAAGAAAATCCAAATAACTATGTATTCTGCCTAAAGTTTTCAGCTCGTTATCGTGAATTGACTGCAATCCGATGCTTATACGGTTAATACCGAGGCTTCGGTAGAGCTCCGCCTTTTCCCGTGTTACAGTACCGGGGTTGACCTCGACGGTAAGCTCGGACACGGAGGATAAATCAAAGCTGTTTTCTATGATTTTAAACACTCGGGAGAACTGCTCTTTTGAAAGAATACTCGGCGTTCCGCCGCCAAAAAACACGGTATCGACGCTCGGGCGAGCATCCTTATAATACAGTAGGCACTCAGCCTCCAGCGAGTCTATATACCTGTCAATAGCATCGTCCGTCGGCGTCCCCGAGCAGAAATCGCAGTACCTGCACTTTCTCACACAGAACGGGATATGGACGTACAGACCTCTCATATCAGTTGTCATCGTCCAGCCTGAGCACCGCCATGAATGCCTCTGGAGTCACCTCAACGCTACCCAGCTTTCTCATCTTCTTCTTACCCTCCTTCTGCTTTTCAAGCAGCTTCTTCTTTCGGGTAATATCACCGCCGTAGCACTTGGCAAGGACGTCCTTTCGCATTGCCTTGACGGTCTCGCGAGCTATAATTTTCGAGCCAATAGCCGCCTGAATAGGTATCTCGAAGAGCTGACGCGGAATATTTTCCTTCAGCTTCTCGGCTATCCTTCTGGCTCTAGAATATGCTCTGTCCTCGAAGACTATGAAGGAAAGCGCGTCCACGACCTCGCCGTTGAGAAGGAAGTCGAGCTTAACGAGCTTTGAGGGCTCATATCCCTTCAGCTCATAGTCGAGCGATGCGTAGCCCTTGGAGCGAGATTTCAGAGCGTCGAAGAAGTCGTAGATAATCTCGTTGAGCGGCAGCTCGTAGTGAAGCTCAACGCGCGTGGTATCAAGATACTTCATATCTATGAAGACGCCGCGCCTCTCCTGGCATAGGTCCATTATTCCGCCCACGTAGTCGGTCGGTGTTATAATTGTAGCCTTCATTATCGGCTCGTACGAGGTATCAATCTCGTCGGGCGACGGGAAGGCGGAGGGGTTGTCTATCATAACGGTTTCGCCGTTTTTCAGCTTAACCTTATATATAACCGATGGCGCTGTGGTGATAAGGTCGAGGTTGAACTCTCTTTCGAGTCTTTCCTCGATAATCTCCATATGCAATAGTCCGAGGAAGCCGCACCTGAAGCCAAAGCCGAGAGCAACCGAGGTCTCGGGCTCAAATACGAGCGAGGCGTCGTTCAGCTGCAGCTTTTCGAGAGCTTCTCTTAAGTCACCGTATCTTGCTCCGTCAGCGGGATAGATACCCGAATAGACCATAGGATGCACGTCGCGGAAGCCGGGAAGAGCCTCGTCGGCTCCGTTTTCCGCTGTGGTAACGGTATCACCCACTCGGGTATCCCCGACGGTCTTGATTGACGCTGTGATATATCCGACCTCACCTGCGGACAGCTCGTCAGCCTTGCTCAGTCCAAAGGGCTCCATAGTGCCGACCTCGATAACCTCGAACTCGGTTCCCTTCGCCATAAGACGAATTCTGTCGCCCGCTCTGACCCTGCCGTCAAAGACGCGGATATAGACCACGACGCCGAGATAGGAGTCGTAGTGCGAGTCGAAGATAAGCGCCTTGAGCGGAGCATCTGCATCCCCCTTTGGCGCGGGGATATCGGTAACTATTTTTTCAAGCACGTCCTCGATATTGAGTCCGCACTTCGCCGAAACCGCAGGACAATCCTCTGCGGGAATACCGATAATATCCTCGATTTCTCTCCTCGCTCCCTCAATATCTGCGGAGGCGAGGTCAATTTTATTGATAACGGGCAATATTTCAAGGTCGTTGTCTATGGCGAGGTAAGCATTCGCCAGAGTCTGCGCCTCGACGCCCTGTGTCGCATCAACCACCAGGAGCGCGCCCTCGCACGCCTGAAGCGAGCGTGACACCTCGTAGCCAAAGTCTACGTGACCGGGAGTATCAATAAGGTTAAAATAATACTCCTCGCCGCTCTTGGAGGTATAGTTGAGCCTGACGGCTCTGGCCTTAATGGTAATTCCCCTCTCCCTCTCGAGCTCCATATTGTCGAGAATCTGCTCCTCCATATCTCTTGTAGCAACGGTTCTCGTTTTTTCAAGAATTCTGTCGGCCAGAGTGGACTTACCGTGGTCGATATGCGCTATTATTGAAAAGTTTCTTATTTTCTGTTGCTTGTTTTCCACTTCTTTTTCTTTCGAGGAATTATACCTCTGTTATCCTTTTAGCATCGTTAGCATAGCCTTCCGTCTTAACGCGGAGCGTTTCCTTATCGGAAGAGTGAGCGAGAATATATATCTTGATTTTCGGCTCTGTACCTGAGGGACGAACTATAATCTTATCCTCATTCTCAAGGGTATAGTAGAGAACGTCGCTCGAGGGCTGACCCGTAGGCTCCTCTTCGCCCGTCAGAAGATTGACGATAGTACCGCGCTTGTAGTCGCCAGCCTTAAGTACCTTATATCCGCCGAAGGTTGTGGGGGTATTGTCGCGCAGGGACTGCATAATTCTCTTTCTTCTCTCAATACCGTCAAGTCCCTCCATATATATATCGATAACGCTCTCGCCGTAGATGCCGTATCTCTCATAGAGAGCCTCGAGCGCGTCGGAAAGGGTCTTGTTCTGCTTCTTATAGAAGGCTGTCATCTCAAGAATCATCATCGCGCCCTCGACGGCATCCTTATCTCTGGCGTAGGTTCCGAGCAGGTAGCCGTAGCTTTCCTCGAAGCCGAGGATAAATCCGCCTGTCCTTCCCGCCTTCTCGTAGTTCTTGATAACCTCGCCGATGAACTTGAAGCCTGTGAGCACGTCGTGCAGCTTAACTCCGTTATCCGCGGCAATCTTATACGCCATATCGGTGGAAACGATGCTCTTAACGCAGTACGCGCCCTCCTCGAGCTTACCAAGCGCTCTGCGCTGTGTGATAGCGTAGTCAAGAAGCAGAGCTCCCATCTGGTTGCCCGAGATGGTGGTGAAGCTTCCGTCCTTCGTTCTCGACATAACGCCAACTCGGTCGGAGTCGGGGTCGGTAGCGATAATAAGGTCGGAGCCTACTCTATCGGCTATCTCAATGCCCTCGGCGAATACGTCGGGGTACTCGGGATTGGGCTTTTTGACCGTGGGGAAATTGCCGTCTGCATTCATCTGGCTGTCAACGGTATACAGGTGCTTCAGACCAACTCGTCTGAACACCTCAGGAACGAGCACTCTGCCCGCGCCGTGAAGGGGGGTATATACTACCTTCAGCTCGTCAGCTACGTCCTTGACCGCGTCGGGATTTATAGAGGTGGCGAGAACCGCAGCGAGGTACTTCTCATCAAAGTCAGCTCCGAGCACGGTTATAATTCCCGACTCTACCGCCTCGTCAAAGTCTGCGATGCCCGACATATCAAGATAATCAAACCTTGCTCTCTCTCTGGAAACAACCTCAGCCTGTTCGGGCGCGAGCTGAGCTCCGTCCTCCCAATAAGCCTTGTAGCCGTTATATTCCTTCGGGTTGTGCGAAGCGGTGATATTGATGCCAGCCAGGGCGCCCGTTTCTCTTACCGCGTAGGAAAGCTCGGGGGTGGGTCTTATATCGTCGAAGATATACACCTTGATGCCCGCTCCCGCAAGAACTCTGGCGGATGCCTCGGCGAACTCACGCGAGTTATTTCTCGAGTCGTAGGCGATGGCAACGCCTCTTGACTCTCCGCCCTCTGCCTTAACGAGAGCGGCGATGCCTCTGGTTGTCTGCATAACGGTGTAGATATTCATACAGCCGATGCCCATATACATAGTAGAACGAAGTCCTGCGGTGCCGAAATCCATAGGAGCGGCGAATCTCAGCTCCTTCAATTCCTCGTTGTCAGCGATAGATCTGAGCTCCTCGCGCTCATTCTCGGAAAGCACGGGAGAATTTAACCAAAGCTCATAGTTTCCCTGATAGTTTTTCATTTCGTTCCTCCGTCTTGTTTTTAATTAATATATACTCACTGATTGACGCTCTCCAGAGCGAGCGCGAGCTGGTCGGGGCAGGAGGTGGAGCGAGGTCCGCACTTAATACCCTTGATTCTCGCTATGGCGTCCTCAACCCTCATTCCGATAACGAGAGCGGCAACGCCCTGTGTATTTCCCGAGCAACCGCCCTCAAAGCGACAGTCGGTGATAACACCGTCCTCGAGGTCAACTATAACCATACGCGAGCAGGTGCCCTTAGTTTTGTATTCAACGTGTTTTTTCATTTCTATATCCTCTCATTCAAGATTTTTATAATATCCCTGTGTACTGTGGTCCTCGACGAATAGCGCGAGAAAAACCAGCATCGGAGCGAATCCCGTGCCTCCGTCACGAAGCACAACCGTGAAATAGCTCTCGCTCTCGCCCTCCGTATCGGCAATAACCGTATCAACGCGGTAGACGCTCATACCGAAAAGCCCGGCGGCGTTCAGCGTTGAGGAAAGATTATCCCCATCCGAGCCAAGCCTTATTTCAAGATATGCGTCGTCCCCTTCGTTTATCTCGGGAATGACAAAATCGCGCGAAAGGAGCGCATATTTGAGATTGGCAGTGCCGTCAAAGCCAAAAACAGGGCTGACAGCGTTAATTTTCAAATCATTCCGAAGAACAAGCTCGGAAACCGTGGGCAGCCTCGTGCCGCCGCGCTCCTCTAAGGGAAGAAGGCAGAATCTCACCTCACCCTCGGCTACAGCTCTCACGCACTCCGAAAAGCTCTGGGCGTATCTGACCCTTGGATTATCAAACTCCTGAGAAAAAACGTCGTACGCCTCGTCGGCGAACTGATTTCTCATATATATAAAGGTTTCTTCACCTTCAAAGGTTCTGAGCAGCTCACGCTCGGTAATACTGATTCCAAGCCGCTGACACTCCGAGACGAAAAGCAGAGAGAGCTCAGCTCTGTCTGCCTGTGCGAGCAAGGAAATATAGCCCGAAAGCCGCTCGCGGCTCTCAGAAAGAGCAAGGCTGTGTATCGGATAATCGCCTAGGCTGACACCGTCGGAAATCACCGAAAGCGCCTCACATATACCAAGGCCCTCGGCTATAAGCTCACGGGCGAGAACAGCCGCCGCCTCTGCGACGTCATACAGCTCTAAAAGTCGCCTCTCCTCTTCCCTCGTCTGCAGCACCGAAAGCTCGTCAAGGTTCTTCTCGGTGGAGGGAGAGGTGCGGAAAACAAGCTCGTCAAGCATAATTTCTCCTAACAGACATAAGAATACTATTTTACCGTATATCATTATATATTATTTTAAATTAAAATGCAACAAGTATTTTCAAAAGCCCTACATTTTTTCCCGAAAGTCCTTGATTTTTCATTTTTCCTATGCTATAATACTACCGTTCCTTGACTGAATGCCGGTATGGTGGAATTGGCAGACGCGTCGGACTCAAAATCCGAAGGTAGCAATACCGTGTCGGTTCGACCCCGACTACCGGCACCAATATATCGCTGCTCTGCGATAGGGACAAAAAAGGGTGCAGATTATTCTGCACCTTTTTCTTAATATTATCGTCTTTTATATCAAATCCTCCCGGAGCGATCTGTGCTTGGGAGGATTTATTCTTTCTATGGCTCAGGACTCCCTCGAGCCACGCTCCGCCTCTGCTCTGCGAGATGCGCGGCAGAGATAACGGTATATGACCCCCTGCTTCTTGAACTCGCCCCAGAACATCAGAATGCTGAAGCAGACGAGAATTATGGGCACGGGGTTAATTCCCCCGAGAGATATGCAGCGCCACACGAAAATACCGACGAGCACAAGCAGAAACAGGTGATACACTGGCGCTGTCAGGATAATACCCGAGAGGACGGCTTTTCCCTTCCTTTCTCTGATTTTTCCCGAGAAAAAGCTACCGACGAGAAATCCGTTATCCCGCCTGTCGCCACCTATATACTCGCAGGTAATATGGAGTTTCTCACCCTTTTGTCTGACTCTCATCTGCGGCTTTCCCTTTTTCTCATCGAAGAGCACCCGCTCGTTGACAAGCTCCTGATTATTTATCATAGAAAGAAGCTCGTCCTTCGGTACGCCCGCGACAATCTTAACTATCTTCATATCATCCTCCAAGACAGCCGTACACTATGTTGCGGAGTCTGGGAATAACCACGCTGTGAAGTCCACCCATATGCTCCGCGTGGAAGAGGGCTATACGGTTCTTCGGGTCTGCAGAGAGGTAGGAAAGACGCGCGCCTTCCCAACCAAACTCGCCAAGGGGAGCGAGGTTGCCCGCGGTGTATTCGGTTATATTGGTACGCACGCCGAGGCCGTAGCCATATCCCGGGTTGTTTCCCCCGTCGAAGCCGACAAGCTGTCCTGCGTCAAGGTGATTGGCGCTCATAAGTCCAACGCCCCATTTAGAGAGGATACGGTTTCCATTTTTTCCAACACCCTCGTTGGCAAGCGCGTCGGCGAGAAGAATCTGGTCGTCAACGCAGGATATAAGCCCTGCTCCGCCGCTCTCGTAGGCGACTCCAAGATTGAAGTCGTTTCTCGTGACGGGTATCTCCACCGCTCTCTTGTTGAGGGTATCAAACTCATACTGGGTCGCGAGCATAGCCTTCTTTTCCTCGGTCATACCGAAGGAGGTGCGAGTCATACCAAGCGGCTCAAATATATTCTCCCTAAGATACTCTCCGAGAGAAACTCCCGAGACCAGCTCAATTATAGCGCCCATAACGTCAAGGCAGAGGCTGTACTGATAGCGCTCGCCGGGCTCGAAATCGAGCGGCTCACCGGCTAGGGCGCGCGCGACCTCAAGTGTGGGACAGGCGCCCGCGGTTTTCTCTCTGACGCGCTGAATCGAGGGAGAGCGAAGGTCGTAGTTAAGACCCGCGGTCATAGTCAGAAGATGCTTTATCAGCATCGGTCTTTTGGTTGGCAGAAGGTCAAACGTGCCGTCTGGACGGTATTTTTTCACCGTTATATCCTTATACTCGGGAAAATACGCGTAGACCGGGTCGGTTATAAGTATTTCTCCACGCTCGATAAGCTGTGTAGCGGCAACCGCGGTGGAAACCTTGGTTATAGAGTACATATGATACAGCGCGTTGTCGCGGACTAGAGTCCTGAATCTCAGGCTGTCATAGCCACTCTGATAGCGGAATATCTCCTCGTGATTTCTATAAATAACCGTGTCACTGCCGGGAATACCGAGCATAGGAAGATAGAAATCAAGAAAATCTCTCAGTGGTTGAAAATTCATACTGCACCTCATTTCAGTTCAATAACGGTAACTCCCGCGTCGCCCTCGCCGTACTCGCCGTGACGATAGGACTTTATTCGCTTGTCCGTCTTGAAATATTTCCAAAGAGCTGCGCGGAGAGCTCCCGTGCCCTTGCCGTGAATTATTCTGACGGTTTTTATTCCTGCGAGGATAGCATCGTCAAGATACTTGTCGACGAGGAACCAGGCGTCCTCTCCAATCATTCCCCTGACGTCGAGCTCGGGCTTGAAGCTTGTATTAACCTGTCTTTTAACCTTGCCCTCGTTGACCTTGGGCTTGGGCTCCTCTTTTCTTCGGAACTTAACCTCTCCCTCGATAAGTCTGAGCTTATCCTCGGTAACCTTAGTTTTAAGAATACCCGATGTGACGGCTACGAGCCCGTTTTTATCCTTGGTGGCGGTGACGACTCCCTCTTTTCCGATAGTAACGAGATATACCTTGTCACCGACGCGCAGCTCTCTTGGAAGCTTGTAGTCCTCGTCCACAGCCACGTCCCTGACGTCCACGCCCTCGAACAGCTCCTCTGTTTCCCTGAGTCTTTTCTGGACCTCGGCTCTGGCGCGGTCTGCCATCTCGTAGCGCTTTTCCTTATTCTCCTGGCGTCTTATATCGTCGAGCTGCTTGAATATATATTCGCTCGTAGCACGCGCGCTGTCGAGAATCTGCCGCGCTTTAAGGAGCATTTTCTGGATTTCGTCCTCGCTCTTCTTGATTTTCGCCTCGAGAGCCGCCTCCTCACGCGCCTTATACTCCCTGAGCTCGCGAAGCTCTCTTTCCGCCTCGTCGCGCGCCCTCTGCATTTCTATTCTGTCCTTCTCAAGACGCTCGATAACCTCCTCGAAGCGCTTATCGTCTCCGTCAATCAGCATCTCTGCTCTTGAGATAACCTCGGGGTCAAGACCCAGCCTTTCGGATATAGCGAAGGCGTTGGACTTACCCGGAGCGCCTATGATGAGCCTGTATGTCGGGCGCAGGGTTTCCACGTCAAACTCGCAGGAGGCGTTCTTGACGCGGGGGGTATTCAGGGCATACGCCTTCAGCTCTGCGTAGTGAGTCGTTGCAGCGGTTAGTGCTCCCTTCTTCTGCGTTCTTTCGAGTATAGCCGTAGCGAGCGCCGCTCCCTCAATGGGGTCAGTACCCGAGCCCAGCTCGTCGAAAAGAGCCAGCGAGCGAGGTCCTACGCATCTGAGAATCTCGGCTACGTTGACCATATGCGAGGAGAAGGTGGAAAGAGATGCCTCAATGCTCTGCTCGTCGCCAATATCCACCAAAACCTCGGAGAATACTCCCATCACCGAGCCCTCTGCCGCGGGAAGCTGGAGTCCCGACTGCGCCATCAGTGCGAAAAGTCCAAGGGTCTTCAGGGTAACGGTTTTTCCTCCCGTGTTGGGTCCCGTTATAATCAGCGTATCAAATTCGCCGCCAAGCGACACGTCGATGGGAACCACCTTATCTTTTGGTATGAGTGGGTGCCTTGCCCTGCGAAGACTGATAAGTCTGTCCTCGGTTATAGCAGGCATCTCTGCCCGCATGGATATAGCGAGCGTGGCGCAGGCGAATATGAATGCAAGGTCGGTCACGTTGTGATAATCCGTCGCTATGGCAGAGGAAAAATCAGCAACCTCCGCCGAAAGAGAGGCGAGTATTCTCTCTATCTCGCAGCTCTCCTCTGCGGCGAGCCTTTTCAGGTCGTTATTAGCCTCGACGACAGCCATAGGCTCGACGAAAAGCGTCGCTCCCGATGAGGAGGTATCGTGCACCAGACCCTTGATTTCGTTCCTGTATTCTGCCTTGACAGGTACTACGTACCTGCCGTTTCTCATCGTGACTATATTTTCCTGCAGATGCTTGTGCCTGGTGCCTCCTATATAGCTCTGCAGGGTATCCTTGATTTTGTTGTTGGTATTCCTGATTTTTCTGCGGATATCAGCGAGCGCGGGGCTTGCCTCGTCCGCTATAAGCTCCTCGGATATAATAGCGCGCGAGATTTTATTCTCAAGCTGTCTGTTGGGGAGCATACGGAGAAAAATCTCCTCGAGCACGCACTCAAATGGCAGTCCCTCTCCGACGTAGTCAACGAGCGCTGCGGCAGAGCGAAGGAGCGCCGCTATATCCATAAGCTCTCTTGGTGAGAGTATAGCGCCCTTATAAGCTCTGTCCGCCGCCGTGTCAACTCCCTCGGGAGCGGTGAAGGACGGATAGCCCTTGGCGTTAATCAGCCTTTTGGCATCGTCGGTGCGGCGCTGACGGATAATAACCGTTTCTATATCGTCCGTGGGGCTGAGGGCTCTCGCTCTCGCCTTGGCTCCCTCTGTCGAGGCGCATTCCGCGAGCATTTCTATAATTTTATCATACTCAAGGGTTGATAACGTTTTCAGGGAAAATTGCATAATTATCGTCTTACCTCATAGTAGAAATCCAGTGATTTATAGCTTCTTTCAAGATGGTTGAGGATATACGCCTCTGCGGCGCGAGAGAATAACGCTGCGTCCTCGCCCTCGACGCTGAAGGCAAGCAGCTTTTCCGCAGGACAGAAGAGGCAGTAGGCGAAGGCAGCCCTCGCTCCCTCCGAGAGAATACACACTACGCGTCTTTCGGTATCGGTAACGGCTATCGCCTCTCTCTGTCTTTTCTCGTGGCAGTCGCGGCAGAGGGTCTCGCCCTCAAGTATATCGAGAAAGGCTTCTCCCTCTCTCGTACCGCACTCCTGACAGGAAACGACGTCGGGCATAAGTCCGAGAAGAGCGCACATTCTGACCTCGAAGGCCGCCTTGACGAGCGGTATGCGGTATTTTCCGCTTGAAAGGGCGAAAAGTGTGTTCAGGGTGAGCTGAAGGAGCTTGCTGTCCCCCTCGGCAGTGCCGACGTCCTCGAGCACCTCGCAGGCGTAGCTCGCTACGGCGAAGGCTTCAATATCCTCTCTGAGATTATAGAAGTTTTCTATAAGCCTCGACTCCTGTATCCAGAGCTTGTCCCCTCTTTCATAGAGCACCATCTCGGAGTAGCAGAACTGTCCTGTGGTTGACATATTTCTGCTTTTCAGGGACTTGGAGCCTCTCGAGTATACCGAGATAAGTCCTCTTTCTGCCGAGTATACCGACAGCATTCTGTCGCTGTCCTTGACGTCGGTGGTACGGAGCACCAGCCCCTTGACCTCGCTGTGCATTACTCGTCGTCCCTGTAGCCGAAGTCGGTGATGTTAAAGCCGCTGTCGCGCCAATTCTCCTTGACTCTGACGTACAAATCGAGGAACACCTTAGTATCAAGAATTCTCTCTATATCCTCGCGGGCGTGAGTGCCTATCGTTTTGATAGTCGCGCCCTTTTTTCCTATAATAATGCCCTTGTGAGACTGCTTCTCACAGTATATCTCCGCGCGAATGGATACCACGCCTCCCTTTTCCTTCCATTCCTCGATGGTAACGGCTGTGCCGTGAGGTATTTCCTCGTCGAGCTCACGCAGAAGCTTCTCGCGGATAATCTCAGCGACGATGGCTCTCTCGGGCTGGTCGGTTATCATATCCTCGTCAAACAGCCATTCGCCCTCGGAAAGAAAGCTGCGGCACTCGTCAAGCAGAATGTCCTTACCCTTACCGCTCTTAGCGCACATAGGCACGACCGCATCAAAGTCAAAGGCTGAGGCGTACGCGGCTATCGTTCTGGCGATATTGGCACTTCTGACGGTGTCAACCTTGTTGATAACGAGTATGGCTCTCATTTTGTCCTGCTTTAATCTCTTGATAATCTCCGCCTCGATATCGCCGACCTCCTCTCTCGCCTCGACGACGAGAATAGCGTAGTCAACCCCGCCTAGCGTCTGCGAGGTGGTTTTCACCATATAGTCGCCGAGCTTGGTCCTCGGCTTATGGAGTCCCGGGGTATCGAGGAAAACGAACTGGTCCTCGCCCTCGGTATATATTCCGGTTATACGATTTCGGGTGGTCTGGGGTTTTTTTGAAACTATCGCCACCTTTTCGCCTATAATCGAATTAAGTAGAGTTGATTTTCCCACGTTGGGTCTGCCAACGATGGCTATAAACGCTGTTTTTTTCATATTTTTCCGTCCTTTATTCTATATTAAGTCCTTCGACAATCTCGCGCTGGCGGCGGCACTGCTCCTCGTCGTCGCGCTCGGAGCGCTCGTGGTCGTAGCCGAGAAGGTGCAGAGTCGAGTGCACGGTCAGGAAGGCTATCTCACGAAGCAGGGAGTGACCGAGCTCGGCTGCCTGCTCCTCTGCTCGCTCAAGCGAGATGACTATATCACCAAGAGATGCGCCGTATCTGCACTCCTCATAAGGAAAGCCGTCCTCATACATCGGGAAGGAAAGCACGTCTGTATGCCTGTCCACTCCCCTGTATTTCTTGTTGAGAGTATGAATGTACGCGTTGTCAGCGAAGGTCACCGACAGCTCCGCGTCGAAGGGAAAGCCCTCATACTCAAGCGTCGCGAGAGTAGCGCGGCGCACAACGCTCTTATAATCGTATTCCACGGCGAAGTCGCCGCTCTTTGAAAATGTGATAAATAGCTTCATCAGTCACGCTTGTCCTTTCTGTCACGGTAGGTTGCCCGTTTTTCCGCGCGCTCGCGCTCGTAGCCCTCGTAGGCGGAGATTATTTTCCTCACCAGATGGTGACGGACGACGTCCCTCTCGGAGAACTCGAATATACCGATACCCTCAATACCCTTCAGTATCTTAGCGGCTATTGAAAGTCCGCTGCCAACTCCGCGCGGAAGGTCGGTCTGCGATAGGTCGCCCGTTACTACTGCCTTGGAGTTGTAGCCCAGTCGGGTGAGAAACATTTTCATCTGCTCGGGAGTCGTATTCTGTGCCTCGTCGAGTATGATAAAGGAATCGTCGAGCGTTCTTCCTCGCATATAGGCGAGCGGCGCTATCTCGATTATACCTCTATCGAGGTATCTCTGAAAATTCTCTGCCCCGAGCATCTCAAAAAGCGCGTCGTACAAGGGTCTTAAATATGGGTCAATCTTGCTCTGCAGGTCTCCCGGGAGAAATCCGAGCCGCTCGCCAGCCTCAACCGCGGGGCGAGTGAGTATAATTCTATTAACCGCCTTGTCCCTCAGCGCTTCCACCGCCATAGCGACGGCGAGGAAGGTCTTTCCCGTGCCCGCAGGGCCAAGACCGAGGACGACGGTGTTTTCCTTGATAGCAGTGATATATTTCTTCTGTCCTATGGTTTTCGCCTTGATGGGCTTTCCCTTATTGGTGATGCAGATAACGTCGCCCGAAAAGCTCTCGGGGCGCTCGTCAAGTCCGTCCCTGACAAGCCCTATAACGTACTCAACGCTCTGCTCGGAGAGGGTTTCTCCGTTTCCAACCATCAGCTTCAGATATTCGAGCGCTCTGACAGCCTTGTCGGCGTTAGCCGCCTCACCGTATACCACTATGGCGTCGCCGATATCGGTATTGTCATTTCTGTTCGAGATACGGACGTCAAACGCCTTTTCAATCATTCTGACGTTGCTGTCAAAGCTTCCGAATAGGGCTGAGGTCGCCTCATCGGAGCGGGTCATAACTATTCTTTCTACCATTTGTCCTCCATATCGGTTTCAATGGGCTTATATTCTCCTACCTCGGTGGAATAGACCACTCTGCTTCTGACGGTGTAGCCTTTCTCTGTATATTCAGCCGAGGTGCGTATGCGCAGCGGTGACGCCTCAGCGAGCATTTCCGAAAGAAGCGCCGCGTGCCCCTTGTGCGCGAGATCTATCATCTGCGTCTCCGAATATTCAAACGCGACCTCTGTGACGGGGGTAGCGCGCACGGAGAGTGAGCTTATGGGCAGACGCCTTCCGAAAAGCGTCCACTGCCTTTCATTTTCTATTATAGCACAACCCTCGGGCGAATTTCCATAGTTATTTATAAGTTTTATTTTATTTTGAAATATTTTTATAGAAAATTCCGAGAGCTCCGCCTTTCCCCTGAGAAGCTCGGTACCGAATTTTGACTGAGTATAGGATACCTCGCCGTCGCATACTCCGATAACCACGCCCTCCGCGTGAGTGTATTCCGTGCCGCTCTCGGTCTGTATCACCCCCGAAATCAGAAGCTCTCCCTTTCTCACCGTGTCTCCTACCTTAACCACCGCCGTGCCTCTTTTCACCGTTATTTCCTCTATGACGCAGTCGCGGTCTGCAACGATATTTCCGATACCCACGGGGACCTCGGGCTCCTCGCCGTCAACTCTCCTCACCGCCTCAACGTAGGCTACGGTGCCCCGTCTGTTGATTGAAATCCAGGATATTTCCTCCGAGGAGTCAAGGACGGCAAGCTCGCAGTGCTTTTTATCAATCAGGGACCAGCGTTGACCCACGAAAACGCCCGCGCACTCAAGCTCAGAGAGCACCGTCGCCTCGTCAAGCCCCTCTCCCGCCGAAACCCTGACGTCCCAGACGAGATTTCCCGAGAGAAAATACAGCCCCATACAGAAAATGAGCGCTATCATAGCCGCGGTGCGTTTTTTGAAAAGAAGCAGGACTCCAACACTCCCTCGCACCTCTCCCACCGAGCTTATAAGAGTAGCGTCAGCCCCTTTTTTGAATTTTCTGAACGAGGGGTAGCTCATCATAAGCGAGTGGGAGCCCACAGCCTCAGCCCTTATTCCGAGCCTAACGGCAAGATTCAAGGCGTCAGTCATTCTCCCCTCGCTGATTTCTAGAGTCAGATAACCGAAGAGCAGATAATCAAGCCTTACCATATCCGAAAACAACCTCCGTCACTCTTCCGTATATTTCAAGCGAGCGGCGCTCCAGCGTAGAAATGGCAAGCCTCTCGCCCCTGATAATCAACCTGCCGCTGTGGGATAAAACCGTGATTTCTCTGTCAGAGAATTCTCCGACGCCGATAACCCCCGAGATAAGCATCACAGCTCCCGCCCTTGATTTTCTCACCTCAAGCTCCAGCGAAGATGCGCCGAGTGAGGTCAGGAGTGATACGGGAGCGGCTTCTTTTTTCCGTCTTGTCATTTTAATTCCCCCAAGCTCATAGTAGTTAGTACAAGAATATGGCAGGGGGAGTCGGGTTATGACAGGCGAAGGGGTTAAGAGAGCGAAGGTAGGGCTTGGTAGCCTCGGGTCGCTCCTATGGCTGTGCGGGATAATATTTTTCGCAGTCTTTCTCTCGGGCGAGGCGGCTGAATACACGATCGAGGGCTTAAAGCTCGCCTGCCTTGGAATTCTGCCCACCACGCTCCCAACGATGCTTATCTCCGACCTGTACACAGCCTACGGCAAGCCCGAGAAGCTGTCACTACCGTCAAGGGCGGTCGGGGCCCTCTTTGGAATACACGAGTCGGGAGTGCGCCATATACTGCTCGGCGGTCTGTGCGGCTTTCCCGTCGGGGCGCGTTCTATCGGCGCGGCGTACGAGCGAGGTGAGCTCGAGAGAGGCGAGGCGGAACGGCTCGTAGCCCTATCCTCAAATCCATCGCCGCCCTTCGTTATCGGGGCTGTCGGTATGGGTATGCTGGGCTCAAGAAAAATGGGAATACTCCTCGCTCTGTCCCTTGTCATCTCAACTCTCCTTGTGGGTGTTATCTTCCGAAGAAAAAGGACTTTTTTCAATATCTTCCGTGATATTCCACGGCAGAAATACAGCTTTATTGAGAGCGTGCGCTCCGCGGCAGAAGCGTCGGTGATACTCTGCGCCTTCATTTCGAGCTTCTCCGTGCTGCTCGGCTTCGTCAGAAAATACCTGAGCCTCTCACCTACAAGAGTCCTTCTTTTCTCGCTTCTTGAGGTGACCTCGGGGGCTGAATTTTTCGCCCGCGGAACAGAGCTCGCACACCCCTTTTCCCTGTGTCTTCTCGGCTTCACACTCGGCTTTGGCGGTATCTCCGTGATGCTTCAATCGGCTGTTTTCATCAAGAAGGCGGGGCTCTCGATGCGCCTCTATCTGCCGATGAAGCTCACTCAGGGGGTTCTGTGCGGCGCGGTCATTCCTATACTGAATTACTTAATCAGGTAGGATATAATAATATAATTCAATGGAATACAATTACTTAATTTAGTGGTAGATTTTTTCCTTAGTACAGACTTAATATTAGGAAAAGAAAAGGAGAGCGGTCGGAAGTCCGAGCCGTTCTCCTTTTTGTATGAGTGTTATTTCAGCCGTAGGTGCGGAGATTAATAGTCGATAATGGGAAGGTCGATTCCGTCGCCGTCGCCCGAGCCGTTGATGATATTATCGGGGTCGGTGCGGTTATTATCTCCGTTTTCCTTATCTCTGCACGCGGCAAGAGAAAGGACTGCGAGCAAAATAAGCAAGGTAGCAATTATTTTTTTCATATCCTGTCCTTTTGTCGGCGCTACTTCGGCTTACTTAGCGAGTCTAGCCTCGAGAGCCTCAAGCTCAGCGTAGAGCTCAGCGGGAACTCTGTCGCCAACCTGCGCGTAGAAGTCACGGATACCGCGGCAATCCTCGAGCCAGAGCTCGTTGTCAACCGAGAGAAGGTCCGCGAGGGTTTCGCGAGTGATGTCAAGACCCTCGATGTTGATGTCATCGGGATTGGGAACGTAGCCTATGGGAGTTTCTACAGCGTCAACCTTGCCCTCGCAGCGAGCGAGAATCCACATAAGAACACGCATATTGTCACCGAAGCCGGGCCAGATGAAGTGACCCTCGTCGTCGGTTCTGAACCAGTTGACGTGGAAAATCTTGGGAGGATAAGCTATAGCCTTGCCCATACTCAGCCAATGTGCCCAATAGTCGCCCATATCGTAGCCTACGAAGGGGCGCATAGCCATGGGGTCGCGACGAACTACGCCGACAGCGCCTGCTGCAGCGGCTGTGGTCTCGGAAGCCATGATGGAGCCAACGAAGGTACCGTGCTGCCAGCCCATCGACTGATATACGAGGGGAGCTGTCTTAGCGCGTCTGCCACCGAAGACGATAGCGGAAATCGGAACGCCGGCGGGGTCGTTGAACTTATCGGAGATGCAGGGGCAATTCTCTGCCACAGCGGTAAATCTGGAGTTGGGGTGAGCGCCCGAGGTGTTAACCTTATCCTTCTTATCATACTTGGTATAATCCCACTTCTCGCCCTTCCAGTTGAGCGCGTTGTGAGGAGGATTATCGTTGAGGCCCTCCCACCATACGGTGTTATCGTCGAGGTTGTGAGCGACGTTGGTGAAAATACAGTCACGCATAGAGGTGTAGAGCGCGTTGGGGTTGGACTTCTCGTTGGTGCCGGGAGCAACGCCGAAGAAGCCGTTTTCGGGGTTAACCGCCCAGAGTCTACCGTCCTTACCTACACGGAGCCATGCAATATCATCGCCTACGCACCATACCTTGTAGCCCTTATTTCTGTAGATTTCCGGAGGAATAAGCATAGCGAGGTTGGTCTTTCCGCAGGCGGAGGGGAATGCCGCGGAGACGTACTTAATCTCTCCGTCGGGATACTCTACGCCGAGAATGAGCATATGCTCTGCCATCCAGCCCTCTTTTCTGCCGAGGTAGGATGCG